>OQVP01000518.1_pt1 | contig 14815 bp, 15 predicted proteins | sample 1691541 | NCBI WGS metagenome assembly OQVP01 (sample SAMN03418258, study PRJEB22391) | human gut metagenome | biome: human-gut; feature: organic feature; material: feces | host: Homo sapiens | place: Tanzania | collected 2013-01 | reverse complement strand
AGGTGTTATCGAGCGGCTGTATTATCATTATCTCAAACATGTCAGCGAGCTGCCGAATTTTGATTTTTGATAATTGCAATATCGAGTGCTTTCCTGAGAAAAACTGGCAATCCTGTGCCGAACCCACTCGTGAGAAACTCCGCGGTCGCAAATTATGCGAACGCTCACGCTGAAATGCTCGATCGGGCTTTCATGCCCGCGTTCAAGCATCATGCGGATAAGCCGCTCGGCGGATTCGTCCGATATTGCATCCTCGGATTTATAGCAGACTCGTCCGCAAAGTTCAAGGTGCCGCAGCACTTCATGCCCGTTCGGGCGGTTGATGATTTCAAAAGACGGATCAATTATTCTCATTTGTGTACCTCATGCGAAAACTAACATAACAGGCAGAATAATCAGTTATATCGATTGTATTGCGTGCGCACGGGTTCCCCGTTCGCACCGCGGGAAACGACCTCTGCAATGCCTGCGTTTTTTATCAGCCGGCTGCAAATAACACAGGGCGCGGGTGCAGCAAGCTCACCGTTGGAATCAAATCCCGCAAGATAAAGCACCGAACCAAGCATTTCATGGCGTGCGGCAGAAATTATTGCATTTTGCTCGGCGTGTACGGCAACGCATTTTTCGTATTGTTCACCGTGGGGAATGTTGTTGGCTTCGCGCCAGCATTCGCCCGTATCACAGCAGTTAGGTTCGCCGCGTGCCGCGCCGTTGTATCCTGTGGAAATTATCTCATCGTTTTTAATTATCACGGCTCCGTACTGACGACGAAGACAGGTGGATCGTCTTGCAACGGCTGCCGCGATCGAAAGGTAATATTCGTCTTTGCTTATACGCTTATCCATTATAAATTCTCCTTTGCTGCTTTCAAACCGCTGCTCAAAACTTTTCGCACAGAGATCGTTTTGAAAAACGGGAGTGAATCCGCTTTTGACTTTATGCGCCAAATACATTGCTTTAGTTTAACATCTCGAGACCGACTTGGCAAGAAAAAATTCGAGATGCAGCAAAAGTGGGCAGCAAAAGGGAAATGTTTACGGCATTCACGGAAAACAGCGGATTTTTTGCCTTGATTATGCTATAATAAAGCGAAACAGGCGGCAAACCGGAAAGCAAATCCGAAAGAAGATGCGGCACGAGAAGGGAGATTCGGAATGATAAGAAGAATTGTTGTTATTGATGAGGAAAAATGCAGCGGCTGCGGCAAATGCGCGGAGGCATGTCATGAAAATGCAATCGGAATGATTGACGGAAAAGCAAGGCTTTTGCGTGATGATTACTGTGACGGACTCGGAGACTGCCTGCCCGCCTGTCCTGCGGGAGCGATAAGCTTTGTTGAACGCGAAGCGGTTCCGTATGATGAAGCGGCTGTTCGCGAAAATCAAATGCGTTTAAAAATGCTTGCGGACAAACAGACGGAAACGGCGCATAACTCGATTGCGGCACCCTGCGGCTGTCCGGGGACGGCGGCGCGCACATTGAAGGCCGGCGGAAAAAGAACGCCCGTGTTTGCATTCGGAACAAGGTCCGAACGGACGGAAGAAGAATCGAAACGAGCGGAAGAATCGAATTCATGCCTTGGCCAATGGCCGGTGCAGATAAAGCTTGCGCCCGCTCGTGCGGCCTTTTTTGATGATGCAGAGCTGCTGATCGCCGCGGACTGCACTGCATATGCGTTTGCGGACTTTCATGAGCGATTCATGAGCGGCAGAATAACTCTTATCGGCTGTCCGAAACTGGATTCAGTTGACTATTCCGAAAAGTTGACTGAAATTATTCGCAATAACGAAATAAAGAGCATAACGGTTGCAAGGATGGAAGTTCCCTGCTGCGGGGGCATTGAACTTGCCGTCAAAAAAGCAGCTGCGGCAGCGGGAAAGTCGTTGCCCGTTGAAGTGTTCACGATTTCAACACGCGGATGCATATTATAAAATTGCCGATGAAGCGAGCAATGAATGATTTTCTGTAAAGGAGCGGCAGTGACAAAAATGCAGGTTAAAAGAAATGACCGGGAAACAACGGTCGTCGAAGCAATGCTCAAAGTCCCCTGTGCGGGGGAGCTTTTGGGAGCGGCTGTCGGGCTTGTTCGCGCGGCGGATTCGAATTCACGCACGGATGAAGGAACTTTCGCTTTGCTGATAAAGGCTTTTTCACTGCTGAAACAGTTTGTCGAGGCGGTTTGTTCGGCGGATACGGTCGGCGAAACCGAGGCGGAGATGACGCAGGCAGAATTGCTGAAATCAAAACTTCCCGAGGCTGTTGAAAAAATCCATGCCGAGAAGTACAGACTTGTTCCGGATTGCAGCAGCTGCGCCGCACCGTGCGGACGAACGGAGGATTATGATGTTCGCCGCATCATCGATGCGCCGCCGGAAATTCGCACGGCAAAACTTTGCCTTGTCCAAAGCCTTTTGAACACCGCAGTCGGGCGGCCGTTCGGTGATGAAAAAACGATTATGTGCATTGCACGCGGAATTTTCATGCTCGGCGAGGATTGCACGGCGGAGGAGTTGAACGGCTCGGCGAGTGAGATTGAGAACCTGCGGAATGCTTCGGCTTAAATTGGTTTTTTTCATCACCGTATTTTTAAAAAACAGACGGCAGAAAGCTCCTTGCTGCGGAGCTTGCTGCCGTTTTTTGCCTGTCGTGAAGCGGCACGTCTGAAAATGCGGTTGACGGAACAGCTGTAAAAGGAACCGTTACGGCAATTATGATTACCGACTGTTCACAAGCGGCACAAAGGCCGAAAGTAAGCAAACGCTGTTCCGAAAAATGCAATTCATTCACGGCGTATCCCGAGCCAGAACCAACTGCCGCTGTTTGAACGAACGCGGCGAAGGTTTCCGCAAAGACCTGCGGGAGGGCGGCGGCTTGCACTCGGCACGGCGACGATGCCGTACATTACGCCGCGAACGCGAGCTTTGCCGAACAGACGGCGGTCGTTTTGGCGTTTTTTCCAATACGAGTTGGGAAAAAGCTGCGGGAACGGGTTTTCGGCCGCGCTTTCGTCCGAGCGGGCGCAGCTTTCGCAAAGGGCACCGATATCCGCATCAAAATCGGAACGGTGAACGGCAGGATTCGAATTCTCGGCGGGATTGCCGTTTGCTGCGGAAATTCCGCTTCCCGCAAACAATTCTTTCGCTTTGCCGAGGATTCCTTCCGTAACGGGAGATTTTGCGGACTGCAAGCCGTTCGGCGGCAGAGCAGAGTTCGGAGAGATCGCTTTTTTTTCACTTGGGCGCATGTCACGCCTCTTTTGCCCCGATTTCCCCGGTTCTGTGCCGCCCGCCCTTCCGCTAACGGCGGCGGAAAGGTGTTTGCTGTTTTCGGCTGAATTTTCCGAAATTTGCAAATCGGCTGTGCATTGAGTGCTGTCGTGCCGGCTCCTTTGCATTGCATTTCGCTCTTTCGAGAAGGCTGCTGCCCGAATACGTGCCTTAACGGCCTGCAAATCATGCCGCACCGCACCGATGCTGCCTTCCGCGATAAAATCTCCGAAGGGGTTTGCAATTACGGCGGCACGAACGCATGAAAACAAGGCTGTGCCGCTGAACTCGTCGGAGTCATCGGAAAACCGAAATGATGCAAAATCTTCTCCGTCAATAAGATAAACGGTAAATCCGCCGCGCGGGGGTTTTTCGCGGAGTTTCAGAACAAAGCGGGTGCTTTTGCCGACTGTTGTCAGTCGAATCGATCCGCTTAAACTTCCGCGTAATGTGATGAATCCTACCATATCGCCGCCCTCCCTTCTGCAAGAATATGCTGTGGGCACGCAAAAGTTGCAAAACTGCGAAAAAATTTTAACAGACATACCCGGGAGCATGTAAAAACTTATATATGAAACAAGGTGCTCGCAGGGGGTGTTTGCCCTTGTTCATTTCGGTATAGGTATGCTATAATACCATTGGAGGAGTTTGGCTTTGTTATATGAGCTTATAAAACCTTATAGTTCCGTTTCGCTCATCGGCATGTGCAAAAATGCGGGAAAAACAACGGTGCTTAATCGATTGATAAAGGACTGCCGCAGGATGGACGAGAGCATTGCGCTGACATCCATCGGAAGGGACGGGGAGCGAAGCGACCTTGTGACGAACACGAAAAAGCCCGAAATTTTCGTTTACGACGGCACAATTATTGCAACAGCCGAAAAGCTGCTTTTTGCGGGCGGAAATTTGTCCGATTCCGGAAATGATGCGCAAAAGAACGGCATGAACAGCGGTATTTCCCGGGAAATACTGGACACAACAGGAATGCCGACGCCTATGGGAGAGGTCATTATCCTTCGTGCATGCAGTGACGGCTTTATTCAGCTTGCGGGTCCGTCCATGACGGCGCAGCTTGCGCGGCTTAAAAAACGGATGTTTGAGCTCGGCGCGGCAAAAGTCATTATCGACGGTGCGCTGAGCCGAAAATCGCTTGCAATGCCGGCTGTCAGTGATGCGGCAATATTGTGTTCGGGTGCAAGCTATTCCCCGGATATTCGGAAAACTGTTGAAGACACATGCTTTTCGGCGGAGCTTATGATGCTGCCGCAAACGGAGCGGACGGAATATGTGCGTCAATGCAAACAAAAATACGGCGTGCTTTTCGGCAGCGGAACCCATGGCGGTGAGCAAACGGAGTTTTCGGAGCTTTCCCGCGCGGCGGAAATTGTTCGAAAAGGCGGCGCAGAGGCTGTTTTGATGCGCGGCGGGGTGCCGGATTCGGCGGCAAATGCGCTTATTGCGGCGGGACGTGCGCTGAACGGACTTGAGATTATTTGCGAGGATGGCAGCAGGCTGCTGCTTTCGCATAAAAACTATGAAAAACTTGTTCGTGCAGGTGCAAGATTTACCGTTATGAACAAAACGCGGCTGCTTGCGGTGACGGTCAACCCGTTTTCCGCAAAAGGCAGTCATTACAACAAAACGGAGTTTTACGATGCCATGTGCAGCGGTCTCGGCGGACGCGTGCCGGTGCTTGATGTTGTGAGCGAATTCGGCTGCGAGGCAGCGGAGTAAACCCGTGCGCGTAAAATCGATATTCCTGCGCTTTCGCGAATAAATGATAAAAAACAAATTGACATTATAAGACTATGCTTGACAAACAACAGCAGGCAGCGATAGGATTTGCCTACATAATTGAAAATTTGCAGACTTGTTCCCCCTTCGGAGAGGAGCTTGCGCGGCATACCCATGCGTATCCGTGTGAAGAGAATGCGCGGCTTTGCCGCGAACTGGAAAACGTTCGCCTGCTTGCGGAAACGATCCGCAGCGATGCCGCAAGGGAGGCACTGTCCGCCGCCGAGCGTGCGCTCATGCAGCTTAAAGATGTTCGCCGTTCGGTCGCGCGAAGCCGCGAAATGACGCTTACAGACGTTGAATTCTTCGAAATTAAACGTTTTTTGATAAAGCTTGATGCGCTTGCGGAGGCATTTTCAAAGATTCCCTGCGGCGAAAGGCTGAACGAAATCGATATTCACCCTCTGCCGCATGCGCTTTCAATAGTTGACCCGGACGGAATGCGTGCAATGACTTTTCGCGTGAGCGACAGCGCATCCGCGGAGCTTGCGAAAATTCGGCGCGAGCGCAAACGGGTTGACGCTGAACTGCGCCGAGATCCTGTCGAGGGGCGGGATGCGCTTGAAGCGGAGCGAACTCTGCTTGCCGCAAGGGAGGAGAGCGAAGAACTGCGCATCCGCACGGAGATGACAAGAGCTTTTGCTGCATATTCCAACGAGGCGGAGCAGGTGATTAAATGCATTGCAAGGTTCGATTTTGCGCTTGCAAAAGCAAGGCTTATGTGCAGCAGGGGCGGCAGCATTCCGAAAGTTTATGCAAACGGGCAGCGGGTTCTTCTTAACGAAATGATTAACCCGCAGACAGCCGATGCACTGCACTCGTCGGGGCGAAAGTTTACCCCGGTCAGCATTGAGCTTTTATCCGGTTCAACCGTTATCACGGGCGCAAACATGGGCGGAAAATCCGTTGCGGTCAAAACGCTTGCGCTGAACGTGCTGCTTGCGCTGTGCGGTTTCCCCGTTTTTTGCGGGGAAGCCGAATTGCCGCATTTTGCCGGCATACACTTGCTCTGTGAGGATATGGAGGACAGCTTGGGTGGACTTTCGAGTTTCGGCGGGGAGATGATTCGCTTTGACGGCATTCTTTCCGAAATAAAAACCGAAAGCACCGCACTCGTTCTGCTTGATGAGTTTGCGCGCGGAACGAACCCGCATGAAGGTGCGGCGCTTGTGCGGGCGGCAGTGAAGTATTTCAACAATCGACGCGGCTGTTTTGCGCTGATAACAACGCATTTCGATGATGTTGCGTGCTGTGCGCCCATGCATTATCAGGTCATCGGGCTCAAAAACGTTGAACCTGCCGTGCTCGATGCAGCATTGGCGGGAAACGATGCTTCGAGGGCTTCCGTGCTGCCGAAGCTTATGGACTACGGCTTGTATCGCGTTGCAAGCGATGTGAATCCGCCGCGTGATGCGCTGGCGATTTGCAGAGCAATGCGTGTTTCCGATGAGTTCATGCGCTGTGTAAATGCGGAGGAAACAAAACAGTGAACCCCGTGCCGCGAAGAGACGGAACGAATGCGGCATTAAACATAAAAATTAAAATGTCTGAAAGGCAGAATACAGGAGGATTTACAATATGAAATCAGGAAACAAAAAACACAATGTGCGCATTGCGGCTCTTATCGCGGCAGTGCTTGCGCTCTGTCTTGCGCTGACAGGCTGCATGATGGGCAGCGGCAAACAGCCGAGCATCAATGCAGAGGACGATTCAACCGTTGCATATGCCGACAGGCAGCTTACCTTTGCGCAAAATGTGCAGTCGATTCAGGTGAACGTCAACACAGCGGTCGGATTCTTCTGCTATGAAGACAATATGTACAAAATTTTGACCGATAAGACCGACAGCGGTTCCGATGCTTTGGATACAGACGCATCGTATGCGACAGACGCACCGGATGTGACAGCCGCACCGGATTTGACAACTGCTCCGGACGCACCGAAAGCTGGCACGGCCGAAGACAACACGGTTAAATATACCGTTGAGCTTTTTGAAAAGGATAAGGACGGAAACCTTTCGGAAACGCCGGCATCTTCAGATAAATTCACTTATGAAATCAACGAAAAAAACGGCTATCTGTTTGTGAAATCCTCCGTTCTCGGCGAGATTCGCATTAATGCATCCTGCGCCAACGGCAGCGAATTGAAAGAGACTGTAAAGCTCAATGTCAACCGTCAATCGGTGAGCCTTTTCGACATTGTGATGTTCGTTATCGGTCTGTATCTGCTCTATTCCGCAATTTCCGGCCGCGGCAGAATTTTTGATGCCGAGTTTGTAAAAGAGGGCATGGAAGCAAAACACAAAAAGGCAATGCGCATAAGCTGTCTTGCAGCGGCTGTCATCATGATTGCGGCGGGCGTTGTTTCCGCTTTGGACGGTTTCGGCAAGCTGCAAACGGTCAGCATGATTCTGTTCGGTTTGCTCTGCGCCGTGTTTGTTGCGGCGATCATCTGGACGGGCAAATACGTTGACAAGAACGCAAAGCGCGAAGCTCAGCAGCAGCCGGGAGGCGGCACGCTCCGCGCACCCAAGGCGGCGTTCGAGTTTGACGATGATGAACCTACAATAGACGACGTTAAGAAATAATCAGCGGAACAGCTCCGCAATCGATTGAACTTTGACTGAAGGCTGAATCCGGCGGAGCTTTTTGCGGAAGTCCTGCGGATATAAATACAAAAAACTTGAATTAAGTGAGGCAAGCAATGGAAAACAACGAGAACATCGCTCTTTCGGAAGAAACGGCAGCTCCCTGCGGTGCAGACACGAAGCGCAGCTTCGGAAACATCGTGAAGCATTATGCGGACAGGTACTTTATTAAGGCTCTCGGAGCAATGGCAAAGGGTCTTTTCGCCTCTCTGCTCATCGGCACGATACTTGCGCAATTTGCGCGTATTCCCGCACTTTCGGGCATTCTTGACCCGATTGTGAAGGTTGCGCAGAACGGCTTTGTTGTCGGCGGTGCGATCGGCGCGGCGATTGCTGTCGGGCTTGGTGCGAAAGCTCTGACGCTCTGCGCTGCGGTCGTTGCCGGAGCGATAGGCTATACAAGCGGAGCAGGCGGCGCGGGTCCTGTCGGGGCTTATATTGCTGCCGTTATCGGAATCGAAATCGGAAGGCTTGTTGAAGGCAAAACAAAGGTTGATATTCTCCTTGTTCCCATTGCGGTGCTGCTGACGGGCGGCGTTGTGGGCGTGCTTCTCGGGGCACCGCTCGGTGCATTTATGAAGTGGCTCGGTTACATAATCGGCAAAGCAACCTATCTGAACCCGATTCCGATGGGCATCATAGTTTCCGTTGTTATGGGCATCATTCTGACGGCTCCGATTTCAAGTGCCGCAATTGCCTCCATGATATTTGTAACGGCAAATGCCGCACCGGATGTTAAAACCGGGCTTATGCTTGCAGCGGGTGCCGCAACGATCGGCTGCTCATGCCAGATGGTCGGTTTTGCGGTTTCAAGCTTCCGCGAAAACCGCTGGGGCGGCATTGTTTCTCAGGGACTCGGCACATCAATGCTTCAGGTGCCGAATATATTGCGTCATCCTGCAATCCTTGTTCCGCCGACGCTTGCAAGCGCGATCCTCGGGCCGTTCGGAACAACGGTGTTCCAAATGCTGAACGAGGGCATTTCGGGCGGCATGGGTACCTGCGGATTTGTGGGTCAGATAGGAACATTTACGACAATGCTTCAAAACGGCAGCGAGTGGTGGTCGATACTGCTTCGCGTGCTGCTGCTGCATATTGCTGCTCCCGCTGCGCTTTCGCTGCTTTTCAGCGAAATAATGCGCAGGCTCGGGTGGATAAAACAGAACGATATGCTGCTTGACTGAGCTGTGCGGCAGCAAAACTTTTTTAAGTTTTTCTTGAAAGGAAATGAAGAACATGGAAAAATTCTATTTATATAACACTCTCACAAAGCGCGTGGACGAATTTGTGCCGCGCGAGGCGGGCAAGGTCAGCATGTATACCTGCGGCCCGACCGTTTATCGTTTTGCGCATATCGGCAACCTCCGCTCCTATATCATGGAGGATGTGCTCGAAAAATTCCTGCGCTATATCGGCTATGATGTGAAGCGTGTGATGAACATAACGGACGTGGGGCATCTGTCAAGCGACGGTGACACCGGCGAAGACAAGATGGTCTCCGGTGCGAAGCGCGAGGGCAAAACCGTTATGGAGCTTGCAAAATTCTATGAGAATGCGTTCTTTGACGATTGCCGCAAACTGAACATCAAAACTCCCGATGTTGTTGAACCTGCGACGAACTGCATTGCCGAATACATAAAACTTATCGAAAAGCTGTTTGAGAACGGCTATGCATACGAAGCGGGCGGAAATATCTATTTTGACACCTCCAAACTCAAGGATTATTATCAGCTCACGGGGCATTCGTCGGATGACTTGCTTGTTGGTGTGCGCAGCGATGTTGAAGAGGACGGAAACAAGCGCAACAAGTCAGACTTTGTGCTTTGGTTCACAAAATCCAAATTCGATTCTCAGGAATTGAAATGGGACAGCCCGTGGGGCGTCGGCTATCCCGGCTGGCATATCGAGTGCTCTGCAATCAGCATGAAGCATCTCGGCGAGTATCTCGACCTGCATTGCGGCGGTGTGGACAATATTTTCCCGCATCACACAAACGAAATTGCGCAGAGTGAAGCGGCAGTCGGGCATCCGTGGTGCAGCCACTGGTTCCATGTTCAGCACCTGAATGACCGTGAGGGCAAAATGAGCAAGTCGAAGGGCAATATCCTGACGGTTTCCGTTTTGCAGGAAAAGGGTTACGACCCTCTTGTATACAGAATGTTCTGCCTGCAAAGCCACTACAGAAAGCCGCTTGAATTCAGCTATGATACGCTGGATAATTCAAAAGCTGCTTACGAAAGGCTGCTCAACCGCATTGCGGGCATACCTCAAGAGGGCGAAACGAATGCGGCACAGTTTGAAGATTACCGCCGCCGCTTTATCGAAAAAGTGGGCAACGATTTGAACACTTCACTCGGTCTGACGGTGCTTTACGATCTTCTGAAGGATTCGGATGTGAACGGCGCGACAAAACGTGCAATTATTGCGGATTTTGACAGGGTGCTTTCACTTAATCTGCTTTCGGGCGGCACGAACACTGCGGAAGAGCATTCGGATGAGTTTGTTCGGTATGTTGAAGGACTCATTCGCGAACGCGCAGAGGCAAAAAAGAACAAAAACTATGCCCGTGCGGACGAAATTCGTGCGGAGCTTGCAGAAAAAGGCGTTACGCTTAAGGATTCGAAGGAAGGCACAAGCTGGACAAAGGCATAAATCCGGGAAGAACCGCAAAGCGGAGGGGCAATAATCTTTGCTCCCCCGCCGAAATTTATTCGGAGTGTTTGTTCCTAAATATTGAACATAACAAAAAACTAACGAAACATAACGAAATATAACAAAGAAAGGTGTGATATTATGAGAAAATGCGCTGTCGGCGGTCAGGCCGTTATGGAAGGCGTTATGATGAAATCCGCTAAGGGCATTGCAATGGCAGTGCGCCGCGCGGACGGAAAAATTGTTGCAAGTTACAAAAACCAGGTTTCAAAAGCGCAGAAGGGCACTTTTTGGGGGCTGCCTATAATTCGCGGAGTTGTCGCGCTTGTTGAATCGCTCACAACAGGCATGTCCACAACGATGGATTCCGCAAAAATGTACGGCGAAGATGCGTTTGCGGATGAGGAACCGACAAAATTCGAAAAATGGCTTGCGAAAACTTTCGGAAAATCCGTTGAAAAAATCGCAATAACAGTTGCGCTTGTGCTTGGCGTTGCGCTTGCTGTCGGGCTTTTTGTGCTTCTTCCGCAGCTGATTTCGTCGATGATTTTTGGGCAGACAAAGAGCCTTTGGCGTTCGCTCGTCGAGGGTGTTTTGCGCGTGGGAATTTATATCGGTTATCTTTTCGGCTGTTCCTGCATAAAAGACATGAAGCGGCTTTTTATGTATCACGGTGCGGAGCATAAAACAATTGCCTGCTATGAAGCGGAGGATGAACTTGTTCCCGCCCGCGCGAAAAAATACAGCCGGCTGCATCCGCGCTGCGGAACGAATTATCTTTTCCTTGTGATGGCGATATCGATTCTGTTTCTTACCGTTATCGATGCCGTGTTCATCTACGGATTCAAATTTGAAATTCAGAACAGCATTCTTGAATTCCTTTTCCGCTTCGGCGTCCGCATAATCTGCATTCCGCTCATTGCGGGCATAAGCTATGAAGTGCTGCATGCGGCGGCAAAGAGTGACGGCTGGTTTGCAAAAGTTGTTCGCGCTCCCGGCATGGGCTTGCAGCTTATCACAACGAAAGAACCCACCGAGGATATGCTTGAGGTTGCAATTGCGGCATTTTATATTGCAATGGGTGAAAGAAGCTGCGATTACTATAATAAACTTGCGGATGAACCCGAAAACCCGCAACCCGACGATGCAGCGGAGCCGCACGAAAACGCAGAGGCGGCAGAAGCCGAAAACACGGAAGGTGCCGGAAATGCGGAACCTGAAGCAAAAGCGGAAACGGCGGCCGAGGCGCAATGACAATTCGCGATGCCGTTGCACTTGCCCGAAAGGAGCTCGTTGAAACGAGCCTTGAAGATGCGGAGTTTGAAGCGCGCCAGCTTGCGGCATTTTGTCTCGGAAAACGCAGGTTGTACACGTTTGAGTTTGCGGATGAAATGCCGGGTGATGCGCTGAAAAAGCTTCAAAGCTGCATAATGCGCAGAAAAAATCATGAGCCGCTGCAATACATAATCGGCGAGTGGGAGTTCATGGGACTGCCGTTCACGGTGAACGAAAACGTGCTGATTCCGCGTGCGGACACGGAAACGCTTGCCGAAGCAGCGGAAAGAATAATTTCAGAACGAAAGAACACAACTGCACCCGTAAAATTTCTTTTGGATGTCTGCACGGGCAGCGGCTGCATAGGAATTTCAATTGCCAAGCGGACGGGCGTTCCCGCGCTGCTTTGCGACATAAGCCCCGAGGCTGTTTCCGTTGCGGAAAAAAACATTCATTTAAACGGCGTCGGGGAGCTTTGCATGTGCAGACAGGGCGACCTTTTCGAGGCCGCGCTGCCCTTTGCAAAAGAGCGGGCAAGCGGGTTCGACATTATAACAATTAATCCGCCTTATATATGCACCGATGTTATACACTCGCTTCAGCCGGAGGTTTTGCGCGAACCGATGATTGCACTTGACGGCGGTGCGGACGGATTGGAGTTTTACAGGCGCATTCGGAAGGGTTATTCATGCCTTTTGAACCCCGGCGGCGTGCTGCTGCTTGAAACAGGCTTCGATCAGGGCGCGGCGGTTTCAGAGCTTTTTGCGAATGACGGAGCTGTTTCCGTGCTTTCGGACATTTGCGGAAACGATCGCGTGGTGGTTGTTGAAAAAAGATTGAATCGGGGTTGAACAATTGCCCAAACATATGAAAGATAACAGGATATGCTGAACAGACTTAAACAGATGAAGCTGCATTATGAGCAGCTTGCGGAAAAAATCGCCTCCCCGGAGGTCATGGCGGATATGAACGCATGGCGTGAGCTGGTCAAAGAGCATTCAACGCTTGAACCGATAATTACCGCTTACGATGAATACCTTGAAACGGAACGCGGCATTGCGGATTGCAGGGCGATGCTCGATTCGGAAGAAACCGAGCAGGAGATGCGAACCCTTGCGGAAGAGGAGCTTGCGGAGCTTTCCCATAAAGCGGCGCAGCAGCAGGAGAATCTTAAAATTCTTTTGCTTCCGAAGGATAAAAACGATGAACGAAACGTTATTATGGAAATACGCGCGGGCACGGGCGGGGATGAGGCGGCACTGTTCGGCGCCGTGCTGATGCGGATGTATCAACGCTATGCCGAGCGGCATAATTTCAAATACGAGCTCATCGATATTGCCGAAACGGAAATGGGCGGGATTAAGGAAGCCACGTTCAGCCTCAACGGCCGCGGCGCATATTCCCGAATGAAATACGAGAGCGGAGTGCACAGGGTTCAGCGAGTGCCTGAAACGGAGACTCAGGGGCGGATCCACACAAGCGCGGCAACGGTTGCGGTGCTTCCCGAGGCGGAGGATATTGACGTTGAAATCAATCCCGGAGATTTGCGCATAGACACATACCGTTCAAGCGGCGCAGGCGGGCAGCATGTTAACAAAACGGAGAGCGCGATAAGAATAACGCATCTTCCGACGGGGCTTGTTGTTCAAAGCCAGGATGAGCGCAGCCAGGGCCGCAATAAAGAACAGGCAATGAAGGTGCTTAAAAGCCGCCTTTATGAAATGTATCGCGCGGAAGCTGCGGCAAAAGAAGCATCGGCGCGCAAAAGTCAAGTCGGTTCCGGCGACAGAAGCGAAAGAATCCGAACCTACAACTTCCCGCAGGGACGCGTGACGGATCACAGAATCGGCATGACAATTTATAAACTGCCGCAGTTTATCGACGGCGATATGGATGAAATTATCGAAGGACTGATTCTTGCCGAACGCACAAAGCAGCTTGCAGGTGAGGATGCGGAGTGAGTCGGGTCGGAAAGACAATAAACCGCTGAAAACTGATACGGATATAATTTAAACATCGACCGTTCCGATTTTTGGAACGGTCGATGTTCTTGTTTAATACAATTTGAACACAATAACGAATGCATTCCGAAACACGGGGTGCATTCGGCACCGACTTATGCCATGGGCTTCAGTTCGGGGGAAATGATAAGGGTTGCTTCGGTTGCTTCCTGAATCTGCTCAACGGTGAATTCGGGGTTGTATTCGGTAAGCAGCAAACCTTCGGGAGTTACGAGCATAACGCCCATCTCGGTGATGATCTTTGTGATGCATTTAACTGCGGTGTAGGGCAGTTTGCATTTTTTAAGGATTTTGGGCTTGCCCTTTGCGGTGTGTTCCATTGCAACGATAACGTTCTTTGCGCCGACGAGCAAATCCATTGCGCCGCCCATGCCGGGCATTTTTTTGCCGGGGATGATCCAGTTTGCAAGGGAACCCTCTTCGTCAACTTCGAGGCCGCCGAGGATGGTTGCATCAACATGACCGCCGCGAATGAGTGCGAAAGAGGAGGCACTGTCGATGAAGCATGCGCCGGGTGCTGCTGCGGAGGGGCTGCCGCCTGCATCAACAACGTGGAACGGATCGCGGTTTTCGTCCGTTACGGGGCCGGTGCCGATGGTGCCGTTCTCGCTCTGAAGGATAACGTGAACGTTTTCGGGAAGATATGCGGGAACGAGGGTGGGAAGACCGATGCCGAGGTTGACAACATCGCCGTCTTTAAGTTCTTTTGCAACACGCGCTGCGATGAACGCCTTTATTTGAGCCTTATCCATTAAAGTTTGCCTCCTTCAACAACATAGTCAACAAATACGCCGTAAGTGCGGACGTTTTCGGGTTCGATTTCGCCGATTTCAACGATCTCTTCGGCTTCGGCAATAACCGTGTCTGCCGCGGTTGCCATAACAAGGTTAAAGTTGCTGGTGTTGCCCTTGTACCAAACATTGCCCGCCTTGTCGATTTTTGCACCACAAATAACGGCAAAATCGGCATGGATGGGTTTCATAAGCAAATAATCACGGCCGTCAATCGTCTGTTTGCCGAGGCAATAGGGGCTGTCTTCAACGATGGTGCCGACGCCTGCGGGTCGCAACCCATGTCGGCCTCAATCCCGAGGTTGCGACCCAGTCCATGGTTGACGGCACTCTCGAAGTGCAGCTCATTCCGCAGGGATCCCTTGCCGCA
>OQVP01000517.1_pt1 | contig 14829 bp, 7 predicted proteins | sample 1691541 | NCBI WGS metagenome assembly OQVP01 (sample SAMN03418258, study PRJEB22391) | human gut metagenome | biome: human-gut; feature: organic feature; material: feces | host: Homo sapiens | place: Tanzania | collected 2013-01 | reverse complement strand
TCGCGTGCAAGGAAGCATACATTGAAGGTGGAAGGACCATATACCTGAGTGTCTTTCTGAGGGTGACGGTTGCAATAAATGGTATATTTGATAGCATTGTCCTTCACGTCAGCATCCTTATCGAGAACTACATTGTGTGTAGGAAGGATATATTTGCCATCCGTGCCTACGAAGTAAGAAGACTTCACCTGCATTGTCACATAGCCATGAGCATACCAAGGAGTAGCCATACCGCTCATCTCGAAGATGCTGTCAGGATTAGTCACCTTATTCAGATCAGCCTCAACCTTGCTCATCACGTTGTTTACAGCGATATATTGTCCGCCGATGATGGAAGCATTGTTGATGACGCTCTTCTTGTCAGCGCCGGTCTGCACGTTCTCAGTGTTGTATTGGATATAGAAATATCCTCGCTTGTTCTTTGCCAGCCCCTTGTCAGAAGGCAACGTGCTTGGGTTGAGCTTCACGGTAACCATGCCATCATCGCTATAGAGCACATAGTTTGGCTCATAACCAGAGATAGTAAAATAGGTAGCAAATGTACGAGTGTTGTTATCAGAATCACTGATACAAGATGTAAGGCATAGTGATGCCACTACGCAGATAAATGCAAAAAACTTTTTCATTTCTTTTTTTTTGAATTATATGTTTTAGTCGATTAAATTTTTCCCTTTACCCTTTCGGGTCTTCCCTTTCATATCATGGATTCTCCTTGTGTACTGGATTTCCCATTTCATGCTTGTTTTTTCCAAAGTACAAAGATAATGCTTTTTCCATAATTACGCAAAGCCTTCCCGCTTTTTTAACATCTTATAATATGAATATAGCCCGTCGGTGGCACTTTTTCCACCGACGGGCTATCATTCTTTCACGTTTGTAGTGTGTTGTTTTGTGATTTAGTTGTTTAGTTGTTTGTAGAGTTCGCTTGTAATAAGAGTATCACCTAAACAACAAAACAACAAAATCAACTATTTCCAGCCATCCACTACCTGGTGCATCTGGTCATTGACGTCGATTACAGACTGTGGGATTGGCCAGTATTCATGCTTTCCTGCCACAAACTCGAGCTTGATTCCAGCATCCTTGAATGGATGATGTATCTTGTAATAGAGCTTGTGAGGATACTTACCCACCTTACCTGAACCGTCTGAAGGATTCCAATACTCATCCCATTGCAATGGAATATTGTCGAGCACCTTGTCGTAACACTGCTTTGCAATGCCCCAACGAACGATGTCAAGCCAACGGCAACCCTCGAACCAAAGCTCATATTGCTTCTCATCCTGTATGGTCTGGAGAGTTACTGACTCAGAAATGGTCTTTGAGCCTGCACGTTGCTGTATCTTGTTGACATACTTCTTAGCCTCGTCCGGCTTGCCTGAAGCAAGGCAAGCCTCGGCATATATGAGGTAAGCCTCTCCGAGACGTGCAAGACAGAAGTTGGTGTTGTTGCAGTTGTCTCCCACATCCAGTCCGGCATCATTTGGTGCCATCATCATCTTCACCTCCATCACGTCGCTGCGTGAGAATGATCCTGCGCTCTTGGTGATACCGCGGTCAGGATCAAATTCCTTCTGTTCACGGGTTGTGCACTTATCATCACTCTTCCATCCGCAAAGGGCTTCATCATAGAAGAACTCATCCGAGGTGAGGAAAGTAGCTTTACGACGATAGCTGTCACCATCATTGGCGAGCATCTTGTGGGCGAAGTCCTGATTGATAGAGCCACCGCCCCATCCGCCGGTTGAGCAAATCTTAGGAGACTTGCCACCTCCCTTGATATCATCACCACGCCAGTTGATTACGTTTGCCACCATCCAGCGACCACGTCCGTTCTCTCCTCGCCAGGATTCATTGCCACCTGCAGCAGCGGTATTGGTGGTATAATTGAATTCGAAAATCTTCTCCTCGCAGCCATCACCCTCTACATGGAAGAGATCACGGAAGCGTTCACCAGGCACGAGATCATAGTTAGGTGACTCCACGAGAGGTTTCATCACTTCCACACACTTGGCATTGTCGCCAGCAAAGAGCGCTGACTTGCCGGCAACGAACTGTGCAAAGCCTTTAGTGGCATACCATGCGCCTTCCTTGTCCGACTTTCCATTGCGGTCTGCAAGGTCAGGCATTGCCTCCACGCATTCGTTCACGCACCAGTCGAGAATGGCTTTCTGGCTCTCAGCATTGGTAGGTTTCTCATCGACGATAAGATGATCCACCAATGGAGGACACTTATACACCTGAGCTGCAAGCATGTGAGCCCATGCACGCATCACTCTCGCCTCAGCGACAGCCTGCTTCTTGACCTTGGTATCAGCGGTATTGCCGAAATAATTTATGACAAGGTTAGCTGAATAGATGGATTTGTAGATGTGATTATAGAGCTGCTTGACAGGGACAGCACTCTTGTCATAGCGGAACTCATTAAGTATGCGGAAATCGGCATGGTCAGCGATGTCGCCTCCTGCTGCAAACACATCGTCGGAAGAATAGTTCAGACCCATGATATAAGCGTTCCAGATGCCTTCATTGCCACCTATCTCACTGTTGAATGTGGCATACATGGCTGTGACAGCAGACTTTGCATCTTCGTCTGTCTTGTAGAAGCTTGCCGTATTGCTTGTCGCTTTCTGCTCCACATCAAGCATATCCTCGCATGAAGAGAACATCATCATGCCGGTAAGCAAGGCTACAGAAATAAATATCTTTTTCATATTAATGTTCAGTTTTTTTAGGTTTTAGGATGGTTAGAATGTAACACTTACGCCAAGCACCATCTTTCTCATGTTAGGATAAGCGCCTTTGTCGAGTCCCGGACAGTTGTACTCCTGGGTACATGTCTCTGGGTCAAGACCTGGATAGTTGGTGAAAGTGAAGAAATTGTCGAGAGAGATATATGCACGCACATTCTCGATAGCAGCCTTCTGCACGATGTTTCTTGGCAGAGTGTAGCCGAGCTGTATCTGCTTGATCTTGAAGTAGGAACCGCTATATACCATTGCTGAAGAGCGATAGAATGTGGCACTGCCCTGAACGGTAGATGCATCAGGGAACTTCTTTGACTTGAAGTCATCATAGACACCCTTTGCAATGTTGTTGTAACCGGTACGATAGAGACCGTAGTAGATGTCATTGCCTGCCTCTCCTGCACCGAATACGGTGAGGTCGAAGCCCTTGTACTCTGCATTGAGAGTGATGCCGTAGGTCAGATCAGGAATGCCGGAGCCGATGTCTGTCATGTCATCATCCTGCGGGTCGTTGGTGATTGAGCCGTCTTTCTTGTAATACTGCGCTGTGCCGTCTTCTGCTCTGCCTGCATACTTGTAGCCGCGCATATACCATACAGGTCTTCCCTGCTCGAAATAGCATCTTACTGCGCCAGGGCTTGCACCTTCCACTGTTGCGCCTTCTATGCGCTGGATTGATGGATCGAGGTATGTTGCCTTGTTCTTGAGCGTAGCAAAGTTGCCGGAAATGCTGTATTTGAAGTCACCGATATTGTCTTTCCATGTCAATTCCATCTCAAGACCGCTGTTTTCCACCTCACCTGCATTGATTGTAATGGTAGAAACGCCTGATTCAGGCATTGCCGGTGCTGGCACGAGGAGGTCCTTTGTGGTCTTCTTATACCAGTCGATGCCTACAGAAAGGCGATTGTCAAGGAAGCGCATGTCGAGACCGAGGTCTATCTGCTCTGATTTCTCCCATGTAAGGTCTGGGTTAGCGATGCCGTTCGGCATGGAACCATAGGTCACCTGATTGGTAGGTCCGTACTGATACCATTGTCCGTTGGTGGCGATACCGGCGGTATAGGCATAGTTGCTCAATACGTTCACGTTACCGTTCTGACCCCATGACACGCGCAGCTTGCCGAATGACATGATGCTTGGGTCGATATTGTCCTTGAAGAACTTCTCATTGGAGAAGGTCCAGCCTGCTGATGTAGAGAAGAAATGTCCCCAACGGTTGTCACTTGACAGCTTTGATGAGTCGAAAGCATCGGCACGGAAGTTTGCCTGAAGACTGTAACGGTCATCATAAGTATAGGTAAGACGGCCGAAATATGACAATGCACGGGTGGTATTAGGCACACCGCCTATGCTCTTGGAGGTATCCTTGTTGCCGTTGACACAGTTGAGATAGATGAAGTTCGGGCTGTAAGACTTGAGGATGTCAGAACCTGATGCATTGGCACTTACGCCGTTGGAATCATACTGTCTGTAAGACATACCAGCCATTGCGCCTACACTGTGCTTGCCGAAGTCCTGGTTGTAATTGACGAAGTTCTCCCACTGATACCATGTAGAGTTGTTACTTGAACCTGAAATCTTATAGTTATCACCCTTCGTTTGCGCATTAAGATAGTAAGGGAACTCCCAATCTGATGAGTTGCTGAATGAGAGACGATAACCCAGACGTGATGTGAATGTCACCTGCTTAATAGGAGTAATGTTCATGAAAGCAGTGCCATTTACGTTTACTCCGTTATTCTTTGCCATTGAGCGGTCACGCTGTGAGAATGGGTTACCGCCGGCAAGGCGCTGGTTGAAGTAAGATGTAGCATAGTAACCATTCTCATCTCCGAAGAGAGTCTTATTGGTAGTGCCAGCAAGTGACTTATCATAGATAGCGCGATAGTCGCCGAGCATCTGGTCTGGAGAAGTCCAATAGAGCGGTGTGAGTGGATCGATGAGGAGGAGCATCTCGAATGATGAACCATAACCATTCTCGGAAACGCCGCGTGATGACCATTTCTCTATAGCAGTGTTAGTACCTACCTTGAGCCAGTCCTTTATCTTATAGTCTGCATTTATCTGTGCAGTAAGGCGCTCATACTTATCACTATTGCCCTTAACAATACCGTTCTGACTTACATAACTGGTGCTAAGGAAATATGAACCACGGTCATTTCCGCCCTGGAAAGTAAGGGTATGCTGCTGTGCCCAGGTATTCTCGAAGTAAGCATCAAGCCAATCGGTGTCGGTATTAGGGTTCCATCCGTACTGTGACTGTGCATCTGCAAGGTCGGCATTGACCTTGTCTGCACCGAGCTGCATTGACATCCAGTCCTTGAACTGGCTTGCATTGAGAAGCTCCGGCACGCTGCCAAGCGACTGGTTAGTCCATTTGCCTGTGTAGTTGATGCTGCCTTTTCCCTTGTTTCCTGACTTTGTAGTGATGAGCACTACGCCGTTTCCAGCCTCTGCACCGTAGATAGCGGCTGACGCAGCATCCTTCAATACCTCCATTGACTCAATCATTGAAGGGTCAAGATACTGGATGCTGGACACCTGAAGTCCATCTACTATGAGCAGCGGACCGATGTTGCTGGAGTTTGAGGAGTAACCGCGCACACGGATGGAAGCACCCTGTCCTGGCTTACCGGAACTGTTGAGCACCTGCAATCCGGCTGCCTTTCCCTGCAATGCTGCAGCGGCATCGGTAGTACTGAGGTTCTTGATGTCGTCACCCTTTACGGATGCTACGGATCCAGTCAGGTCACTCTTCTTCTGAACACCGTAACCTACCACCACGAGGTCATTGAGAGTAGTGTTGTCTTCGTCAAGCACGATGACGAGATTGTTCTTTCCATTGACAGCAACACGCTTTGTGGTATATCCCACAAAAGTGACTGACAACGTCGAGTTAGCTCCGGCTTTGACCGTGAACTGACCGTCTGCATCTGTTATGGCACCTGTCTTGGTACCAACTACTTTGACTGTGGCACCTATGATGGCGTCGCCAGCCTGATCCTTTACGATACCCTTTACACTCTGTGCCAACGCAGAAAGTGAGAAGAGAGAAAGGATGGAAAGGATAAGAAATGCCCTACCCAGTTTGCCAAACGTTTCTGAAATTCGCATTTTGATTAGGTTTTGATTGGTTAAAAAAAAATTTAGTAAATGTTTATATAATAATGTATATGCTGCAAAGTCGTTACTATTGCGCGTCAATCTCTTTGTTTTCGACGGACATTCACACGGCTTTTCCTTGATTGACAGGATTTAACCCGTGAATGCAAAAGGCTTATCTATTTCTTTATCTATTGCGAGTGCAAAGTTAAAAAACATTATCAATAATATGTAAACGAAATGTAACAAAAACTTTCTCAAATGTAACATGATGGCATATCAGCATCAAAAAAACCGCGTCAAAAATACTTCTCGCCAAGGTTTCCACTTTCTATATTGCGTTACACCAGATATTTATTCTATCATTCATATTGAGCATTTTCCATGCTCAATGGTACAAATCTAACAGTCTTTGGTACATTCCAGCAAATAAATTCGGATAATATGTATTATCTTTACAGCATGAATTTAACCCAAATCGGCCATTAGACCACAATGTTCAAAAATTCTTGCTATTGCGTTGTTTCCTAACATCTTTTATGTTTAGTCTCTAATGACCGGTTTGGGTTTAATTAGTGAAATTCAGTGACGATGAAAATACAAATTGGTGTATTCACCCACGCCACTCTTAACATAGGATTAATTTTTTAGTTTATTTTTATCGATCCACATTATTTAGTTACGGTAATAAAACGGCTTGTCATGATTTGAAAGAACGATGAAAAGATAGCAATAATTTGTACAGAAAGACGACTTTTATTCGTCTTTCTGTACAAAATAAGACTATTTTAACCTTTTTCCACTATATCCCAACCTTGATCTGAGTCCCGTTTGCCTTGACGATCACGAGGTTATTGCGGCGCATCGGGATGCGGGCAATGCCACTTTCAGCCTTTCCTTTGCCCAGAAGGCGACCGTCGATGCTGAACACCTGCACACTGTCGCCATCATCCAGTCCGCTGACCACGAGGCTTTCGCCGTCATATACCGCTGTCATCGCCTGGCCTTCAGAGCGTGAAGTGGTCACCTTGTCTATGCCCGTGGTCTCTATTGCCTGGATATCAGGAGCGTCACACCATCCCTCCGCGGCACGGTAAGCGTCGATGGATGCCTGCGGAACATAGAGCACTTCGAGATTCTTGGGCAGATATGACGTCTCTGAAGCTCGGGTGGTGACATCACCGAACACCGGCGGCACCACGGCTTCGCACATGATAGTGGTGATGCTGTCTGCATATTGGAAGCACAAAGGGTCGATGCGCTCCACGGAAGCAGGAAGCTTTATCTCCGTCAGTTTGTAGCAATTACGGAACATGGTGTGTGACAGTGATTTGAGATTTTCCGAGAAATGGATGCGTCTAAGCGACTTGCAGCCATCGAACACACCCTCCTTCATCTCCCTTACACTGGAAGGAATGGTGATTTCCTCCATGCCCCAGCAGCTGCGGAAACATTCATAATCTATCTTTGTCACCGTGTTAGGGATGCTGATATGCTTCAGATTGATGCAGCTCCAGCAGAGAGCGAACGGCAGTTCCTTGACCCTACCGAGGATTTCGATGGTGTCCATGTGGCAGAATTCAAAGCAGTATGCACCCAATTCCTTGACGTTCTCTGGTACTATGACGTGCTTCAGCGCCTGACAAATGCTGAAAGTGCCATATCCCCACTTGGTGATACTGGCAGGAAAGTCGAATGATCTCAGGCTTGTGCATCTACAGAAGCACTCATAACTGGTGCTTGTCATGGTGGAAGGCAGCTTGATGGAGGTGAGACCTTCACAGTTCAGGAAGCAGTAGTCCACCATTTTGGTGACAGGACAGTATCTCGCGTTATATAGAACCTTCTCAGGCACCGCCACATCGCCTCTGTAATCACCGTGTATCAGCGTGGCTTCGTGGGTGACGGAATGTATCTTGTAGTTGAGTCCGTCAATCGTCACGGTGTCCTGTCGTGCTGCCTGCCAGCCGTAGATAGGGCGGTCCTGCCAGATGAAACGGTGCATATAGATATCCTCCATGCCCTCAGAGACGTAGAATTTAGTCAGCGAAGGGGATATGAAGTCATCAAATTTGTATTGCGCCGGCTGAAAGAATTGAAGCGGTTCATGGTCAAGAGCCACGATGTAGTCCAGGCTTTTGCATCCCTTGAATACGTTGGGATAGATGACTTTCTGCATTTCGTTGCCCTCTTCCAGTATGATATGATTGAGCTTGTCGCATCCATCGAAGTAACTGTATCTGTATGTATAGACACTGCCGGGGATGGTGATGCTCTCCAGACTCTTGCAGTCCTTGAAGCAATCTTCGTTAAGGTACTGGATGGTCTTTGGCAGAACGATGCTCTTGAGCGAAGTGCAACCGTCGAAAGTCTGCTTTTCTATGGTGCTGATGTTCAAATGCTCATAGCCGTAGATCGCCTTCAGTCCGGTGCAGCCCTGGAAACACTGCATACCTATTTCCCTGATGGAACTCGGCAATGTGACGGAAACAAGTCCGGTGCAGCCCTGAAAACACTGATATCCAAGCTTGACCACCCTGTATGTCTTACCCTTTATCGTAATTTCGCCCGGCACGGTTACATCGCCTTTGAAATCGCTTCGGTAGAGACCTGCCTCGCCATTCGTGAAGTTTACGGAGTATTTCCATCCATCGACAGTGACGTCATCGATGATGTCTGCCATTACATTTGTGACGCTTGCCATCCACATCAGCGTGGCAAGCAGAGAGAGTAGAAGGTTTCTCATAAGCGTATTGAAGATATAATTCCGATGCAAAGGTATAAAAAGAAAATGGAAACCAACAATTTTCATTGTATAAAGTCGTTGTTTTTGTTGTCTTCGTAAGATCATTAGCATGGTAATCAATAACCATCTTACTAAAAAAGACATCTCCAAACGTAGCCAAATCTTCTTCTATTTCTTCTCCATTTGCAGGTCGATAAAAGTTAATATCATAATAACCATCAGTTGCATCAATGGTAATCCTGGACTTCTTTACATAATTAATAGAAGAATGAGGAACACTATCACTCCAGAAAGGATCAATATATTTTGAAGATGAGACAATGACATCTCCTTGGATACTACATACTGTGTCTGCCATAACCATATTTAGACAAGCAAATATGGCAGTCATTGTAAGAAATACTGTTTTTTTCATAACTTGTTATTTTGGCGTGGGTAAATATATGCTGTTTCTATATATCCATGATCAGGTTCAATAACCAATGGAGTACTGAAAGTTAACTTACCTATATTATCTATCATCACGACCAGTTCTTTAGGCGAAAAGACGTCTGTCAGCTTTATATGAGATGTTATTTCATAACAGAATGAAGATCCATCTTCGTCAATAATGATCCTTGCAACTAAAAAAAACTGACTGAAAGGGATACCTTTGGAATTATTTGAAAACAAGCTCTTTACGTACAATGAGTTCTTTTCCATCTCCTCCTTGTACTTTTTATAGTCTTTCCACAGTGGGGCATTGCTTCCACAACCATAATAAAGCTTGGATTTCTTTATTGCCCATCGCTTGGATTTCAATTCTTTGATAAAATAGCGATAGAAATATTTTCCCGTAAATATGTTCTTCTGCTTCAATCCAATTAATGTCTGGTTGTCAATTACAACAGAATCCTGCATCTCATAAGGAAATTTCTCTTCTTGTGCAGCGTGAGAATTGGCAATTCCCAATAGCGAAAACAAGGCACTTCAAGCCATGTAACCTTGTCAATAAACATCTTTCTTTTTTTACTCTCATAATAAGCTATTATTTATGTAGTAACAGGATGCAGCCTGCAACCTTCATTTAACGCCAAAGCGATTACAACTGGATGGTCACTTCGCCTCCTGTGGCCTTGGTAGGATAATAGAAGGCGGCATATCTGGTGCCCATGAAGAGACGGCGATAGTCGAATCTCATCTTGTAGTCTGTGCCTATCTTCTTCCATGTCTTGCCTTTGTCGAGACTGTAGGCGAAGGTTGCGATGTCACGACCTGGATTGAAGTCGCACGACATGACAAAGCGGATGTCCTTGAGTCGGGAGTTAGGGATGGCTATGCGGTCCGTTTCCTTGCGTTTCACGTCCGTTATCGCCTTGGTGTCATCGCTCAGACTGACGTTTTCCTCAGTGAAAACGAGGTACGCCTTCTTGCCTTCCTTCTTCACGGTCAGCACTCCTGCGTCGCCATTGAATGCAGACAGACCTACGCAGTCGCCGTCCTTGATACGTGAGGCATCGATGGAGATGGTGTCGGAGCAAGTTGGTCCCCATGTGCGCCATGTGAGTGTGTTGCGCGCATCAAAGATGGAATTGGCAAGCACTGACGTGCGGAGCTTCACTTTACTGCCCGGCTGTGACAGCGAACCTGTCTCTGTGGTGATGTCCTGCTTGATGAAGTTATGGTTCCATTGGTAGTCCTGCTTCACTACGGCTCCGTCATAGACCGCCTTCGGGTCGTCATAGTCATTGTAGAGGCTGAATGATTCGGCTATCTTTCCGTCGCCTTTGGTGCCTATCATCGGCCATCCGTCAATCCAGCAGCATGGAGACAGGGTGAGGATTCTGCCCACTCCACCACGGTCCTGGAACATGAGTCCGTACCATTCACCGTGCTTTCCATCCACGATAGTGCCCTGTCCGGCGAAAGGGAAACCTCCAAAGTCGCTCTTGAAGATTACCTTGCTCTCGTAAGGTCCCTCGATATTGCGGCTGCGGTAACAGATTTCCTCGCGTCCGGTCTTTGGCCATGCTATACAGAGAAGGTAATACATTCCGTCGTGCTTGATGACGCGGCTGCCCTCATGCAGTCCATCGGGCTTGCCACGAAGCTCCAACACCTTGTCTATGCCACCTTCCTTCACGCCGGTGAGGTCGGATTTCAGTTCCACGAGGTGGATGTTTCCGCTGCCGGAGAATACATATACCCTACCGTCATCATCGAAGAAGAGGGAGGAATCATGGTAAGCAGGGAGGCGGCTGTGGAGAGTCCAGCCCTTTGCAGGGTCGTCTGTGCGGAACACCATTGACTTGTGCGGGTCGTCATTTGCCACGAAGAGCGCCCAGAAAGTGCCGTTGTGGTAGCGCAATGATGTCGCCCATTGTCCTCTGCCATATACTGTTCCCTCCTTGAGGTCGTAGCGTGGCGTGTCGTGGATGGCATCAGTGAGATATGAAACCACTTCCCAGTTGGCGAGATCCTTGCTTCGCATTATCGGTCCACCGGGGAAAAGGTGCATCGTGGTGGTGACGAGATAATAGTAATCGCCCACACGGATGATGTCCGGATCTGGATAGTCGGACCATATATAGGCGTTCTTCATTGTCATTTTCTTTTCCGGCGAGCCATATCCGGCATCGCCCGGAGCCAGCGACTGGGCTGTCGCTGTCAGCATTCCTGCTGAGAGAAGCGCTGTCAATAGTAGTTTTTTCATATTTTGTTATTTTTAGGTGATTATTGGGAACCAACGGTAAAAGCCGTTGGCACAGTGGCTGTTAATTGCTGGAGACGCTCCTTGTTCTTTCTATTTCTTCAGATTCCACTTTGAGTTATCGCTCTGGAAATCATATTTCTCCAGTACAGGTGTGCTGTCACCAATGGAATAAAGGACATACTCTGTATTGATTCCGTCCTTTCCTGGGATAGCCTTTGGCATGATACGATATGTTCCATCGGTGAGTTGCTCAATGCGCCAGAGCTGTGAATCAGCACCTGTGAAGGCTGGAACGGTCTCCACCTGCATATCGGCAGTAGCGCAAAGAGCACGCTCCGTGCCTGCTATGGTAATCTTAAAGTATGGATTTGAGAGGTAGCCTCCTGCTTCTGGAACGGCAGTAATGGTCCAGTTTTGATGCGGACGAGCCATATAATCGCCGATGCGAACACCGATATTACCGCCTTTATTCCATTCTCTTGCAATGTCTTCCCATCCTTTTTCCACTTCCTTCAGTGTCTGATTAGGTATTGGCTTCACTGCTTCGTTGGGGTCAATGCGATGCCATGCCTGGCGTTCTTGCTCCATTCTGACGAAGTCAACCGATATTTCCAGACTGTAACCTCTACGCTCTGAGATGATGGAATAAGTGCCTTCAGCGAATTGTTCGCCTGCATAAGGCCAGCCATTACGCCATAATAATGGTCTGATGGCAAGGACACTGCGTCCTCCACGGTCTAAGTCTGCTTCCCAATGGAATGACATCACCTCTACGCCATCATCGACAATGGTGCGTCCGAAGTGACCTGCTCCGACGGCACGTTTGCCTCCTGCCACGACCATACGACCGCCTCCATGAAACATATCGCGCCCTACATTGTCGATATAAGGTCCTGTCACCTCTCTACTTCTGCCACAAACGATGTTGTAAGTGGAGTTTACTCCATCGCAACAAGTGCCATGTGTGCCAAGAAGATAATAGTAACCATCACGATAGATGAGGTCTGTCGCTTCACAGTCTATGGCTATATCCTTTGCTTTATTGCCGTCAATGCGTGCTCCTGTCTTAGGGTCAAGCTCCACAATGCGGATATTTCCGAAGTAAGTACCATAGGAGAGCCAGAGCCTTCCCGTAGTGGGATCAAGGAGAAGTCCGGCATCTATGGCGTCATTATCTTCGTCGCCATCGGATGAAGCCACCTCTATAGGTTCTGAAAACTTAAACTTTGGCGATGTAGGGTCGAGAGTTTCGTTCCACATAGTCAGCACTCTTCCGTTGTGACCACCACCGAGTCCGCCGCCCGTGGCACTGTAAGCTACGAGATAACGGTCGCCAATCTTAATGACATCAGGCGCTGCTCCGCCTCCTGGACGTATGGGTCCGCTATGCCATGACCATCCATCTTCGGTGACAAGACCTCCTGCTCCAGTGCCGAAAGTGTACCATTTACCGTCACAAAAGGCAAGTGTAGAGGGGTCATGTATCCAAGGTTGTCCTATCTGTGCCTTACATTCGAGGGATGAAAGTCCTGTTGTAAGGAAATATATTATTGATATGAATAATGCTTTTTTCATTGTTTTATTTCTAAAATGTGATGTAGTTTGCCTGTAGAAATTATCTGAACGCAGTAGAAATACGGAGGTTATACTTGTCCGCATCCACGATACGGAAGCAGAAATCGCTCATTCCCGGGCCATTTATCACTGCTCCTGTGATGATATTGCGCCCCTTTTTGAGCGTTACAGGACGTGAAACGACATCATCGCGCACCATTCTTCGGTCGCCGGAGAGCATTGCCATCTCCTGACCATTAAGCCACCACTTGGAAGCGGAGTTGCTACCGATGGCAAATCTCACGTCTTTTATCTCCTCATCACATTCTATGATAGTAGTAGCCCAGAAGATAACGCCGTAGCGTTGCTGTCCGGTACAGGTGGCAAGGCGATAAAGTTTGACATTGAATAGTTGGCTGTCATAAGCATTCCACGCCTTGTCCTTCTTACTATAAGCCAATGGTTGCGGAAAGGTCTCATTGAGATAAGTGTCTGTAAAGACGGTGTTGCTTCTGTTAGGCTTTGATATCGGGTCATGGAGCATCCACCTTCTGACGAAGCCTTCACTGTCGGGAGTGGTAGAATCCTTGGTAGCAGGACGCAAATAGGTCTCTAATTGCGGTGTCTTCTCTATCACGCGATAATGTCCGCTGAGGTGCATGAAGGCAAAGAGGCGTAATAGTCCGTCGTAGTAGGCATCGAAATATCCGTCGGCATCCGGCTTATGCTTGGCATTCCACAATCTATCGATGAAATCGTAACTTTTCGGATGCGAGCACATGATAGACGAAGCTGCGAGAGTAGCCATAAGTCCGATGGAATGGCGCAATTTTGGTTGGTAAGTGCCTGCTGGGAGAATTTGCTTTGGCAGTGTGCCATCCGTGTTGTATTGGTCGAGATATGAGTCTATGCCCTGCGAGAAAAAGAAGTTTTGGATGGTGTGTCCATAGTTCTGTTGCCACTGTCTGTCAGAGCAAGCCCAACTGTAATCGAGCGCAATATTCATCGGTACGCGCCATGAATCATAGCGGAAGCAGTCGCCTAAAAGTCGGTTATTATGTAACGGAGTGCCGTCGAAATTATTGTAATCATCATTCAGTCCTGTCATAGGATGCACGCTCTTATGGAGATATTCACGACTTTTACGGGCACATTCTCGCCAATAGGAAGCCCTGCCATCCTCAGCATAGCGTGCCCATACCTCATAGAAGGCTGGAATATGATAAGACGGATCAGTGAAAGCAGCACCTGGCACGAAGGTGATAAGACTGGTAGCGGGGTCTATCAGCGAAATGGTGCGCTTGACATTGATAGGCTTTTCGAGCTTTTTGCCATTCTCTCCACGATGCATAGTAAATTCCGTCTCGCGTGGTTGGATGCAATCAAGGATATACTGTGCCTCCTTCAGATAGTCGATTTCACCGCTATTTCCCCACCTGTTGGATGCAAAGATGAGGGAAGTGATGTAATAGAGTTCGCCATCAGAGGCAGGACCATGGGCATTCGGCGTACCGTCACGCTTGCAACTCCAGCGGAAATAGCCCTTCATCGCGCCATCCTGCATCTGCATATATTTCTTTGTCCAGCGCCAAAGGCGGTCGAAGATGTCTTTTCTATCAAACTGCACTGCAATCATCATGCCGTAAGACATTCCCTCGGTGCGCACATCATTATTCTTGATGTCGGAGATATATGCCATATCTTTCCCTACTTCAAAGTAGCAACGGTGCTTTCCCTTGAATACATCATCGAATACTTCACGCAGTTTTGCTTCGACTTCAGCCTCGGAATGCCCGGCTTCTACGAAGAGATTACGATACGTTCCTGTAGCGATACCACCTGCTGAAGAAGGCACAAGCGGACGACGAGGATTGAGAGAAATCCAATCTACTTCTACGGGTGCTTCGCCTTTGTTTGTCAGCACGAGTTCATGGAGTCCGTTAGGCTGTCGGTTTACCTTGAGATTGAGTGATGTCTGCTTGATA
>OQVP01000516.1_pt1 | contig 14837 bp, 11 predicted proteins | sample 1691541 | NCBI WGS metagenome assembly OQVP01 (sample SAMN03418258, study PRJEB22391) | human gut metagenome | biome: human-gut; feature: organic feature; material: feces | host: Homo sapiens | place: Tanzania | collected 2013-01 | reverse complement strand
CGAGGCTACCGGAAAAACGACTTTCATACTGAAAACATGATAGACCAGAAGCGACAGCAATGGACCTACCGCAATGGAAAAGCGGGCAAACCAGGAGGTGATATAATTCGCCTCCGTACGCTGGAAAGATTCACAGGTATCGATAATCAGCGTACTCGCCAGCGACATCTCTGCCAAGCCCAGGAAAGCGCCCTGAATCAGACGCATCACCACCAGCATCTCGAAGCCCACCTTGATATTCCAGAAGGTTTCCAGATAATAAAGGACGACGAGACTGACTGCCACACCCAGGATGGATATCTGGCATACCCGATTGCGGCGATAGCGCTGCACCAGATAGGAGCAGAAGCCCCCCAGCAGGAATATACCTAATCCATAGGCTCCGATAACCACGCCAACCTGCCAATGACGATAACCTTCTATCGTCATAAAATAAGGTATGGCGATGATGAGCATACAGACGCTCGTCATCAGCAGCAGATTGGCGAAGCAGAGTCGCCAGAAGTCACGGTGCCACAATTTTACATGTATGGGTGTATTTTGTGTATCCATAACCAATTTAAAACTAATAGCTCCCGCCGCAACCGGGTATGCCAGTTTTCCATCTGCTGCGTAGCCGTCTGCCACGTTGTCCTCTACTATCTGGATACCTTCTGGAACATCAAGTTTGGGTTCGAGGTGCTAGTGGCGATGCGGGTGGTGCTGGGTGCCTTCCTGGGCTTGGCTCAGATGACGCTTGCCAGTACGCTGGTGATAGATACCTGCGAGTCGTTCCAGCGCACGGAGGCGAACTACATCACCTCCTGGTTTGCCCGTTTCTCCATTGCTACGGGTCCCGTGCTGGTGTGGCTTATTTGCATTTTTCTAGATATGCGCCTCATCTTCCCGGTGGCTTCTCTGTTGGCGCTGGGTGCTCTGGTGCTGGTTTCCCGGGTAAAGTTTCCTTTCAAGGCACCTGCTGAGCACATGCCGCTTTTCAGCAGCGACCGCTTCTTCCTGCCTCAGGGACTCCCGCTGTTTGTCAACATCGTACTGATTATGGCAAGTGCAGGAATGTATTTCGCCATTCCGCATAATCTGACGGTTTATCTGATGTTGCTGGCAGGCTTGGTGGTGGCTGTGATTGCAGAGAAATACGTCTTTGCCGATGCCGACCTGAAGAGCCAGGTTGTCGTGGGACTGATATTGATAGGTGCGGCAGAGTTCGTGTCGCTGAATGACCAAGACTTTGCTGTAGAAGTACTTGTGCCCGTGTTGCTGGGCTTAGGAATGGGTGTCATCGGCAGCCGCTTCCTGCTTTTCTACATCAAGCTGGCCAAGCATTGCCAGCGCGGAACGAGCACCAGTTCCTTCTTCCTGGCATGGGAGTTGGGAATAACTCTGGGCATAGCCCTGGGCTTTGTGCTTCTGAATACTACTTGGCAGCATCTTCCCGGCGAGCATAGCGTCATCTTCAACCCTACCATCCGCGAACTGCTTCATCCGGGCATGATACTCACAGGATTGTCGCTAATCTTGTATAATTTCTTAGTACATCCCTGGTATATGAAACATCGCAACCGCTAGTGTTTGTATCATTTCCAACCATTCCCATATATGATATTTTGTTTAAGATTCATATTATATATGGGAATGGTTTCTTAAAAATACAGGAGTGGTTTCATTAAAAGTTTCTAAAAATAGCTTTTGTGAAACATTTTTAATATTATTTAGTTTGCTTTATTCGCTTTTGTGCTCATAATTCAGTACTTTTGCGTTTGATTTAAGGTTGAGGGTGTAAGAAGACACCCAAATTTCCTGCAAAAGTTGAATTAAACGTAAAATAATATTATAAGAATTATGGCAGAAGCTATTGATATCCGTGAATTGAATATCCGGATTGAACAACAGAGTCAGTTCGTTACCAACCTGGTAATGGGCATGAACAAGGTCATCGTAGGTCAGAAGCACCTCGTTGACTGTCTCCTCATCGGTCTTCTCTCTGATGGTCACATCTTGCTCGAAGGTGTGCCGGGCTTGGCGAAGACACTCGCAATCAAGACATTGTCACAGCTGGTCAGTGCAGACTATAGCCGCATACAGTTTACACCCGATTTGCTGCCTGCCGACGTGGTGGGAACGCAGATCTATTCGCAGAAAGACGAAGCCTTCCATGTAAAGCGTGGTCCGGTGTTCGCCAATTTCGTTCTGGCTGATGAGATCAACCGTGCGCCAGCCAAAGTGCAGAGTGCCTTGCTCGAGGCGATGCAGGAGCACCAGGTTACCATCGGCGAGCAGACATTCAAACTGCCTAATCCATTCCTGGTAATGGCTACCCAGAATCCGGTGGAGCAGGAGGGAACCTATCAGTTGCCAGAGGCGCAGGTAGACCGTTTCCTTCTCAAGGTCATCATCGACTATCCTACCATCGAGGAAGAGAAGCTCATCATCCGTGAGAATATCCAGGGCGGTCTGCCAACCGTTACTCCTGTAACCACAGCAGAGGAAATCCTGAAGGCACGCAGCATCGTAAACGAGGTTTATATCGACGAGAAGATTGAGCAGTATATTGCCGACATCGTCTTCGCTACCCGTTATCCGGACCGTTACGGCCTGGGCGAATTGAAGGATATGATTACCTTCGGCGGCAGTCCTCGTGCCAGCATCTCGCTTGCCAAGGCAGCCCGTGCCTACGCCTTCATCAAGCATCGCGGTTATGTGATTCCTGAAGATGTGCGTGCCGTGGCTCACGATGTGCTCCGCCACCGCATCGGTCTCTCTTACGAGGCAGAGGCGAGCGAAATCACCAGCGAGGAAATCGTTAGCCGCATCATCAACAAGGTGGAAGTGCCTTGATTGGGTAATAATTTATAGTTAATAGTTAATAGATTAGGATTTTGGATACACAAGATATCTTAAAGAAGGTTCGGAAGATTGAGATCAAGACTCGCGGATTGAGCCAGAATATCTTCGCAGGCCAGTATCACTCAGCCTTCAAGGGCAGGGGAATGGCCTTTGCCGAGGTGCGCGAATACCAGTATGGCGACGACGTGAGAGACATCGACTGGAACGTGACAGCCCGTTTCCATCGCCCTTTCGTCAAGGTGTTCGAGGAGGAGAGGGAACTTACCGTCATGTTGCTCGTGGATGTGAGTGGCTCGCTCGACTTCGGTACGATGCGCCAGATGAAGCGCGACTTGGCAACCGAGATAGCTGCCACCTTGGCCTTCAGTGCCATTCAGAACAACGACAAGATAGGTGTCATCTTCTTTTCCGACAGAATTGAGAAGTATATCCCGCCCAAGAAGGGAAGAAAGCACATCCTCTATATCATCCGAGAGATGCTCGACTTCCATCCTCAGAGCCAGCGCACTGACATCGGCTGCGCCCTGGAATACTTCACCCGCGTGATGAAGCGCCACTGCACCGCCTTCCTTATCAGCGACTTCTACGACCAGAAGGATTACCAGCATGCCCTGCAGATTGCCAATCAGAAGCATGATGTGGTGGGCATCCAGGTATACGACCCTCGTGGAAAGCAGTTGCCCGATGTGGGATTGCTCAAGGTGATGGATGCTGAGACGGGACACGAGATGTATATCGATACCAGTTCGAAGAAGCTGAGAATAGCGCATGCCCAGAACTGGCTGCGACGTCAGGACCAGCTGCGCCAGCTCTTTGCCAAGAGCAAGGTAGACTGGACTTCGATAGCGACCAACGAGGATTTCTCCAAGTTGCTCCTGACACTGTTCAAACAAAGAGGATAAATTGAGTGAAGAGTGAAGAATGAAGAATTCTACGGCTTTACTAATCATAAAGTTCAAAGCTCAAAGTTCAAAGTAAAGCAACAATGTTGAAAATAAGAAATATTATATTGACGATGGTGCTGATGGGTTGCTCGGGACTGGCTTTCGGTCAGACCGTGGAGCAGCGCATCGACTCCTTGCAGATGCTCATCGGACAGCAGACCATCCTGCACCTCAAGGCTACCGCCCGAAAAGGTGCCAAGGTGGTGATGCCATCCTTCAAGCCGCAAGACCAGATTATTCCTGGCATCGAGGTGGTGGAGCAGAAGGGGGATACCTCGCAGGTGGGCGACGACCAGATGGTGGTGAGCCGCGACTATACCATCACCTCCTTTGATGAGAAGGTGTATGCCATCCCGGCGCTCAATGTGAAGATAGACGGCAAAAGCTTCCACGGCAATCCCCTGGCGCTGAAGGTGCTCACGGTGCCCGTGGATACGGTGCATCCCAACCAGTTCTATCCTCCCAAGACGGTGCAGGACAACCCATTCCTCTGGAGTGAGTGGAGCTTCGCCTTCTGGTTGAGTCTCCTGATGATAATCATCTGTGGCGCAATGCTCTATCTGCGCAACCGACTGAAGAAGAACAAGCCTATCATTACCCGCATCCGCATCATCAAAAGGGTGCCGGCGCATGAGAAGGCACTGAAGGAAATCAACGACATCAAGCAGCATCACACCACATCCAACCAGGAAACCCAGAAGGAGTACTACACCCATCTTACCAATACGCTGCGCGCATATATCGTGAGCCGATTCGGATTCAATGCGATGGAGATGACCAGTTCTGAGATTATCGACAACCTGCGGGCAGCGGGCGACCAGAAGATGATAGACGAGTTGAGAATGCTCTTCTCCACCGCCGACCTCGTGAAGTTTGCCAAGTATGAGATTCCGATGAACGAGAACGATGCCAACCTGGTGAACGCCATCAACTTCATCGACCAGACGAAGACCGATGAGCAGCCTAAGGAAGAGAAGATAGTTCCTACGCTCAGCAGCGAAGACCAGAAGAGTCAGCAGCAGCGCCGCCTCATCAAGACCCTGCTTTGGGTGGGAGGCTTCAGCGTAGCCGGCATCCTGGGCTATATCATCTACCAGGTAGCCATGCTCGTGATGTAATAGCCTTGCTCATAATGAGATGACTCATCTCGTTGATGTAAGGATGGAATCATCTCGTTGATGTAACTTTATTAAATAAAAAGAAAAATGGAATTTGCAAGTAAAGCATATTTTCTGCTGCTCCTGCTGCTGATACCTTATATATTATGGTATTTCCTAAGCAGGAAGAAGAACGAGCCAACGATGCGCATGAGCGATACAAGAATGTATCAGTTTGCGCCCAAGAGCCTGCGCGTGCGACTCATCCATCTGCCGATGGTGCTGAGATGCATCGCCTTTGTGCTCATCGTTTGCGCCATGGCCCGCCCGCAGACGCATTATTCTTGGGACAACAAGACGGTGGAGGGCATCGATATCATGCTTGCCATGGACGTTTCTACCTCTATGCTTGCCGAGGATTTGAAGCCTAACCGCATGGAGGCGGCGAAGGATGTGGCCAACGAGTTTATCTCGGGCCGTCCTACCGACAACATCGGATTGACCATCTTTGCGGGCGAGGCGTTCACCCAGTGCCCGATGACCACCGACCACGCCAGTCTGCTGCGCCTGTTGCAGGATACAAGAACCGATATTGCCGCCCGCGGACTCATTGACGACGGTACCGCAGTGGGCATGGGTCTGGCGAATGCCGTGAGCCGACTGAAGGACTCCAAGTCGAAGAGCAAGGTGGTAATCCTGCTTACGGATGGAAGTAACAATATGGGCGACATCTCGCCGATGACTGCAGCCGAAATAGCCAAGAGCTATGGTATCCGCGTCTACACCATCGGCGTGGGCACCAACAAGGTGGCACCTTATCCGATGCCGGTGGCAGGAGGCGTGCAGTATGTCAACATCCCTGTGGAGATTGATACGCAGACGCTTCGCGACATTGCGCAGACCACCGATGGTAACTTCTACCGTGCTACCAACAATGCCGAACTGAAGAAGATTTATCGGGATATTGATAAACTGGAGAAATCGAAGTTCAATGTGAAGCATTTCGCCAAGCGCTATGAGGCGTTTCAGCCATTCGCCCTTGCCGCCCTGCTGATATTGCTGGTAGAGATTCTGCTCCGCATCACCTGGCTTCGCCGCATCCCTTGATGGAATTAAAGAAATAATATAAATATAACCATGTTAAGATTTGAAGATCCCGCATTTCTCTGGCTGTTGTGGGTGATACCGGCACTGTTGCTGGTTCGCCTGATAGGTTGGAGAAGGAGAAGGGCAAAGCTCAGAAAGTTGGGCGACCCCGAGTTGCTCAAGCAGCTGATGCCCCACATATCTAAATACCGCCCCACGGTGAAGTTCGTGCTGATGCTCGCAGCCTTGGCATTGCTCATCGTGATGGTGGCACGCCCGCAGATGGGCAGCAAGATTTCGAACGAGAAGCGAAATGGCATCGAAACCATGATCTGTCTCGATATCTCCAATTCCATGCTTGCCGAAGATGTGGCTCCGTCACGTCTCGACAAGAGCAAGATGCTGATAGAGAATCTGGTTGATAACTTCAGTAACGACAAGATCGGTCTCATCGTCTTCGCAGGCGATGCCTTCGTGCAGTTGCCTATCACCAGCGACTACGTTTCTGCCAAGATGTTCCTGCAGAACATTTCCCCTGGTCTCATCCAGACTCAGGGCACCAACATCGGACAGGCCATCAGCCTCGCCACCAAGAGCTTCACCCAGCAAGACAACGTGGGCAGGGCCATCATCGTGATTACCGATGGCGAAAACCACGAAGAGGGTGCACAGGAGGCTGCGCAGATGGCCAACAAGAAGGGCATCAACGTGTTTATCCTGGGTATCGGTAATGCCAAGGGAGCACCCATCCCGATGGGCGACGGCTCTTATCTGAAAGATAACGCCGGCAACACGGTGATGACTGCCCTGAACGAGCAGATGTGCCGCCAGCTGGCACAGGCAGGCAAGGGTCAGTATATCCACGTGGATAATACCAGCGATGCAGAGAAGGCGCTGAACAACGAACTCACCAAGTTGCAGAAGGGCGAAATGACCAGTGTTATCTACAGTGCCTACGATGAGCAGTTCCAAGCTGTAGGCATCCTGGTTATCCTCCTCCTCATCATCGAGGTCTGCATGATGGAAGTAAGGAATCCGTTGCTCAGGAACGTTAAGTTCTTCAAGAAAACGCCATTCAAGAAAATGCCCTGAAAGGGCAAAAGCATAAAAATGTTTTAAAATGAACACGATACATTATATCATAGTAACTGTGGCTTTCCTGTTGGCCAGTGCGACAAATGCTGCCGCACAGACCGACCGCAACTTGATTCGCCAGGGAAACAGGGCGTTCAAGACCCAGAAATGGGCAGCTGCCGAGACCCAATATCGCAAGGCTATCTCCAAGAACCAGAAGAATCCCCAGGCGATATACAACCTGGGCTGTGCCTTGCTGATGCAGCAGAAAGACTCGCTGGCGATGGTGCAGTTTGGCAATGCCGCGCAGCTGGAGCCTAATCACTTCCGCCGCTCCAAGAGCTATCACAACATGGGAGTGGTGATGCAGAACCACCGCGAGTACGCACAGGCCATCGAATACTACAAGATGGCGTTGAGATGCAATCCGCAGGACAATGAAACCCGTTATAATCTTGCCCTCTGCAAGAAACTGCTCAAGAACAACCCGCAGAATCAGAACAACAAGGACAAGAATAACAAGGATAAGAACAAGGACAAGAACAATAAAGACAAGAACAAGAACGATAAGAACAAGGATAAAGACAAGAACAAGGATAAGAACAAAGACGATCAGAACAAGAACGATCAGAACAAGAATAATAAGGATAAGAATAAAGATAAGAATAAAAACAAGAATTCGAATCCGAACCAGCAGAATCAGGACAAGATGAGCCGCGACAACGCCGAACAGCTCCTCAATGCCGCGATTCAGCAGGAACAGGCCACCAAGCGAAAGCTCCAGAAGGCGATGAGCCAGCCTCGCAGAAAGGCCTACGACAAGAATTGGTAGAAAGCGTAACCGCTTCCCCTTACCAAACAGGGATTCTTGCCTATATATATAATAAGGTGTACTTACGTTTTAAAAATTGGAACAAATATAAGATAAAAGAAAGTTGATATGAAAAAAATAGGTTGGTATATCATATTGCTCCTGATGATGTTGGGCTACCATGTGCATGTAGATGCCCAGCATATCTCAGTGTCGGCTCCGTCGCACGTCGCGGCTGGAGAGAACTTCCGTGTTGCCTATACCATCAACACCAGTGATGTGGAGGAATTCCGAATGGGTGGGGTGCAGGATGGACTGGAAGTGATTGCAGGACCGTATACTTCCTCGCAGTCCAGTTACCAGATGATCAACGGGCATACCTCGTCCTCATCATCCGTAACCATCACTTACACCCTCTATGCCGCCAAGAACGGCAGCTTCACCATCGGGGCTTCGCACGCCCTGGTGGGAGGAAAACGACTGTCTTCACGCCCCGTGAAGATTCAGGTGTCGGGACATGCACAGCGCACCAACGGCGCTCCCAACATGCACGGACAGGACAGCTACGACCAACCTCGTATGCGCTCTGCCGGATCTGCCATCTCGGGCAGCGACCTCTTCATCAAGGTCTCTGCCAGCAAGAAGAGAGTTCACGAGCAGGAACCTATCCTCCTTACCTATAAGGTATATACACAGGTGGACCTCACGCAGCTGGAAGGCAAGATGCCAGACCTGAAGGGATTCCACACCCAGGAGGTTCCGCTGCCACAGCAGAAAACCTTCCACACAGAAACCGTTAATGGCCGACCATACAAGTGCGTCACCTGGAGCCAGTACGTCATGTACCCTCAGATGACGGGCAGGCTGGAGATTCCGTCCATCACCTTCAAGGGCATCGTGGTTCAGCAGAACCGCAACGTAGACCCGATGGAGGCGTTCTTCAACGGCGGTTCAGGCTACGTAGAAGTAAAGAAGGATATCAAGGCACCGGGCATCACCCTGCAGGTGGATCCGCTGCCACAGCGCCCAGCCAACTTCTCTGGCGGTGTGGGCAAGTTCAATATCTCTGCCTCGCTCGATAAGAAGGAAGTGAAGGCAGGCGAACCTATCACCCTGCGCGTAGTGGTGGGCGGCATCGGCAACCTGAAGCTGCTCAAGCAGCCTGTCATTACCTTCCCTAAGGATTTTGACAAGTACGATGCGAAGGTGACAGACAAGACCCGTCTCACAGCCAATGGAGTAGAAGGCAATATGATTTATGACTTCCTGGCTGTGCCTCGTAATCAGGGAAATTATACCATTCCTGCGGTAGAATTCACCTATTATGATACTTCGGCTAACAAGTACAAGACAATCAAGACCCAGCCGTTTACGCTGAACGTAGAGAAGGGCGATGGAACTTCAGACAATGAAACCTCAGATTTCAGCAACAAGGATAAGGACATTCACGCGCTGAAACTGGGCAAGTCTAACCTCCATGATATTGACGATATGTTCTACGGAAGCTTCGGCTACTGGACCAGTCTGCTGGTTCCATTGGTAGCCTTCTTTGCCCTGCTCATAGTCTTCCGCCGCCGTGCTCTTGAGAATGCCGACCTTGTAAAGGTCCGTTCCAACAAGGCAAACAAGATAGCAACCAAGCGCCTGAAGAAGGCTCATCTGCTGATGCTCGCCGGAAAACAGGAAGAATTCTATGATGAAGTACTCCGTGCTTTGTGGGGCTATGTAAGCTACAAGCTCAACATGCCAGCCGAAAAGCTCTCACGTGAAAACATTCAGGCTATGCTCGAAAAACATTGTGTAGAGGAGAGAACTATCGAGAAGTTTACAACTGCGCTCGATGAATGTGAGTTTGAACGCTATGCGCCGGGCGACCCTGCCGGCAATATGAACCGTACATTCGACTCAGCAATGACTGCTATTATGAATATAGAAAATGCTATCAATGCAACGCGTAAGCAGCGCAAGAAGAGTGCAACCGGATATTCGTTCGTCATGATGATCATGGTGATGCTGGGCTGCTCTGTTTCTGCAGGCGCTGTAACCAAGAACAATGCTGATACGGAATATCAGAAAGGTAACTATCAGCAGGCCATACGCGACTATGAGGAAATATTGAACAACTATGGTGTTTCTGCCGAAGTTTACTATAACTTGGGCAATGCTTATTACCGTACAGACAATATTACCAAGGCTGTGCTCAATTATGAGCGTGCCCATCTGCTCTCGCCGGGCGATGAAGACATCAGCTTCAACCTGCAGTTTGCACGTAGCAAGACCATCGATAAGATTACTCCGGAAAGCGAAATGTTCTTCGTAACCTGGTGGAAGGCGCTGGTCAACTTTACGAGTGTTGACTGTTGGGCAAAGACAGGCATCATTGCCATCATCATGGCGCTGGTTCTGGTATTGGTTTATCTCTTCGGTCCGCACATCGTGTTGCGCAAGATTGGTTTCTTCGGTGGAATCTTCTTCGTGGCAGTCTTCCTGCTGAGCAATCTCTTTGCTTACCAGCAGCGGCAGATGCTTATCAACCGTACGGGAGCCATCATCATCGCTCCTTCTGTCAATGTGAAGAAAACTCCATCCAAGACGAGTGCTGACCTCTTCCTGCTGCATGAAGGAACTCGCGTTGATATTACCGATAAGGCGATGAAAGGCTGGCGTGGAATCAAGGTTGGAGACGGCAGAGAAGGCTGGATAGAGACCAAGGCTATAGAGGAAATCTGATTTAAAAAGAAATCTGATTATAAGATAAAATCTGATTAAAATAAAGAGAATGGATTTTAGTAGTATACAAGATTTTGACATGCAGCTGTTGCATGTGTTTAACGGCAGCGAGAATGTCTGGCTCGATCAGATGGCGATGGCGCTTACATCGGGCTGGACATGGATTCCGCTTTATATCGTCCTCTTCGTTGTTGTGATAAGAAACAACGAGATGATGGGGCAGATTGCGCTCGTGGTTGGAGGAGCGGTGCTCTGCATCTTTCTGGCTGATGGATTGGTGGATGGAATCATCAAACCGCTGGCTGAAAGATACAGACCTTCTAGCGACCCGATGTTCAAGTATACGGTTCAGGTGGTTGACAATATGCGCCTCAAGAGTTTCAGCTTCTGTTCGGCTCATGCGGCTAATACGCTTTCTATAGCCATCTTCTTCTCGTTGCTTATCCGCAGCAAACTGGTTACGTGGACCCTGTTATTATGGTCGCTCGTGAACTGTTGGACCCGTCTTTACCTGGGTGTTCATTATCCGGTCGACATTCTTTGCGGTCTGGCTATTGGAGCTGTGGTGGGAGTTGTCGTTTATCTTATCTACAACAAGATGTATTACCGCATCTCCCCTAAGATTAAGTATATTTCCAACCAGTATACAAGTACGGGTTACGACTATGATGATGTAGATAAAATCATGACCGTAGTGATATTTACCCTTATCATGGTTGTGTTTTATGCCACCTGTCGGATGGCTCATCTTTAGCACAGAAATAAAAGTTCAAAATAGAAAGTTCAAAGTAAAAATAAATAATGGATACAAAACACATTAAAATTAGTGATTATAATTATGATTTACCGGATGAGCGCATCGCAAAATTCCCTATTGCCCAGCGCGACCACAGCAAACTGCTGGTCTATAAGCACGGCGAAGTAAGCGATGATGTTTTCCATCATCTTCCCACATATCTCCCTCAAGGAGCCTTGATGATATTCAACAATACCAAGGTGATACAAGCGCGTCTGCACTTCCGCAAGGAAACAGGTGCGCTTATTGAGGTTTTCTTGATGGAGCCTGCAGAACCTACTGATTATGAACTCATGTTCCAGACCACAGGACATTGTTCCTGGCTCTGCATGATTGGTAATCTGAAGAAATGGAAAGAGGGCAGCCTGAAGCGTGATTTCGAAATCAAGGGCAATAAGCTTACGCTCAGCGCCACTATGCGACGCGGTGATGCACTAGGCTCTGAAGCGCAGAAAATGGTTGCCAAAGGCGGAGGAACCAACTATTGGGTTGACTTTGATTGGGACAACGACAAGGTGTCTTTCGCTGAGATTCTCGAAGCAGTAGGCGAGTTACCTATTCCTCCATATCTCAACCGCAAGACTCAGGAGAGCGACAAGACCACCTATCAGACGGTTTATTCTAAAATCAAGGGAAGTGTGGCTGCTCCAACTGCCGGACTTCACTTTACCGATGCGGTTCTCAAGGATCTTGATGCGCATGGAATCGACCGCGAAGAAGTAACCCTGCATGTAGGAGCCGGCACATTCAAACCGGTGAAGAGTCTTGAAATCGAAGGTCATCAGATGCATACGGAATACATTGTTGTTCATCGCCGCAGTCTGGAAAAACTCATCAAGCACGAGTGCCGGGTCATTGCCGTAGGAACCACCAGCGTCCGTACCATCGAGAGTCTCTATTACATGGGCGTTCATCTGCTGAAGCATCCTGAGGCAAATGAAGACGATCTGCACGTAAAACAGTGGGATCCTTACGAGCTTTCTGAAGATGGAAATCTGGTAGATGGAATCACTCCGATGCAGGCTATCCAGGCAATCATCGATTATCTGGACCGCAACGGTTTGGAGGCTCTCCATTCCAGCACGCAGATTATCATAGCTCCTGGCTATCAGTATAAGATTGTGAAGATGCTGGTCACCAATTTCCATCAGCCTCAGAGCACGCTCCTGCTTCTGGTGAGTGCTTTCCTCAAGGGCGACTGGAAGAAGGTTTATGATTATGCTCTTTCGCATGATTTCCGTTTCCTGAGCTATGGAGATTCATCCCTGCTCATTCCGTAAAAGGAGTTAGGAAAACTATAAATTATTAATTGTAAATTATAAATTAAAAATAGATGATTTCAGTAGAAGGACTGAAAGTAGAGTTTGGCGTTAAGCCTCTCTTTCATGATGTAAGTTTCGTCATCAACGACCGCGACCGCATTGCCCTGGTGGGTAAGAATGGTGCGGGAAAATCTACGATGCTCAAAATTCTCTGCGGTTTGCAGAAACCTACTGATGGCGTTGTGGCTATTCCTAACGAAACCACAATCGGCTATCTGCCACAGGTGATGAAACTGCAGGACGATACGACCGTGAAGGAGGAAACCCGCAAGGCTTTCGCCCATAATACCGAGATGAAGGCGCGTCTGGACAAGATGCAGCAGGAAATGGCCGACCGTACCGACTATGAGAGCGAAAGCTATGCTCAGCTCGTAGAGAAGTTTACCCAGGAACATGAACGCTACATGATGATGGGTGGCGAAAACTATGAGGCTGAGATAGAGCGCACCTTGAGCGGTCTTGGCTTTACGCGCGATGATTTCGAGCGCCCTACCAAGGAGTTTTCCGGCGGTTGGCGAATGCGTATCGAACTTGCCAAGATTCTGTTGCAGAAGCCTGATGTCCTGCTCCTCGATGAGCCTACCAACCACCTTGATATTGAAAGTATCCAGTGGTTGGAGCAGTTTCTGGCGCAGAGTGCTAAGGCTGTGGTTCTGGTGAGTCACGACCGTGCTTTCATCAACAATGTAACTAACCGTACCCTCGAAATTACTTGCGGAAGGGTAGAAGATTATAAGGTGAAATACGATGAGTATGTGGTGTTGCGTGCTGAACGCCGCGAGCAGCAGCTCCGTGCTTACGAGAACCAGCAGAAGGAAATTGCCGACATCAAGGATTTCATCGAGCGGTTCCGCTACAAGCCTACCAAGGCGGTTCAGGTGCAGAGCAGAATCAAGCAGCTCGAGAAAATCGTGCCTATCGAGGTGGATGAGGTTGACAACAAGCAGATGCACCTCAAATTCCCTCCTTGTCTCAGAAGTGGCGATTATCCTATCATCTGTGATGAGGTGCGCAAGGATTATGGTGCCCACACCGTCTTCGACCATGTTACCTTTACCATCAAGCGTGGCGAGAAGGTGGCTTTCGTGGGTAAGAACGGCGAGGGTAAGTCTACCCTGGTAAAATGTATCATGGGTGAGATTCCTTTCACCGGAACACTCAAGATTGGCCATAATGTGCAGATTGGCTATTTCGCCCAGAATCAGGCACAGCTCTTGGATGAGAATCTTACCATCTTCCAGACTATCGACAATGTGGCTACAGGCGAAATGCGTCTGAAGGTGAATGATCTCCTGGGCGCCTTCATGTTTGGCGGCGAGACTTCAGAGAAGTTTGTCAAGGTACTGAGTGGTGGCGAACGTAGCCGACTGGCGATGATCAAGCTCCTGCTCGAACCGGTGAATCTCCTCATTCTCGATGAGCCTACCAACCACCTCGACATGCAGTCGAAGGATGTGCTGAAAGAAGCCATCAAGGCTTTCGATGGAACAGCCATCATCGTGAGCCACGACCGTGAATTCCTCGATGGTCTTGTTGATAAGGTTTATGAGTTTGGCGGCGGCAAGGTTCGTGAGCATCTTGGTGGTATTTACGATTATCTCCGTGCCCATAATGCCGAGAACATTAATCAGGCTCTTGCCAACCAGAGCATGGCTTCTGCCGGTTCGCCTTCTGCCAATACTTCCGGCTCTTCTGTCGCATCTGGTTCTACAGCCGACAGTCTTGCCTCTGCCACATCCGGCAAGCAGAGCTACGCTGAGCATAAGGAACAGCAGAAGAAGATTCGCAAGGCTGAGAAAGCCGTGAAGGAATGTGAGGCGAAGATAGAGAAGCTGGAAGCGAGAAAAAAAGAGATTGATGAACTCCTGATGAAACCGGAAAATGCAACCAACATGGAACTCGTTACTGAATACACCGAACTCATGAAGGGTCTCGATGAGGAGAACGAGCGCTGGATGCTCCTTTCGGAAGAACTGGAAGAAGTTTCGAAATAATAGTAACATTAATATAAAATAAAGAGAAGAAAATGAAAATGAAGATGATCTTACCGATGATGCTGATCGCAGCTCTGCCATTAGGCGCTGATGCTCAGAATAAATCGGGTCTTGTCATGAGCAATCTCGACAAGACAGT
>OQVP01000515.1_pt1 | contig 14842 bp, 16 predicted proteins | sample 1691541 | NCBI WGS metagenome assembly OQVP01 (sample SAMN03418258, study PRJEB22391) | human gut metagenome | biome: human-gut; feature: organic feature; material: feces | host: Homo sapiens | place: Tanzania | collected 2013-01 | reverse complement strand
GCTTTCGCCTCGATCGTCGTGTTATAGTTTGTTGCATAGGTAAATTGAAGGTAGAGATTATATTGCCCTATCTCTCCCTGTAACAGCGGCGTTGTCGAATAGCGGGAAAGTTCCGAACATAACTCTCCGAATTTCTGACTGTTTGCTAACCAATAAGCGCGTAAGTCTTTATACTCTTTCCGTTCTTGATCTTTTTTATCTAGTACCATGTCATGATCCCTGACCCTCAAGTAATCCAGGTAAAGACAAGCGGACTGGGCCTCCAGAATATTTCCCATCAATGGATAGTTAACAAGACAATCTTCAAGTCCCGTCAACGTATCGCGGCTCCGTACACGAATTCTTTCCGCCCATTCATCCAACTTTGGTTAGCAAACGGCAATGTAATCGGTTATGTTGCACTTTCCCGCTACAGTAAAAGAGATGCATACGACATTACAGCCGAACTTTCGGTATATGTAAAAAACGATTGTCAAAACAGGCACATCGGCACTCAACTTATTGAGTATGCACTTCAAGAGGCGCAAAAGAATAATCGGTTCTTGACTGTGGTTTCGCTTATCACAAGCGAGAACGAGCACAGCATTTATTTACATAAACAGTTCGGATTTGAATTTGGCGGAAGAATTAAAAACGCAGGATTCAAATTTGACAGGCTCTTGGGCGTAGATATTTATTACAAGAATTTCCAATGAGTTTTTAACGGATTGGCGCAGATGTATTGACTTTTATCAATTAATATGGTATTATCAGAACATATAAAACCTATTAGGTTTATAGGACTTCAAGAGAGGAGAGCAACCTTATGACAAAGCTTGTTTCATATGTAAAAAGCTCTATGTGTTGCTGTTGCATGTGCACAATGTGTATGTGTTTATTTCCCATGCTCTCCGACGAAAAGTTTTGACCAGATAAAGTTTTACTGACCGGAGTGCATATGTTCTTCGGTCTTTTTTAATGCTTTTTATTATTCTGTGCATAAAATGTTAAGAGATTAGGAAAAAGGTGAAAAAATGAATTGGGAATTTATTTTTAAATATCTTCCTTTGTACCAAGAGGCAGCTTTGCTCACTTTAAAAATCGGACTTATCGGAGTCGCCGTTTCTATTATAATCGGTCTTTTCTGTTCATTGGTTCAGTATTACAAAGTGCCCGTGCTAAGGCAGATTGCAACGGTATATATTGAAATATCCCGTAACACTCCGCTGCTTATTCAGTTGTTTTTTATTTACTATGCGCTGCCAAAGGTTGGCGTGCAGGTAAGCTCTGAAATGGCAGGCTATATCGGTCTTGCTTTCCTGGGCGGAAGCTATATGTCGGAAACTTTCAGGAGCGGACTTGAATCTGTAGATAAAATTCAAACCGAAAGTGCTTTAAGTCTTGGTATGAAGCATCCGCAGATTATGAGATATGTAATACTGCCGCAGGCTTTTTCAACAAGTGTACCGCCGTTTGTGGCAAATGTAATATTCTTGCTTAAAGAAACAAGTGTATTCAGCGCAGTAAGCCTTATGGACCTAATGTTTGTTGCAAAGGACTTAATCGGTCTTTACTACAAAACAACAGAGTGTCTGTTTATGCTTGTTGTGTTCTATCTTATTATACTACTGCCTGTTTCAATACTTGGAAGTGTGCTGGAAAGGAAACTGAGATATGCCGGATTTGGGGATTGATGTTCTTTTTAAGGGAACAAACTTTATACGCCTTTTGGGCGGCTTGTGGACTGCACTTGAAATCAGTCTTATTTCAGTCGGTCTTAGCATACCGCTTGGCATTTTGCTTGGCATTGTAATGACTATACCAAACAAAGCAATAAAAGTTATAACAAAAATTTATCTTGAAATTATCAGAATAATGCCGCAGCTTGTGTTGCTTTTTATAGTGTTCTTCGGTGCAACAAGAACTATGGGAATTAATCTTTCGGGCGAGGTTGCCTCGGTAATAGTGTTTACTCTTTGGGGTACGGCAGAGATGGGCGACTTGGTGCGAGGCTCAATTATCAGTATTCCGAAACACCAGTCGGAAAGCAGTCTTGCGCTCGGACTCAGCAAAGCACAAACCTATTTATATATAATAATTCCGCAGACGGTACGCAGACTTTTGCCACTCTCAATCAACCTTGTTACAAGAATGATAAAGACTACAAGCCTTATCCTTATGATTGGTGTTGTAGAGGTTATAAAGGTTGCACAACAGATTATTGAGGCAAACCGTGCCACAAGCCCGAACGCAGCGTTCGGTGTGTACCTTGTAGTATTCATTATGTACTTTATAGTTTGCTTCTCAATAAGTATGGTTGCAAAACATCTTGAAAAGAAATGGAGTTGAGGAAATGTCGCAGGAACTGTTAAAAATAGAAAATCTTACAAAGCGTTACGATGATAACACCGTACTTCAAAGCATTAATATGACAGTCCGTCAGGGTGAAGTTGTGGTAATTATCGGCCCGAGCGGCTGTGGCAAGAGTACCTTTTTACGATGTATAAACGGTCTTGAACCTATACAGGAGGGCACAATTTCTTTTGAGGGCGAGTTAATCGACCGTAAAAGCAAAAATATAGCGGAAATTCGCCAGAAAATCGGTATGGTGTTTCAGAATTACGAGCTTTTTCCACACCTTACCGTTATGGATAATATCTTACTTGCCCCCACAAAAGTGCAGAAGAGAAATAAAGAGGAAGTAAAAAAAGAGGCGGAAGAGCTGCTCGAAAAAGTCGGATTAAGCGAAAAGAGCAACAGCTATCCACGACAGCTTTCGGGCGGTCAGAAACAGAGAGTTGCAATTGTAAGAGCCTTGTGTATGCACCCGGACATTTTGCTTTTTGATGAGGTTACAGCCGCACTTGATCCCGAAATGGTAAGGGAAGTGCTTGATGTAATGCTCGGACTTGCAAAGCAGGGAAGAACAATGCTTATTGTAACTCACGAAATGCAGTTTGCCCGTGCGGTTGCCGACAGAATAGTATTTTTTGACGGCGGTCACATTGTGGAAGAGGGTAAACCCGAAGAGTTCTTCACAAATCCCAAGACCGAGAGAGCTAAAAAATTCCTTGATATTTTTGAGTTTGACTCAATAAAATAAATTTTCTTTAAGAAAGAGGAGAGATTATTATGAAAAGAATTACAAAAATCATTTCTGCAATCCTTGCAGTGTTAGTTGTTACAGCGGTGTTTGCAGGCTGCTCAAGTTCAAACGACAATTCAACCGCTAACGGCTTTAGAACACTTGATGAAATCAAATCATCGGGTACAATCAATATCGGCGTATTTTCCGACAAAAACCCATTCGGTTATGTTGACGAAAACGGCGAGTATCAGGGCTACGATGTATATTTTGCAAACCGACTTGGCGAGGACCTCGGCGTAAAAGTAAACTTTGTTTCAACTGAGGCTGCAAACAGAATCGAATACCTCCAGACAGGTAAGGTAGACCTCATTCTTGCAAACTTTACAGTTACAGACGAGAGAAAAGAAGAGGTTGACTTTGCACTTCCTTATATGAGCGTTTCACTCGGTGTTGTATCACCAAAGAGCAAGACAGTAACAAGCCTTGACAATTGGAACGAAAGCGACAGTATGATTGTAATTTCAGGTACAACTGCCGAAACTTACCTCACAAAGAACTATCCGAACATCAAACTTCAGAAGTATGACGCATATGCACAGGCAAAGACTGCTCTTGAAAACGGCAGTGGTGTAGCTTGGGCAAACGACAATACAGAGGTTATCGCATACGCAAACCAGAACAGTGACTTCGTTGTAGGTATTCCTGAGCTTGGTTCGGCAGATACAATTGCTCCTGCCGTAACAAAGGGCAACGAAACACTCCTTAACTGGATTAACGATGAAATTAAAGCACTCGGTAAAGAAAACTTCTTCCACAAAGATTACGAGGCAACACTCCTTGACACATACGGCAAGGATTACGAAGATCAGCTTGTAATCGAGGGCGGCGAGCTTGCTTCTTCAACAAACGATACAGCTAAATAATTTAACTTAATATTCAATAAAACAACGGCAATCGGAATTCAATCCGGCTGCCGTTGTTTGCTTATAGCTTGGTGTTTATTTTTTTTATTGTAATTTTTGTTTTGGTATATGATATAAGCCATATAAAGAAATATATTGTAATAAAAACACTGTAATAAATCAAAATCGAAATTACATTGTGCGGCATCCAATACAGAAAGTAGGCGACAGGAAATGTAGCTGTTGAATAAATCAGTAAATGAGTAATTGTTTGCTTTATTAAACTCCACCTGTCTATTGTCCATATGACCGATGTACCGCCTAAAATTGCGCCGTATATCATACTTATAATTGTTTGAGCTATTACTGCATTTAATTCTGTTCCAAACAATTCAATTGCCTGCGGAACAACAGGGTAAAATTCTCCGTTTCCGATTATAACGGATGTGATTATTGTTATAAAATAACATATAAAAAATCCGACTGCCGCTCCGATTAATCCACGAATTAATAACTGCTTTTTAATACTCATTTTATACACCCAATCTTTCTTTAATTTTTGATACATATCTTCTTGAAACATATGTGCTTTTTCCGTTTTTAAACAGAACATAAACAGTACCTGAAATTTTAAGATTAAATCTGCTGACTTTTTCTAAATTTATAATTTCTGATTTTGAAATCCTTACAAATTTATTATAGTCAAGACTGTTTTCAAGTTCGTATAAACGCTGTGTAACCGTAAATTCTCCTCGATCGGTTACCGCAAAAACTTTACCGTTACTTGCATAAATGTTAATAATGTCATTTTGGTTTATAATCGAAACATTATCTCCGCTTTTACCTGTAACAGTATTTTGTGTAGTACAGGAAAGCTTAGTTATGTATGATTTTATCTCTTCGGTTATTTGGTCGGTGTAAATGACGCATAACGGAGTTTTGTAATTTTTATCTATCTTTAATTCAACTTTCAAATTTTTACCTCCTCAATGTATTATGCTATTAGTTTACAATAATAAAAAATAAAATCAACCGTTTTTTTATATGCGGTTGATTTTATCGTTTAAGCGGTAGTATTCAGTTGTTGAAATTCAGTTTTTAATTTTAAATGTATGTCTGAAAATAAATCTTGCTGTCGGCAGGCTTTACAACTTTAAACGCAAACTCTTTCGCAAAACGGCTTGAAACAAAATATGCAAGCACGGTGTTGTACAGCGTCATACCGTATACCGTAATAAATGCGTTAATTGCGGTGAAAAATAATGATTGCGGTTTTGTCTTTGACATAAAAATCCTCCTGAAACGCAAAAAAGACAATAAATAAGCCTTCCTGTCTGACATTGGAAAAGCGGCATTTATTGTCTTAGATTTGTATATTTAATTTACCGTATTATTTTAAAACAGTTAAATAAAAATTTTGATTTAGCGAAATACTTTTAGCTTAACCTGTGCACTAAACTGCAATTTTCCTTAACATCTGATAAAAACGATTTATTAAATCGCAAAACAACAACCGCAGCCGAAACTGCGGTTATTATTTTAGATTTTATTGATTTAGAAAAGGAGTAAACATAAACAGATTATGAATGGATTACAACATTACCGCCAAAGCCTGTGCTCTGAATTACATCAGCAGAGTCAATTCCGTTTAATGTAGCTGTGTGTCCGTTATAACCTGCCGCATAAACATGGCGGTTGCTTGCGGTAATAAAGCTTGAGTTGATTGATGTTAAGGTTGCGTCATGCGGATAAGATATAGCACCCTCTGCGCCACGGTTGCCTACTACTACTGCCGCTACAGGCACTTCGTTGCCGCTTTTCCATTTATTGCTATCGTAGTAATCCCAATTGTTCTGCTGTATCATATTGGTTGTAGCATTTGATTTAACTGTTGAGTTTTTTACTGTGGCATTACCGCAACGAACTATAAGTCCCTGACGGTTAGCTTCAAGGTGAGAATCTTCAATGTTAAGTGTACCCGGAATATTCATAAGAACAGCCGTTGAATCTGAAATTTGAGTAATAAGTGTTGAATTTTTAATGTTTATAACAACATTTGCACCTGTTTCCGGATCTCCTGCGTTGGTTGAAAGAACATAATTATCTGTTGATGTGATAACCGAATCAATAATATCTACGGTAGCATTATTTGTACCTCTATCAACAACCATACTTACTTCGTTTGTTGTCATGTTTACATCGTTGAGTTCTAAACTTCCGCCTTCGAATATTGCGATACCTACGCGTCTGCCGTTTCGGTTGTCAAGAACAAGTGTACCGTCTTTTAATGAAATTGATTTATTGTTGTTGAGAGCAATAGGAGTTGTACCGCCGATTTTAAGTTCCTGACCGTTTAAGTCAATATCTGCACCTGCTCTGTCAAGCACAGCGGAATCAACATTTGCGTCTGCACTGAGAACAACAGGCATACGGTCCATAATAGCCGCCTCGATAACATCTGCGTCAGATGTTATTACTGAATCCTTTGCTTTGTAAGCCTCTTCTTCGTTTGCGAAAGGTTCTGCCTGAATTGCAACAGCATTGAATGTAAGGTTAATATCTCTTTTGAGGGAACCGCTGCCATCAGTCATATCGTGGTTTTCAAGTGCTTTGCTGTATCTGACTTCATCGTTTGCAAGAACAGAGAATTCCTTTACATCTTGTGCTGCGCTTACAAAACGATAGTAAACATTCGGTACGCCGTTAAGCGGCATCCAACCGTCTGCAATTGCGTAATCTACAAGGTTATCGGTTTCGTCTGTAATTTCAACGAATACATATGCGTCAACTGTATTGTTTACAGTAACCTTAGGGTCTTTTCTTTGAGTTGTGCCTGGTATAATGTTGTATTCGTTGCCTGTAGTTTCCTCAAGGCTTACCTGAACCTGATTTGTTCTAAAGCTGTTTGTAATCGGATCGGTTTCGCCCTTTAAATAAGCAAATGTACCGCCGCCTATGAGCATAACTGCTGCAAGGGAAACTGCAACGCCTGTGATAGCTATGTTTTTCTTGCTGACTTTCATAATGTCCTCCTAAGTTTTGTTATTTATTTGGTTTTGATGTTTGTATGTGTTTTTACTGTTCGGAATGTTTAGTTTGTTTGATTATGAATTGAGTGTACATCAGGTGTATATTTACCTTTTATTTTTTAATGCCCTTTAGTTTTTATCCTTTCCCAATCGCCAACAAATTGCAAATCCCATTGCACTTATGATTATGCAGATTACATACCACTCAATATTGTTGCGGTCACCTGTGGTAGTTGGGGAAGAACCTTGGCTTGTGGGAGAGGTTGATTCTGCAGACGGTGTTGTTGCAGCTGTGCCCTCACTGCTTGGCTGAACGGTTGTTTCTGTTATACTTTGCGTAGATGACGGTTCAGTCGGTTTTGTGGGAACAGTGCTTTCGGTCGGTTTTGCGGGAACTGTGTCTGTGGTTTGTTCCGTAGAGCTTGTCTGTGTTGTCGGCTCTGTCGCAATGCCTTCAAATAAGTTTACACATTCGACGGAAATCGAGGATACATAAGCTGTTGTACTTTTTACTGTTTGAGACGAGATTGCCGAAACTATACCGATGCACAGTGTAATGAAGAATATGTATTTCAATACATTTATAATGCATCGCTTGCTTTTCATAATTTATGTAATCCTCCTTTCTGAAAATTTCCTTAATGCATTAAGAAATGTCGGGAATTACTTCTGTGGCTTGCGGTAAAAACTGTGATACCGCAAGGTTTATGGCTGTGTCTTTGTCAATGCTCTTTGCCTGTACCGCATATGCGGTTGCGGTGAGAGTTTTTTCTCCGAGTGCCTTAATATCGCTTGATGTCAGTTCGGTGGAAACAGTTACTTGCGTGAAGATTGGATTTAGCATTACATCAGCTTCGCTTTGCTCGGCATTTATTGTTTCGCTGTAAATATAAACAGTCTTGTTGTCTGCTTTTGCAACCTGCTGCCAAGAATTTGTATCGTAATTAATTGAAAATTTATCGTTAAGATTATTTTCAACACACATAAATACATAACATTCTTCACTGCCTTTAAGTACGGTGGGGGTGGGGTCTTTGTCAAGAACTGAACCCGGTACATATTTGTAACTGTTATTTGTCACACGCTGTGCGTCATCGCCTGTGAGTGCTTTACCGTCTGTATCGACAAGTGCCTCGTCGAGTTTGATTGAAATAGCGCCGCCCGCAAATGTATTTACAACGGGATCGGTTTTATCGGAAAGCCACGAAAGTGTAGGTGCAACCGTGCATACTGCTATAACCGCAAGCATACCGCCTGTAATCATAGCTTTTTGACTTTTTCTCATTGATTTTCTCCTTTCTTAAAAATTTTATTGCAAACCGCTGTTTTGCGGTGCAAGTTTCTCTGTAATGTTGTCGGCTTGTATATCTGTGCCGCTCTGCTTGTCCTCCTCGTTTTTACTTTTATTCTTTATTAAAATGTCCCAAAACAGGGAGAGCAGAAACAGACCGACGATAACCGAGATTACCGCAATTCTGTTTTCTTCCGCTGTAATAATTCTCAACGGAGTGCCGAGCCCGGGAACGCAAAAAACAACTTTGCCCACTACATTGCCCCAATGAACGGGTGCGGAATCGTTAGATTCGTTTGCGTCGCCTTTTGTTGTAAATGTCTGCTTAGCCGAATCGATTTCTACAACTCTGTGGGTGACGAGAATGTTGTTGCTATTTAATATGTATGTAACAATATCTCCGACTTTAATTTCTTGAGGGTCGATTTTCTGTACTGTAATAAGGCTGTTTACGGGCAATTTCGGGGTCATACTTGAACTGTCTACAGAAAACATATTCCAGCCCATAAGTCTTATTAATACAAATGCTATTGCAACAAATGCAATGACTGCTGTAATAAAAGTTGATAAAAAGTTGCCCATTGTATTTAAAATATTCTTTGTTTTTGAACTTGAACGCATAGCAATCACCGTTATATTTAACAAATATTTTCGATTAACGAAAAATAATATATATCCTTTGATGTTTGGATTATAGCATATTGCTTTTTAAAATGCAATAGTTTTTTGTTAAAAGATTTAAAAAAATTACAAAAACTTACGCAATATTACATTTAAAATTATGCAAGTTATTGCTAAAACGACCGATAATTACTGAAATTTAAGATATTGTATCACATTAATAAACAAAATTTTGCTATATTTTACAAGTCGGACGAAATTATATTTTATTGCTTTATGTTGGTTAATATACAATTAGGTCGAATATAAATATAAAATGTTGCGTTTAATACTTTTTAAAAATACAGCTTTTATCTTGCCGTTTCAGGTTTTTTATATAAATTAATAATAATTAAGTCGTGATTTGACGAATTTTTGTATCTGAAATTTTTATGTTAATACAAATAAGTTTATAAAAATTATAACAATATAAAATAACAATGCCGCATAAACAAATCAAGACAGATGTACATACAATTGAACAAATTTGACGGTTTAAAATATTAACGATATATTGTTAAAAAAGTATCAAATTTATTCTTCGCTGTAAAATTGACAACGGTTCGGGCACCCCTGCAGTTGACCATTTTAACAGCAAAGCAAAGACCTACCGTATTTATTCTTTGATAGTTACATACGATTCAAAGGGTAATAAGACAGACGAGCAGATTGCACAGGCAAAACAACAGGATTTACTCGCCCGCTCATATATTCGTTATACAGACGCAAACGGCTTGTTAAGAACTTACTACAACGATTATACAGGTACAAGTATTTGGCGGCTACAGTGCAAGTTTTAATACGGTTAAAGGCATTATAGAGGGTGCAAACACTTGATTTGCAAAATAACAATTTAAGAATTCACAAATTCACACCGCCTTGCAGAGTGATTAAGCTTTGCAGGGCGGTATTTATTTTAAAATGGTATTGATGAATATTTAATTGTATGATAAGATAAAAAAGGAGTTGATTTTTATGAGTGACAAAATAAATGATTTTTTGACAGCTTAGAAAAAGAAAATCTTTCCGGTAAAGAAATGAGAGAAAAATAGATGAGTTTATAAAGCGAAATAATATTGACTATGAAGATTTGGCAGATGAAGAAGATTTATATTATTATTTAGATATGGCTTTTTAAGCCGAAACCGAACAAGAAGCAATAAAGTATGCTAAAAAGGCTTTGAAGATTGAGCCTGATAATATTGACGCACAGGTGATAATTGCAGAAAATTTAATATATGATCATATAAAGCTGCTTAACAAGTTTGAAAAGATAAAAAAGGCTGCCGAACAGAAACTTGTTGAGAAACATTTATTAACAGAGGAAAATATAGGGGATTTTTGGCTGTTAACAGAAACCCGACCCTATATGAGATTGCTCTATAATCGTATGCGGCTGTTATTGGATTGCGGAAAAATCGGTATGGCAAAAAATGCTTGCTTGGAAATTTTGGATTTGAACAATGATGATAATTTAGGTGCAAGATTTAATTTAATGCATATTTACGCATATTTTGAAGATGAAAAATCAGCGGTTAAGTTGTTTGAAAGGTATGACTGCCAAAAATCGACGCAATTTTTATTGCCTTTGTCAACTTTATATTATAAGCTTGGAAAAACTCGCAAAGCCGCAGCTTATATTAAAGAACTTGTCAATATAAATAAAGATACACACAATTTCTTTAATCGTTTGGTGATAGGCGAAGGTTTGTCAGACATTGAGCTTGGTATGTATGGTTATCGTGCAAATTCTATTGAAGAACTTGCAATTGATGTTACAGATAATAAGTTTCTTTTTGTAAATTGCGGTGTTTATTTTAAATGGGTATTAAAAACAATTAAGAGTATTGATTAATAAAAGCCTCGCCAAAATCATTTAACTTGGCGAGGTTCTTTTGTACCAAAGTGTGTAAAGCTGTTGCTATCAAGTTTTGGATTTAATAACCCAATATAGTTGTCTGCAAGAATTTTAATATATTTTATTGCAGTAAATTAAGCAAAGACCAAATTTTCTTTATGAAGTGTAATAATGTTATTATATTTGTTTAAATATGTGTTTTTATGTCTAACAACATTAAAATGATTTATTTTTCAAAAATTCCTTGACAAATTACGCAAAGTTTGATATAATACATCTTGTCTTGAAAATTAAACAGATATAGGGGTATAGCTCAGTTGGTAGAGCAGCGGTCTCCAAAACCGCGTGCCGAGGGTTCAAGTCCTTCTGCCCCTGCCAAGCAAAAACGGCTTAAACACTGCGTTTAAGCCGTTTTTTTATATAAATAATCAGGCGGAGCGTGGTCTAAAATACCACTTTTGATGCTCAAATTGTGTTTCAAACTTCTCAAACGGTCTCAAAAATTCCAACAAGTCCGTCTGTTACATCATCAAAATAGCATCAAAAATTTTTACTAATTATTAATGCATCTCTAGATAACAATAATAATTGTAAAATTTAGAAGAGTTGTGAAAAAAAGAAAATCTTTAGACTTCATTCTTCATAGTTCCTGTTCTTTATGATTCTAATTCTAATTTGATCTTCTCCGAATTCTCGTCTGAATAATCAAAATTCTCAAGAAGTCTTTTATAAAATTCCGCTACATCATAATCTGTCAAAATCCAATTGACCTGATTATTTTCAACAGCAATTTTATAGAGATTTTTAATCTGATCATTAGACCATTTATCAATTACCAATAATTGACTTATTATTGTGTGGGTATTGGCAAAACTTGAACTATCTTCTAATGATAATATAAGGCTCTCCTTCTTTTCCTCTTCTTCGTTTATTATATAAGCCTCATCAGATTTTTTTACCTCATCTTTAAGTTCAAATGATATATTTTCAAGTTTTTCATTAGCACTCGTTCTGTCAATTATTGACTTAACTAATATATCAAGTTCACTTCCATCTGTATAATCAGCAGATGCAAAATATTTAATCCTGTTGTCCTTTATCATTTTATAGACTTTCTTCTTGTCCTTTGTATCAGGATTATAAACACCTATAGAATGACCACCGTATGTATTAACCAGTTTCATACATGGTATATCCGTGTCACTATCGCCTATGTATACCATATTTCTGAAAGGGACTCTAATGTCTTCTGGTGAGAAATAGTCATTGACACCTTGATCATTAATGTCTAAAACACCTTTTTCAATCCTAAATAGAAATTGAGTTTTGTTTGTATAATTAACAACCTGAGCTGGCCAAATAGCAACGCCATAATTATCAAAATAAAATGAACTAGCATATATTTTTTCAAAGGCACCACTTTTTGCTACAGTAGTACCTTCAATCATTTCCTTTAGTCCGGAAGATATAATATAATGTTCAACAATAACATTTTGCTCTAAACCATATTGTCTAATTCTCTCAAACCAATCTTCAACCCCTGGGAACAAATTAACCTTTGCACCATACTCTTCCAATTTATCTTTGGTAAAAACAAGGCGTCCCCTAGCTTTCTCCATCATTTCGTACATATAAGCTAAATTTTGATCCATATCGTTATCTTCAGCCAATTTATTAGATTCTGCCCAAAAGCTTTTTATATCATATCCAACGGATTGAATATAACCCTGTGCCTGCATATCATCAGGAGATAATGTTTTATCAAAATCATAACAAATTGCTACAACAGGTTTTCGTTCTTTATGTTTTCTTGTAAATTTATTATCAGCCACTATTATTCCTCCTTTGACTAATCTATTATTAGTGTAATTATATCACGCTATTATCTTTTGATACAATAATGATAATTTACGAAATAATTATTTCTTTTTGTTAATTTATTACAAAAGAAACATTTTAGTAAATGCATTTTTAATCTGTCATAAGCCACTCTTTTTAGACGCTTGATTAGAATCTATTTTATTAAGCAAAACAAATTATTATATATAAAGACTTTCCCTTTTTAATACTTACAACAAAATATCATCAACCCAAAATAAGATATTAATAAATCCACAATGATTATTGTTAGAGGATTTATTGCACAGAAAATGCTGAGTTAGCAAAGGAATAATAACGCTTAAATTTATTCTGATTTAATTCACTATCATTTCACAACTCAAACCCATCCGTTATCCCATTCAGCTTGGTCAAATCTTTTTTCACATAATACATTTCTGTAATTTCGGAAGTAGTATGTCCGAGCAAATCTGCTACCTGTCGTGGAAGCCCCGGTCTTTTCTGCTATATCAAGATATGTCTTCTGCTCTCTAAGCATCTTTGCCACTTCAAATCTCTGTGATAGAGAAAAAAGCTCATTTACAGTACAAACATCCTCAAAAAATGTATAACACTCTGCTCTATCCTTGAGACACAAAATAGCATCAAACAAATGGTCTACTGCTTCTGTTTTAAGATTCTTGCTCATCGTGTTCTCCTTTTTCATGCGATTTATTTACTTACAATTTTAACATATTAAAGTTTTAAAGTAAACAGCTTTCTTGCAATTAAATTCCGATATGTTATACTAATATTACTATCGCCTAATAAATCAGAATGGAGTAAATTGAAAATGAAAAAAACAGGATATTTCTTTTACACATTTGTCCCACTGCTTGCAGTTGAGGCAATTCAGACTATCGCCTTATTCTTTATGATGGGTATGGGAGTGTTTGGACAAGCCTTTGTCGGAAAACTTGCTTTTGCTTCTGCAAACGTATCGGACCGCCTTGAAAAGACATTTACATCTGTGAATTTTAACATGATGATCATGGTCATCTATGCACTCATTACCATAGCAATTTTTGGCATGTGGTACTATGCCAGATACGATGGTGATTTTCTTCCATCTGCTAAGAAAACCTTCAATCCCATGATGCTTGTGGCTATCGTCGTACTCGTGCCGGGTACACAGTTTGCTGCCAATTTCATTGCAAGCTTAACCGGCTATATCCGTCCCGACTGGCTTCAGCAGTATAATAAGCTTTTTGAGACATCCGGCATCACAGATACCACCTTTGTGACCGTTCTTTATTCTGTCATACTGGCACCAATCTGTGAGGAGCTTATTTTCCGCGGTGTGACCATGCGCTGCGCCAGAAAGGCTTTGCCGTTTGCTCTTGCCAATCTGATGCAGGCTGCACTTTTCGGACTGTTCCATCTCAACTGGATTCAGGGCATATATGCCTTTGCACTTGGCATCGTGCTCGGATATGTCTGCGAACGCGGCGGCTCGATTTACTACTCTATAGGGCTTCATCTGCTTTTCAACCTTTGGGGCACACTTTCAGGATTTTTCCCGGATCCCGGAAATAGCGTAGTAGCCTTTGTGATTGTGATTGCTGTTACAATTGTTTCACTGACAGCCGGATTTGTACTGTTTAACAAAGGACGAAGAAAGCTCCCCATAAATTCTACAGGAATATAGACACACCAGCCAGACTTACTATCATCATAATCATACCGGCGAGCAGTACTCCAAGCATGACAGCGGCAACTGTTGACTTGAAATCCATATCAAGGATACTTGCAGCAAGTGTTCCTGTCCATGCACCTGTTCCCGGAAGCGGTATACCTACGAAAAGTAAAAGTGCAACAAACAGACCTCTTCCGGCCTTTGCCTGAAGCTTCTTACCACCCTTCTCTCCTTTTTCAAGGCAGAAGCTAAAGAATTTTCCAATGATTGGTTTGTCTGCTCCCCAGATGAGCACCTTTCTCGCAAAAAGATAAATAATTGGTACCGGAAGCATATTTGCAATGATACAAACGATAAATGATCCTGCCAGTAAAAAGCAGACGGCAAACAGAAACATATGGGGGAACATGTTACAGTCGATGGACCAACGGCTCTGCATGTAGTGCCAGGGGCAGATCATTCCGAAGAGCAGTGCGATCATAGCTGTCCATTTGCCTGCCAGGTGTCTCGTGAACAGATAC
>OQVP01000514.1_pt1 | contig 14874 bp, 10 predicted proteins | sample 1691541 | NCBI WGS metagenome assembly OQVP01 (sample SAMN03418258, study PRJEB22391) | human gut metagenome | biome: human-gut; feature: organic feature; material: feces | host: Homo sapiens | place: Tanzania | collected 2013-01 | reverse complement strand
CGAAATTCGAGCCCTCTCCAAAAAAGGAATCGTAGAACTTCAACACGGAGCCAAGCGCCCTCGGGCCATAGACATCCAACTTCCCGGTGCGCCCGTACATGGCCATGGAACTCAGCAGACCGAACAGACCGAACAGATGGTCGCCATGTATGTGAGTTATGAACACCGCTTCCACCTTAAGGAAAGATACATGCATACGCCGCATCTGCTGCTGAGTACCCTCCCCGCAGTCAATAAGGAACAAGCGCCCATGTACCGACAATACCTGAGCGCTTGGATTTCTATCAGAAATGGGCATAGCCGAAGCTGTGCCCATTATCTTAAGAGTAAAATTCATACGAATTATTCGCCTTTTGCGAACTTGTCCTTGAGAGCGGCAAGAGCGTCGATATCTCCAAGTGTGGTCTTCTCCACATTGGCATTGACTCTCTTAACTGCTTTCTTGGTGTTCTCAGCCTCTGTAGCGGCAGCCCTCTCCTTCACTTCTGCATAAGTGCGAAGATGAGAAAGGAGGATGCGGCGTGTAGAGCGGCGGAGTTCAACGACTCTGAATGGAAGAGTCTCGCCTGCAGTAGCCTGCTTGCCGTCTTCCTTGACGAGCTCGCGGGTGAATGCGAAGCCCTCTGCACCGCCTTCAAGAGTGATGTTGGCACCCTTGTCAGTGAAAGAAGCGATTGTTCCTTCAACTGTTGAACCTACAGGGAACTTGGCCTCAATCTCATCCCATGGGTTAGGGGTAAGCTGCTTGAGACCGAGGCTGAGCTTATGGTTAGCCTCATCGAAATCGAGAATCTGAACATCGATTACATCGCCCGGAGTTACAAGCTCTGAAGGATGCTTGATCTTGTTCCAGCTGAGATCGCTGATGTGGATAAGACCCTCGACACCGTCCTCAAGCTCTGCGAATACACCGAAGTTGGTGATGTTGCGTACGGTAGCCTTATGCTTGCTTCCTACAGGATATTTCTCGCGGATATTCTCCCAAGGATTCTCGGTAAGCTGCTTGAGACCAAGGGAAATCTTGCGTGCCTCACGGTCGATAGAGAGAATCTGAGCCTCTACTTCGTCGCCCACCTTAAGGAACTCCTGTGCGGAGTGGAGACGTGGAGACCATGACATCTCAGATACGTGTACAAGACCTTCTACACCTGGCTCAATCTCAACGAATGCGCCGTAGTCAGCGATAAGGATGACCTTACCCTTGACCTTGTCACCAACCTTGAGATCCGGGTTGAGGTTATCCCATGGATGTGGGGTAAGCTGCTTGAGACCGAGAGCGATACGCTTCTGCTGCTCATTGAAGTCAAGAACAACGACCTTGATCTTCTGGTCAAGAGCGACAACCTCTTCAGGGTGATTGATACGGCCCCAAGAGAGATCGGTGATATGGATAAGACCGTCCACACCGCCAAGGTCAACGAATACGCCGTAATTGGTGATATTCTTGACTGTTCCCTCGAGAACCTGACCCTTCTCAAGCTTACCGATGAGCTCTGCTCTCTTCTGCTCCTGCTCTGCCTCAAGAAGTGCCTTGTGGGAAACTACCACGTTGCGGAACTCCTGATTGATCTTAACGATCTTGCAGTCAATATTCTGGTTGACAAACTGGTCATAGTCGCGGATAGGCTTGATGTCGATCTGAGAACCTGGAAGGAAGGCCTCGATTCCGAACACGTCGACAATCATACCGCCCTTGGTGCGGGTCTTTACAAATCCCTTTACTACCTCATCCTTCTCGAATGCCTCGTTAACTCTGTCCCAAGACTTGAGGGTACGTGCCTTACGGTGAGAAAGAACGAGCTGTCCTTTTCTGTCCTCTGCAGACTCGACATACACCTCTACCTTGTCTCCGACCTTGAGGTCAGAATCATAGCGGAACTCTGATATAGGAATAACGCCCTCGCTCTTGCCTCCGATGGCAACAACAACTTCGCGCTTGTTCATCGCTGTAACAACACCCTCTACAACATCGTTCTCAACGACCTTTGAGAGAGTCTTGTCGTATGCCTCTTCAATAGCGGCCTTTTCCTGTCCGCCATAAACGTCAGAGCCTTCGAATGCTTCCCAATCGAAGTCCTCAGGCTTCACTGAAGCATTGAGGATGCCCTTTTTCTCAGCCTTAGGTGCCTCTGCAACTGCAGGCTCAACCGCAGCTTCAGCAGCAATCACCTCTGCCTGTTTGTCATTAATTGTACTCATTTGTGAATCAAAAACAAATTAGTAGTTAAACTTTATGTAATAAGCCGTCGACACGCTTGTCGAAACGAGCGCGCAAATATAGTAAAAAAAACTGATAATCAAAGCATTTTCCTTCTTTTGAAGAAGTACCATATAGCCACTCCGAGCAGAAGCATGAATACGGTAATACAGGCCCACGCCCACTTTATATCGGCAAAAGGAAGGGCCACGTTCATTCCATAAAAACTGGCCACAAGCGTAGCAGGCATCAGCAGCAGGGATACGAACGTGAACATCTTCATGATTTTGTTCTGGTCGAGGTTGATGATACCCAGAACCGTATCCTGCATGTACTCAAGCCGCTCAAACGTAAAATTGATATGATTTATAAGAGAAGAGATATCCTGCAGGATAATGGACAAGTCCGAGCGAAGCTCCAAGTCCTTCGGACAGAGCTTGCTCTTAAGAAGGTTCGATACGAGTCTCTGCTTATCCACGATGTTCTCCCGCAGATTCATGGCATTCTGCTGAAGCTGGTTGATATCCAGAAGAAACTCTTCATTGATATCTTCCTTTTGGTTGATACGCTTGCTGAACTTGCTTACGTCCTTGGAAATCAACTCCACCATATCCGCATCAAGATCCACACGCTTGTCCATGATTTCCACAAACACGGTGAACCCATCCGGAAACAACTCCGGAAGCGCCTGAATCTTAAGCTGAAGCGTATCAAGAGATCGCAGAGGAATCTCCCTTATGGTGGTAAGAATACTGCCTACAAGAATGAACGATACCGGATCCATCAGCATCTCATCATCGGCCGGCGAGAGGAAGTTGGTGTTGGCAAAAATAGCATTGCCCTCCTCGAAAAATCGTGAAGAACTCTCGATTTCGGCCGCCTCGTCCCGGCTCTGAATCTCCGTCCCGAGATATGCCTCCACGGCCCTCTTCTGATCTCCGGTAGGCTGAAGAAGATCTATCCAAAGAAGGTCATTTTTACTAATGGCAGCAAACTCCGTTTCTGACTGTCCAAGAAGGATCTCAGATCCTTTTCTGTAAAAATACTTTATCATATTATCCCTCCACGATTAATCCCGGCAATTATGTCGGAAGGGGTTGAACACAAGGGCTAATCCGGCACTCGGAGAAACCGGCTCGCAAATATAGGAATTATTTGGAAAATAATATATATTTGCAACATCCGGCAGGTGTTAAATCATATCGGACACCGACATGAAAGATGCTTGCCGCAAGTAAAAGTTAGTTAGTGTATTGATGATTATTGAAGCGATTGTTACCGCGGTTTGTCTCTGCGCGGATTGTTTTGCCGTCAGCACATGCTCCAGCACCACGCTTAAAAGCAGGCCCCACGCAGGCACTCTCTTCAAGGTATCCTTGTCATTCGCATTCATTCAGGCGGGACTTCTTCTGATTGGATGGATGGCAGGCGGTCTCATCTTGGGAATAGTAAGAAGATTCGCACACATTATCGGCGGACTTCTTCTCGGATATGTGGGGGTTTCCATGATTCTTGAGGGCGCCAAAGGAAATACGGAAGCCAAGGACCTCAACGGATGGAAAAACATAATCCTTGGAGGAATCGCAACCAGCATCGACGCGCTTACCGTGGGTGCGGCAGAATCCATGAACGGAGGGAATTTCCATTCCATATTGCCACTGTTCGTTTCTGTATTTGCGGTAACAATGCTAAGCGTCATTTCCGGCATCGCTTTCGGCAGAAGCATCGGCAACAAAGTCGGCAAATGGGCCGAAATAGCAGGAGGAACGGTGCTTTCGGCGCTTGGAGCAGTAATGATGTTTTCATAAAAATTTATAAGATGAAGAAGTTATTGATTTTTGCAAGTTGCGCGTGTGCGGCGATAGTTTTCACCGCCTGCAACAAAGACCCGCAGAATCCGGCCCCGGAGCCGACATTCCCTGAAGGAAGCAAGGAGAACCCGGTAAAACTCAGCGCAGAGGGCACCGCCAACTGCTACCTGATTCAGTCTCCGGAAGGCTGGTATTCTTTCGATGCCACCGTCAAAGGCAACGGAGTATCCACAACCGGATTGTCCGTAAATACCAAACTCGCTCCGACAGACGCCAAACTCGTATGGCAGAGCGAGAAAGACATGATAGAATCAGTAGAAATCAAAGAAGGAGTCATCAGTTTCGAATGGAACAGTGACATCAAGGCGGGCAACGCCCTTATAGCAGCCCTCGACAAAAACGGCTCGATTCTCTGGAGCTGGCACATCTGGGCTCCGGAAGATGTCGCGAAAACCGACAGAACCAAGAGCGGATATGACCTCCTGAACATGAACCTCGGTGCTCTCAAATCCACAATGGACGCAGAAGCCGCCACATACGGAATGCTGTACCAGTGGGGACGCAAAGATCCGTTCCCTGCCGCAGCCACACCTACGGGAAACACCCAAACCATAAGCGCCACCGTGTATGACGCAGACGGAAAGGTCGTAAAATTCCCGAACTCAAAGTGGACCTCCACCGAAGAGAACACCATCGCTTACAGCATCGCCAACCCGACTGTATGCCTTTCGAATATGGCCCAATACGCATCATGCCGCGACTGGCTCGAGAACTCACAGGCAAACGACGCTCTTTGGGGGAACCCTAAAGGAAACATTAGGGACAGCGACAACAATTACACCAACAAGGGCAGCAAGTCCATCTATGACCCGTGTCCTGTCGGATACCGCGTACCTCCGGCTGACGTTTTCTCCTATTTCACCGGAATCGGCGGATATGTCGCCGATATCAACAGCTGCGACATCGCTGACGCCAACGGAGACGGCACAGTAGATATGCAGGATTATCACTACGGATGGCTTTTCAATATGGAAAGCGGCTCGCAGTTCTTCCCTGCCGCAGCCAGATTCGACGGCTCTTACGCCATGCTTATGGGTTCGGTAAGCGGCCTTTGGGGCAACTATTGGAGCAACTCCCCGAACACCAACGAACTCACAAGTGCCACCGGGTTCGGATTTGCCTGCCTCGCTTTCAGCACGGAAGCAAAAGGCATGACAGCATCCGCAAGCGGAGCCGGCAGCAAAGCCGATGCATATTCCGTAAGGTGCATCAAGGAATAAAGTTCTGTACATAACGATTGCTCCGGCAATACCGGAAAGAAAAGAGGGTTCAACTAATGCTTTTAGTCGGACCCCCTTTTTTTATATTTGCTCACCTCCGAGCGGGGGCTGTTTCTGGTACCGAGTCCTCTCACTGAGGCAGGTTGCCGCTGCAGCGGAGCCTGGCGAACATTTTAGCCGGCCTCATATTTTTTTTGGAGGGGGGGGGTGAAAATAGTATATTTGCATCAGTTACAATTCAAACTCAATAACACTAATATGCGTAATAACTACATTACACCCACCTGCGAAGAGATTGAGATCAATCTTGACAGCACTGTGCTCCAATCGAGCGTTCTTCCAAGCGGCTTCGAAGACGGAGGCGAAATCTGGTAACTAAACACCCCCAAAGCAATGAGAAAATCTTATTTACTTGTCGCAGCGGCGCTGCTGGTAGCAGCTTCCTGCCAGAAAAATGACAACGCTTCCTCTGTTGAAGGAATAAAGTACAATCCTGTAGATGTGGTCCTTTCTGCTGCTATCGAAGGCGTGGATACCAAAGTCAGTTACACCGAAGATGCCAATGTCCTCAAGGCGGCATGGAAGGCCGGTGACAAGATTTCGCTCGTGGCCATTGACGCTTCCCAAAATATCCTTTCCAATGACGTCTTTGAGACAACTACCGCAGGCGCCTCTGCGAAGTTCAGCGGCACATATTCCAACCCTAAGGGCGCTGTGATGGTGTCTGTGTTCTACCCTGCGCTTACGGAAGGGAAAGGCACTGAAACAGAGCCTTGGCATTCAAAAAAGAGGGAAGGTACGGGCCTTAGCGATGAGTCGAATACACCTCTTTTGCACAGTGTGGTAAAAGGTAAGACGAACATCAGTGTTTATACTATATATCAGTTGCAAAGAGGCAATGGCGATCTGTCAAATGTTGACGAGGCCGTTGTGATGTATGGAAAGATTACGGATTTCCCCGCTCTTGTCGCAAACGATGTGAATGTGACTCTTAAGAGTATCTGCTATGTTGTAAAGGTTACAGCCAAGGTGCCAAGCGGTTATGATCATCTGACCAGAATAGAATTGAATACGACTAATGGTACTTCTACTCCTATGGGGTTGTCCGGATGGACTCGCTTGAATGATGAGTTTGGTATTCGTTACGGGAATCGATCGTTTGCCTATGCTGTTGGTCTTGGGGCGACGTTTAGATCCGCAGGCTCGTCAGCCGGCACAGGCGTCAGTCCCGACGGCAGTGGCAATATCGTAGCGTACATTATAGGATATACCGGCGCGCCTTGTGTGCTACCATCCGGAACTGTACTTGCGATTGAGGCCGGTTATGATAGTTCTTCTTACAAATTCAATGCGACCAAGACTCTTGCTACAGACATTTCCCTTGAGCCTGGCAAGATGTATCGTGTAAACGTGACTCTAAACTAGTAATCACTTAATATCCCGATAACTATCAAAGTAAGAGGCCGGCCAAAAAGAAATTTTTAGCCGGCCTCTTATCTATTACGGCCTCTTGAAATCCGTGGGATTGTGCGGATAATTACTTGTCGCTGATTTCTTTGAGCATTTCCTTGACGGCGGCTTCGAGCTGCTTGTCTTCTCCTCTAAGGACGGATGCCGGGTCATTATATACCAGGATGTCCGGTTCTATCTGGTTGTTTTCTATAAAACGTTTGTCTGCCACAGACCATGAACCCACCTGCGGAATACCGAATACGAGAGTGTTGTCTATCAGTGTCTCCCACCATACGGCGGTCATAGTCCCCGGTATAGGTGCTCCGATGAGTTTGCCTATGCCAAGCTGCTGATAAGCGAGCGGGGTGCCGGATGCGTCGGAGTAGTTGTCTTCACCGATGAGCATGCAAGATGGCTTGTTCCATTTGGTGAACGGCTCATCTCCGATGAATTGCCCGCGCGGAATGTATTTGGTGTAGAGCTTTCCTCCAAGGAATGTTACCACATCGTCATGCAGCCAGCCGCCACCGTTGTGCCTGGTGTCCACTATGAGCGCCTCGCATGTTCTGTATTTGCCAAGGGCCTTGGAGAACATCTCGCGGAAACTATCCGAGTCCATTCCCTCTATGTGTACGTAGCCGATACGACCGTTGGAGAGCTTCTCCACCATGTCTTCACGCTGCTTGACCCATCGTTTGTAGAGCTGACGGCTCTCGGAGCCGGAAGGCACTACAAACATCTCTTCAGCCTTTCCGGAGCCCTGTTTTTTAACTGTGATGCAGATGCGCTTTCCGGCCTTGTCGGCGAGAACGGACATCCAGTCTCCGCTCATATCCGGCGCAACTCCTTCGATGCTTTCAATCATGTCTCCGGCCTTGATGTCGGAATCTGCCAATGAAAGCACTCCTCCCGGAAGGATTTCCTTTATCTTGAGTCCCTTGCCTTTCCAGCTGGTGTCGTATATGACACCGAGGTACCCCATGTTGCGGGTTGTGGATGCGCTGTATCTGGCTCCTGTATGGGAAGCGTTGAGCTCTCCGAGCATTTCGGAAAGCAGGTCCTGGAAGTCAAAGTTGTTGTTGATATGAGGCAGGAACGCCACATAGTTGTCATGATAGTACTTCCAGTCAACTCCCTGAATGTCTTCTACATAGAACTTCTCTTCGACCTGTTTCCACACATGCTCGAACATGTATGCGCGCTCTTCTGCAGGCCTGTATTCATACTCGCCCGAGAAGGCTATGCTTTCGGTCTTTCCTCCGGGAAGTGAGAGCTTTGAGATGCCTCGTCCGGAGAATATATAGAGGCTTTTGCCGTCCTTTGACGGATAGAAAGAGCCGGAGACGCCTTTGGCGAGGACGCTTATGCTGCCTTCCTGGAGGTCGCGCACACAAAGGTCATATCCGCGCTCGAGTCTCTGGGTGAAGTACAGTTTGTCCCCGTCAGGGCTGAGGAAATGGTCTCCCATCATGTTGGAGCTCGGGGTAAGCCTGATTATGCGGTCGTCTCTCTGGTCGAGGGACAGCTTGAGCTTCTCGACTTTGTTCTTGGCCTTGTCCAGAGAGTCTTTCTTCTCTTCCTTTTTCTCTGCTTTGAGTTCTTTTTCGGACTTGAGCATGTTGTCTATGTCGATTTCTTCTTTGCTGCGTCCGAAATCGGTCATGGCCTTTCCGTCGAAGAACATTATATATATGTCACTCTCCGCGCCCCAGCTTCCGTGGCTTCTATAGCCGTTTTTGTCGGACTCCCATGTCATGGCCTTGCCTCCGAGGGCCCATTTGAAGTTGCTGTCGGAATATCCGCTGCGGGTGAGGTTGGTGATGTCGCCTGTCTCGATGTCAATCAGGGCCACGTCGGAATTGTTCCAGCCTCCGTTTGCCTGCCAGTTGCAGAGTATGTAGTGGCTGTCCGGGCTCCATTCGAATCCCTGGTCACCGTCCTGGTAGGAGTAGTTGATTCCTTTGAAAAGGGATTTTTCCTTTCCGCTCTTAAGGTTCTTGATTACGAGTTCGGTGCGGTCACGGTAGTATGCCACCCACTTGCCGTCCGGGGACACGTCAGGCTGGAAGCAGGTCTCTCCCGGGGTGGATACGAGTTCTTCCTTGGTCTGAACTGCGTATGTGAACATCTTGTCTTCTTTTCTTACAAGAGACGTTTTCCAGATGCCCCAGTGTCCGTTTCTTTCCGAAGAGTAGTATATTTCGCGTCCGTCCGCCGAGAAATCCACATTGCGCTCCTGTACAGGAGTATTGGTGATGCGTCTTGTGGTCTTGTAGTCTGCGGAAGTCACGAACACGTCGCCTCTTATTATCATGGCTATTTCTTTTCCGTCAGGCGATACGGCCATTGAACTGGCTCCTGAGGAGTAGTTGTATTTCTGAATTTCGCGCTCGTTCTCGTCGCGGGTGACAGTTATTGGCACCTTGGCCGGAAGAGCACCGTCTTTCATGGTGTAGAGGTCTCCGTTGAGAGAGAATGCCAGAGTTCCGTCTTCGGATATCGAGAGGAAACGTACCGGGTTGCGTGTCTCGAAGGTCAGCTGAACTGATGTCTGAGGAGCGGACAACGAGCTGCGGTACACGTTGGAAGTCTTTCCGTCGCGTTCGCTCAGATAGTAGAACGTGTCTCCGTCAGCGGCGAATACGGGGTTGCGGTCCTCTCCCTTGTAGTCGCTGAGTTTGGTGAAACTTCCATTGGAGTTGATACAGAGGCGCTTGTCTCCCGCTGCCGGGACATATTTCCAGATGTCTCTTGTGACGGAAGAGGTATGATGCTTGCGCAATTCATCCTCGTATCCCTTGTAGTCTTCGTAGATGATGGTGCCTTCGGAGTTGATGCTCAGGGCCTTGACAGGGAGGGATGTTACGAGCTCCGGGGCTGCTCCGTGGATATCCGTGCGGTACAGCTGGGCGGTTCCGGGGAAGTCACCGTAGCTTTCCGATTCTATGCTGCCGTTGTACCATGAGAACAGGATGCTGCCGTCCGGGAGCACTGCAAGCGGCGTTTCGTTGCCCGGAAGATTGGTTATGCGGCGGGGAACGCCACCGTTTTCCGGTGTTATATAGATGTCCTTGCCTGATTCGCGGTAGGATATGAACACGATGTTCTTTCCGTCCCTTGTCCAAATAGGGTTGGAGTCAAATGCCTGGTTTGAAGTAAGTTGCCGTGCCTGTCCGCCGGATGCCGGTACGGTGTAGATGTCCCCTTTGTAGCTGAAGGCGATGGTGCTTCCGTCCGGGGAAATGCTGTTCCTTCTGATCCATGAAGGGGTCTGGGCTGCGGCAGAGAGTGTCAGTGCCAGAGCAGCCACTGAAACAAGAATTGTTCTTGAATGCATGTCGAATATGTTAAAAAAACAATGCAATTTATGCATTTTTCCTCTAAAAGAAAAGTCCTTTGACTTTCAGCCAATTTTGTGTGCTAAAACTTTTAGAAGAAGGAAAAAGTTAATAACTTTGCAAGCTAAATTGTATTACAAGAATTGTTATGAAAAAAATGTTCATGGCAGTAGCTTTTGCGGCTACCCTGTTCGTTGGGTGCAACGAGACCAAAAAGAATGACGGAAATTTCGCCAAGTATGCTACAGTCAAGATTGGCACGGAGAATACCGCCTACATCGATGCGATTTCGATTTACGGCAAGGAAGTGCTCAATCTCTATCGCTTCGCAGCGATGGAGGCCGACAATATTTATTGGAAGCAGGCGTTCGGAGACAAGCAGTCTCTTGAAAGTCTTGAGGATCCGAGGGCAAGAGAGTATGCAATGATCAATTACGGCCCTTGGGACAGAATTACCGGAAAGAGTTTCGTGGAAGGTTTTTCAGATATGCCGGCCGGATTGCTCTTCTATCCTTCGGATATGACTCAGGAAGAGTGGGAGGCATTCGATGATCCGGACAAAAACAGTCCTTACACATTGATTCGCAGGAATCATGAAGGAAAGCTGACCACCGTGTGGTATCATGACGAGTATAAGGACAATATTGACAAGATATGTGATTACCTCAAGGCCGCAGCCAACCTTACCATAGTTCCAAGCGTAAGGGAATATCTTCTTGCCGAGATCGACGGACTCAAGACCGACTCATACGAGCAGAGCGCTCTGAAGTGGCTTGAGACCAACGACAGCAAGATGGACCTGGTCCTCGGCCCGAGCGAAAGCAGCGATGACAATCTTCACGGCATCAAGCGTTCCTATGGCGCATACATCATCCTGAAGAACCTCTCCCGTACCGAGCAGCTTCATAAGTTCAGCGCACAGATGCCGGAGTTCCAGAAGAGTCTTCCTTGCAAGGATGAATATAAGACCTTTGTTCCTAGTACGGAGTCCGTCATTTATGCTGGCGATGCTCTTTACTATGCCGGAGCAGCCAACAGCGGTATCAAGGATATTGCCATAAGCCTTCCTTTTGACGTTAAGGTTCAGGCTGAAAAGGGCACCCGCAGCATTCTTATGCAGAATGTGATTACTTCCAAGTTCAACGGAATTCTCGTTCCTACAGCTGACCTTATAATCAGCGACAAGGACCGCGAGCATGTCAATGACAGGGCTTTCTTCTGGAACGTGGCTTTCCGCGAGGTGGCTCACGGACTCGGAGTTAAGACGACTCTTGACGGCCGCAACGTAAATGAAGCCCTTGACAACCTGGCATCCCTGATAGAGGAGGTGAAGGCTCTTTCAATGGGTACGTTCCTCTCATCCAGCGTTATAGCCAAGTTTGAGACCAATGAGATTGTGACCAGGGAAGACAGCTACGCTACTTTCCTTACCGCGCTTCTGCGTTCTGCAAGATTCGGTAACACCGAGGTAGTAGGTCGTGCCAACATCATCTGCTACAACTACCTTAAGGAGGCTGGCGCATACGAGCGTCATCAGGATGGTTGCTACTATATCAGTTATGATGCGTTCCGCGACGGCATCAATTCTCTTGTCAGCACCGTGCTTGAGTTGCAGGGCAACGGCGATTATGCAGCCGCCAAGCAGTTTGTGGAGAAATATGACGTAGTGGGAGATGACCTTAAGGCGGACACATTCAATATGATGCTTGAGGGTATTCCTGTGGATGTGAAATTTGATTTCGTATGGTAACGGGAACAGCATATTCAATTCTTCTTTTTGCCGTAGCCATTACACTGGGCCTGATGCTCTCGAAACTCAATTTCAAGGGCGTGACCATCGGCTCTACATGGATTCTTTTCGTGGGTATTGTCATGGGGCACTTCGGATTTGTACCGAATGCCAAGGTGCTTGCCTTCATGAAAGATTTTGGACTGATTCTCTTCGTGTACTCTATAGGACTGCAAGTCGGCCCGGGTTTCCTCTCTTCATTCAAGAACGGAGGTGTGAAACTGAACCTTCTTGCTGTAGGTCTGGTACTTATGTCGGCGTTGACGGCGTTTGGAATCCATCTTGTCACAGGCGAGAGCCTTCAGACCATGGTGGGTGTAATGTCAGGTGCCGTGACCAATACTCCTGGTCTTGGTGCCGCGCAGCAGACTCTGCTTGACTCCGGCGGATCCAGCACGGATGCTTCGAGACTCGCTTCGGCATACGCCGTGGCTTATCCTATGGGTGTGCTTGGCGTACTTGCATTGCTGATTATATTCAAGGCGGTGTTCAAGGTGGACATGGATAAGGAAACCCGTGAGATAGAGGCTCAGAGCAATACTGCGGAAAATACCGCACGCCGTATGCATTGTGCGGTGACCAATCCTGCCATTATCGGCAAAACCATCAAGGAGGTAATCAATGATGACCTCAAGAACGAGATGGTGATATCCAGGATAATGAGAAACGGTGAGGAGTTTGTCCCTCATGACGACACTGTCCTCAATGAGAACGACAGGGTGTTGATAGTCACTACACAGAAGAGCATAGACACCATCCGCATCATCTTCGGTGCTGAGGTTCCTATGCATCTTGAGGATTGGATCAAAGGTCGCAAGTCGGTTCCTCTTGTCAAGCGTCTTGGAATTACCAATACGGCGCTTACCGGAAAGAAGCTTTCTGAGATTCTTTTCAAGGGTCAGTACGCCGTGACCGTGACCAGAGTCGTCCGCTCCGGCGTGGAACTGGTCGCGGCTCCGGATCTGAGAGTGCAGGTGGGTGACTATCTGCAGGTAGTCGGAGACAAGGACGGCATCGACGCCCTCGCCAAGTTGGTGGGCAATAAGGCTGCCGCTCTTGAGAAGCCGAACCTCTTCCCTATATTCCTCGGAATTGCACTTGGTGTTGTCCTCGGATGCATTCCAATCGCTGTTCCAGGTATTCCTCAGCCTATCAAGCTTGGTCTGGCCGGTGGTCCGCTTATCGTGGCCATACTCATCAGCTGTCTTGGTCCGCGCATGCACATCACCACTTTCACTACGTTGAGCGCCAATATGATGATTCGTGAGATAGGTATCTCATTCTTCCTGGCGGCAGTAGGACTTGGTGCTGGTAGGACATTCGTGTCTTCACTTACCGCAGGCGGATGGTGGTGGATACTTTACGGTGCCATCATCACCATAGTTCCTATCCTCGTGATCGGACTGCTCGGACGCTATGTCTTCAAGCTCAACTTCTTCCAGATATGCGGTCTGGTAGCCGGTGGAACCACCAACCCTCCGGTGCTTGCATTTGCGCAGAACGCATACGGAAGTCAGTATGTATCACTGAATTATGCTACAGTATATCCTCTCTCTATGTTTATGAGAGTGCTGGTGGCACAGGTGATGATACTGATAGCGATGGCTTAGGCTATATCAAGCCATTCGACCTCTCCTCCCCAGATATCAAGAAACCGGAGGAAGTCATCTTTCGAAATCACCACGCTTGCCGTGTTTTCGCATGGATGAAAACTGATTTTGCGTGAGTCGAGAAGGCTCCTGTCAAGATAATATTTTACCCGATGTCCGTTTTCAAAGAGTTCTTTTGGATTGGCATCGGGTATATTTATGTCATTGATAAGCCCGTATGCGCATACCGACCCCGGATGGACTCCCAGACAGCGCATCATTCTCTCCTCTGAGGCGAACGACAACTTGCCTTGGTGCAACTGGTGCTCGAGTCCGTGAATGTCCAGGTCCTTGTGGCATTCGAAACTTACGAGATAGTGTCTGTTGCCTTTGTGGTTGCGGAAGAACAGGTTCTTGCAATGTACGGCATCATGGATGTCTTTCCAATACTCCAGGCACTCTTCTATGGAGGAGAGTGCCGGATGTTCGTATATTTCGTATTTTATGTCGTTGGCTTCCAGAAAGTCAAGGACTTTCTTCCTGAGCGTTTCCCTTTCCGTCATAGATTCCCGGCCAATTGCTCCAGAGAAGACAGGTCTTTGATTCTGCTGCGTATGGTAACCACCGGCTCTACAATCTCCAGCCCCTTCATCTCTGAAAGTTTCTCTTTCATTATACGTCCCGCTACCGGAGCCCATGAGCCGTTCTCAATGATTCCCACGCGGCGGTTGCAATAGCCCTTGGCCTGGATCCTGTGCATGAAATTCAGCATCGGGGTAAACAGTCCTCCGTCATAGGTACATGCGGCGAATACCGCCTCGCAGTACATGAACGCATCGCCCAGGCACTCCGACATATCATCCCTGCAGAGGTCCCTCACTATCACTTTCCGGCCCTTTGATTCCAGCATGGATGCCAGTTTTCGTGCGGCGTCCATGGTTCCTCCGTGCATTGATGCGCACGCAATCATCACTCCGTCCACCTCCGGCTCATATTTGCACCATTTGCCGTACAGGGACAGGTATTCTCCAAGGTTGGCGTCAATTACCGGACCGTGCAGAGGAAGAATCATTGATGCGGGCAGCGCTGCCAACTTGGTCAGCAGGGCGCTTACCGGACCGCCGTATTTCCCGACGATATTGTAGTAGTACCTGCGTGCCTGCGAAGCCCAGTCGGTATATTCGGAGGCCCGGAATCCGCACTCGGACAGTGCCCCGAACCGGCCGAACGCATCTGCGCTGAACAGTATTCCCGTGCTCTGCTCGAATGAAACCATGACTTCCGGCCAGTGTACCATAGGAGCGGAGAAAAATTTCAGACTATGGCGCCCAAGTTCGAGAGTGTCCCCTTCGCCAATCTTGACCATGCCGACAGCCTGCCCGCCGGTGAGGAATTGCGGGAACATGGCGGCCGCCCTT
>OQVP01000513.1_pt1 | contig 14876 bp, 13 predicted proteins | sample 1691541 | NCBI WGS metagenome assembly OQVP01 (sample SAMN03418258, study PRJEB22391) | human gut metagenome | biome: human-gut; feature: organic feature; material: feces | host: Homo sapiens | place: Tanzania | collected 2013-01 | reverse complement strand
CAAGCTTTACTGCCTGCACCTTGTACTCATTTTCATATTGTTTATTTTCTGACATTCCTTTTTCCTCCCTTTTTTCTTTTCCTGTTTTATTCCTTTGAGGTTGGAGTGTCAAGTTTTATTATACTACATCATAAGATACTTTGTAAAGCGGGAATTCATGTAGTCTTTGTCGATGCGGCCGGTATCAATCTCTGTCAGATAGGTTTCAATCTCGAATGGGATATCATCCTCGCCGCCATTACCGGGTTCATCTCGTTCAAACAGTTCTTTATAACGCATTGCAAGGATGAGATATGTATTCTCATCAGGGATGATCTTGACGAATTCTGCATCAGGATCACCATAATCCTTGCCCCATTCAAATCCCTGTACCTTTGCCGCTTCGAGATATTGATTCAACTGCTTGAAAAGCTTTGCAAACTGACCGCGCTCTGCTTTGTCCTTCGGCAATGATGAGAAATCACCGACCTGTGCAGCTTGGAACAGCTCAGAGATGTCTGAGAACAAGTCAGCGATCTTGTCAACATTGAATTCGAGCTTCTCTGCAAACAGACCATACGGTTTATCACCGGAATACAAATTAAATGCCGCCTCTACATTCTTTTCCATTGTATGAGGCTTGCGGTAGTAACGAATCGTACCGAAAGGTTTATCAGGTCCGAATAGTCTGTTTGTTCTGGAGAATGCCTGAATCAAGCCTTCATAACGGAGCATTTTGTCAAGGTACAGCGTATTGATCCACTTGGAATCAAATCCGGTCAGCATCTGATCGACAACGATCAGCAGATCAAGTTGCTGTTCCGGTTTCATACGCTCATATGGTTCCTTATGCGCAAGGCGAGCGGCTACATCCTTCTTGTAGCGTGCGTAGGTGGGCATCGTATAATCCATGCCATAGCGTGCATTATAATCCGTCAGCATTTCTACGATGCCATCCTCTTTTTCAAGAGCATGACCGCCGTTATTGTCAATTGACGGCTCAAAAAGTGCGGCAATACGCAGTTCTGGACAGAGTTCTTTAAAAAGACGGTAATACTGTATCGCTTCGGGAATACTGCTTGTAGCAAAAACAGCATGGAACTTGTTGTTCTTGCTCAGCGTTACCCAGTTTTCGAGAATATCATGCACAACAGCACGCCGATACTCATCAGTTTCATACTGGACAGTGGGAATATAGTCCTCGATGCCCTTGACATATTCGCCGTTCTCATCCTCATAGCCTGCCATCGGAACTTCTGTCATATATCGCTGGAACACAGCACTCTTCTTTTCATCAGACAGCGCATCTTCCTCTGTGGCGGCTTTCGCTTTTTCCAACGCAACGACACGTCGGAGATCTTTGTCCTTGTAGGTCAGAACCTTATACGGATCGAAGCCCAGTACATTCCCGTCACGGATACCGTCTGCGATGCTGTAACGATGCAGCTCATCACCAAACACGGTAGATGTCGTATTCATGTGCTTCTGATTCTCATCGTGGATCGGAGTACCGGTAAATCCAAAGAACACAGCATTCGGAAAGGTTTTCTTAATTGTGATAAGCATATCTCCGAATGTAGAGCGGTGGCACTCGTCTACAATGAACACGATGCGCTTGCCCTGTATCTTCTCCAGATCAGCCGCATTCATGCCATTCATATCATCGTGGATATTGCTCATCTTCTGAATTGATGTAACGATCAGTGTATCCGTAGACAGGTCGCTTGTCAGCTTAGAAATTAAAACATGAGTATCTTCAGTATCCTGCACAGAATCGGTCGCCTCAGCAAAGGCTCTGTATTCCTTCAGCGACTGCGTTCCAAGTTCGATTCTGTCCATCAGGAATACAACCTTGTCAGCATCCTTGGAATTTGCAATCAACTGTGCGGATTTAAAGCTGGTCATGGTCTTGCCGCTGCCGGTCGTATGCCAGATATAGCCGCCAAGCTGATGCTTTCCGTCCCATTGCAGCTTAGACACAGTGTCCGAGATCTTGCTTGCCGCATAATACTGATAGCTGCGCATGACCTTCAGTACACCGTCCGCATCATCGGCAACCGTATAGAAACCAATCAGCTGATGCGCCATCGGGATGGAAAGCAGTGACGAGGCAATCTTATCCCATGCGTTGATCGGCTCATTGTTGAAGTCAGCCCAATGGAAATAGTAGTTGCTCATGAATCTGCCGTCCGGACCGGGATTCGCATAGTAGAGTGTTTCGTCCGGATTCATAGCTACAAAGACCTGCACAAGTGAAAACAGCCCTGTGAAAATGCCTTCATGAGCATATTTCTCAATCTGATTTGTCGCTTGACTGACGGGAATTCCACTTTTCTTCAGCTCAATATGTATGACCGGCATACCGTTAATCAGCAGCATGAGGTCGCCGCGGCGTGTCGGGAGAATGTGTGACGGTGCTTTGAATTTTGGCTGCTGAACAATCTGATAGCGGCTTTGTCCGGCCGCAATCTCCCTGCGGTCATAGATCTTCAGCGTGATCTCCTTGCCAAGATGTGCGATGTCATGCGGATTATCACGCTTAATTGAGATGGTCTTGCCATTGATAAAGCCGTTGAGCTTCAGAGGTGTACGAAGTGCAGTGATCTGCTCAATGATCTGCTGCATCTCTGTGTCCGTCAGCGGGCAGTCGTTCAGGCGGTCAATCGTATTATTGTTCTGAAAGAGGAGATTCGCCCAGTTTTTAAGAAGGTCTTCCTCCGTCGGGTACTTAATGACCTCCGATTCCCATCCTTTTTGTGAGAGGGCGTGTATCAGGGCTTCCTCAAATTCTGCTTCTGTTGTAAATGTCAATGTATTCACCTCGCAATATCGGAATCTGACAGGGTCTCTCGTGTCATCATCAGTGCATATCCGAGCAGATTCTGCCCTTTCCATTTTCTGCGGTCAAGTCTATCCGGATCAGTCATTGACAGACCGATTCCCCATATTTTATCTTTTACGGCACACTCCGCTATAACGGCGTTTCCTGTGCTCTTTAACAGCCGGAGAAGCTCCTCGTTCTGGGAGAACTTTGCACAAAGCCCCTTGAAGATGATGATCTGCCGAACGCCATTCCAATGACTGTCGTCATAGCCTGAAACTGCACGTCCCAGTGCCTTGATCTGTGCGGCATCCGATGTGCCAAGAATCTGCTCGGCTATGCGTTCATCGTGAAAGCACATGGCTTTTTGATGCATCATATACTGCTCCATCGAGCAATAATGGAAACCGCCGCAAGAGAAATCCGAGGGATACCAGTTGCTCAGATATCCGTTTTCTTCATTTGGATTGTGGAAACATATTATTTTCATGACTGCGCACCCACCTTCTGCACAGCAAGGTCAAGTTCCAGATCGTGAAGCCCAAGATAGGCTTTTTTCAGAAACGACAATGGTACTCTTTTGATGACTTCGGCGCTTGAAACACCAAAAAACCACTGATAGTATGCGTAAAACTCACCAATCCAATCAGGCAAAAAGCCTTCAAGGGCGATGCCTTCTTTCATTGAATAATGCTCCGTTTTCACGAAGTAATCTAATAGTTCCTTCGCAGACATCGTGCTGACATATGCCTGCGCTTCGTCAATGCTCTTTCGCGTTCTGCTGGTCATATATGCTGTGATAAACGCTTCCGTGTCTTTGTCCGGAAAGGAATGGGCGACATAATCAAAGAGCTTGCCTTGATTTTCCACAACATCGTTCAAATATAATTCTGAATACGCTCTCATATGCTCACTCCTCAAACAGTGTGCTGAACACTTTGGTAACTTTATTTGCATCTGAATCTACAAGCTCACGCATCTTCTGTCTTGCAGTTATATCGCGCTGATTGTATCGCTCATTGAACTCCGCATAATCAACTGCAATGACCGCTTCTTCGATCTCTTTGAGCCTTGAAAACGCAAGCTCTGATTTTATGCAATACTGTATTCCGAGTCCGCCGAGTGACAGCAGTTCCGGTAAAATATCGAGGTCAATATTGTCTCGTACAAATTCCTTTGCAATATAGAAATAGGACGCATTTGCCCGCCAGCCTCTTATGATATCATAGGCGGAAGTATCCAATCCGTACTTTGCAATGAATTTTTGTGCAAGCATACGGTAACGCTTGCTGTCTGCGGCATCTCTGTGCTTCATGAGTTCTGCAAGCCATGTCAGCACATCGTATTTTTCAAAGTCAAGGATGTGCAGTCCGTCCGTGTCGATCACAAACTGATGCACCCAGCCATTTGATTCGCTTGGTCTGCATACAGCCCATTCCTTTGCAAGGTCGATGCTTTCGGTCAGATAAAAGCCTTTTCCGTAGTCATGCTTCTCATCACCGAGCCCGTAAGTGGGGTGGATCACACGATCAGCTGTTCCGTGATACAAGATCATTTCTCTCATCGCCGCATCACCTCACACAAACATCTTTTCAAGCATGGATCTCTTGATCTGGCGGAGCTTATCTAACTTACGCTGATGAAGGGTGATAAGGGTGTCGAGTTGCTTGAAAAAAGCTCCGATATGTTCTTCCTCATCAAGTTGCCGAGGAAATGCCACTTCATATTTTGCGAGTTGCGGTACAGTTAATTGTGGCACGCCAGTTGACTCAATAACAATTTTCAAAGTATTGATGGCGTTCTCTAAAAAGAAAACATCGTGTTCTGATTTCACTGATAAAAGCCTTACAACTGGCGTAAAATTAACCAATCTTGCTTTTGCGTGTCCAACATCTCCACGACCAGTAACCGTAACAGCAGGAGCATTAACTCTATATTCTTTATCATAATACCCGACAATTCCATCGCCAGTGAGGGCATTAGCGATTACCGGGTACTGACCTTCAGCAAGAATTAAGTCTTTGTCGATGTCGCCTCCTGCAACCATATCAGAAGCAATATCACCGAGCTTACGCTGTTCCCAAGTATCCGTAAAGCCCTTAAAGCGAATCGCCGGGACTGTCGGTTTCTTCGTCATTTCGCCCATATCAAACACCTCCAAGGAGTGCCTGCAGTTCTTTCAGCCCCTGCATATCAAAGTCGCTGCCGGTCAGATCGTCGATCATTGCAGAAAGCTCCTGCTCCGTCTGCCTGATTTCATCCTCCACAGACGCAAAGGTCACCGCATATTTTTCGCTGAGTGCCTGAACCCTTGCAGCAAGTGTGTTTATCAGCTTGTCGGGAAGCGAATGAAGCAGCTCCGTCAGCTTCTCGATCCACTTTTTCCGAAGCATCTCTCGTGCCTGCTCATCCGTCAGACCTTCAATGGTTTCCTTTGTCTGCATATGCAGTGCCGCAGATTCCTTCTTTATGGCGGATTTCAGTGCTTTTTCCTCTGTGTTCAGCCGATCAAATTTCCGCAGCACATCAAGCACAGCGGTATCCAGTTCTTTTGCCTTCAGAGCCCTTTTCACTTCTGCTGCAACAAAGGCAGTCTTGTCCTCGTTGACAAAATCGCCGCCCTTTGCCTCCTCGTCAAGGCTATCAAGCAGTTCATCATACTCCGCGGCAATCTCTGTCAAACGGCTTTCATGTTCAAGTAAAGCAGCTGTTTCGGCAGACAGATAAACGGACTGAACAAGTTCAAACGGCAGCACATGACCAATATAACCGTCCTGCACTTCAATTTCCTTGTTGTCCTTCTTTTTCAGAATCATGTTGGGGTCAACACGGCGGACAGCATCAAAGCCCTCTGTCTGGAGCATTTCGAGGTCAACTGCGATTTTTGCCCATTCGTCATCAAGAAGCTGATACGCTTCATACGGATCAACGAGCGGGATTCCATTCAAGCGGCGGAAAATGTCAGCTGAGAGGACACTTTCTTCCTGAGAAATATTCAGGGACATCATACCGTCCAGCAGTCTCTCAGACAGATATGCCGGGAAATCGGAAAAAGCCGCTTCATACTGAGCACGGAATGCCGCTATATCTGCGGAATCACGGATCGCCGCTTTCACATCATCGACAGCAGTCTCTGAATAAGCATCGGACACCGCCTTAAACAGCTCCTCTTTAAGATGCGGGAACGCTGTCCAGAAGTCAGAAAGCGCATCCAGTTCTCCGTTGGGGATGCCGCCAAACATAGAGGCGTAGATATCCCAGCTTTCAGCAGCCTCTGAACTGTCAACATAGCGAGGAATGTTCAGATTGTAATCGTTTGCACGAATCTCCTCACGGCTGACCCGGCGGCTGTACTTCGGAATGTCTCTGCGTCCTGTCACCGCATCTGCAATACGCCGGATGTCAGAAGAACGCAGTTTATTGTTCTTACCGGCCTTTTCAAAGCCCTTTGAAGCATCCACAATCAAAACATCGGTGTTTTCACGCTTCTGGCGAAGAACCATGATAATTGTCGGGATACCTGTGCCGAAAAAGATATTTGCAGGCAGTCCGATGATCGCATCAATATGGTTCTGCTCAATGAGGTTCTTGCGGATCTCGCCTTCTTCACCGCCACGGAATAGCACGCCGTGGGGCAGTACAATCGTCATAATGCCATCGGGCTTGATATGAAACAGGTCATGCAGCAGGAACGCATAGTCTGCCTTTGATTTCGGAGCAAGACCGAAACGAGCATAACGAGGGTCGTTTTCTCTATTGGTCGGATCCCAGTTCTGCGAGTACGGAGGGTTCGAGACAACCGCATCAACATACAGCGGCTCGTATGTTCCAACGGGGTCACTGTCATCAAAGAAAGGCCAGTCCTCTTCAAGCGTGTCACCGTTTCTGGTCTTGATGTTATCCGCCAGAATACCGCGCATAACAAGGTTCATACGGGTAAGGTTATAGGTATTCTGCTTTAATTCCTGCGCATAGTAAATAATCTGGTTGTCCTCTCCGGTATGCTTTGCAACGCTCTTACCAATGTTGATAAGGAGAGAACCGGAACCGGAGGTCGGGTCGTAGATTTTAATTTCTGTGCGGTCACGCAGATGATGGGCAACAATCTCTGACATCAGAAGCGATACTTCGTGCGGTGTATAGAATTCTCCAGCCTTCTTGCCTGCATTTGCTGCAAAGTTGGAAATCAGGTATTCATAGATGAAGCCGAGAACATCATAATCCTGCTTTCCGTCCATCGGAATGTCCTTAATGAGATAAATCAGGTCACGGATTGCCTTGGTCTGCTCTCCGGAAGTGCCGCCCAGTTTGGAAAGACCAGTCTGAAGGGTGTCAAAGATGCCTGAAAACACCTTTTCGTGGGAAGGATTGATCAGACGGTTGAACGCAGACAGTGCATCACGCACATTGGCTACATCGAAATCGCTGCCCATAGCAAGCCATGTGGAAAACAGATTCTCATATGAAATGAAGAAACCGAGTGCAGTGCGCACCCATTCTACAGTTTCCTGATCCTCTTCATTTACAGAAGGGAGATACTCATCAGTATAGTCATTCTTTCGCAGAAAAGCAAGTTCCTGATCGGAAAGGTACTTGTAGAAGATAAAGCCAAGGATATAGTCTTTGTATTCGTTCGCTTCAATTTTGGAGCGCATTTTATTCGCAGACTCCCAGATCTTGTTGGCAAGCTGTTGTTTATTCATAGCTTCCTCCTAACTTATGTATTTGTACGGTGATTTGCCGAGTAATTATTGTCTTTGCGGCTTATACTTGGGAACAGCGTAAGTTGGGAGGAATGGCTTCCCTGATAACAAAGGGAACTACTCCATTGGACAAAAGTAATACAGGTGTTGTGAACTTTGTAAAGATTGAGAGCATTGATGAGTCATCAGGTAATATTACAATAACTCAAAAAATATCACTTGATGAGCATAATGGATATTTGCATCGTTCTCAGTTAAAAGAAAACGATATTTTATTCTCGATTGCTGGAACTCTTGGACGTGTGACATCAGTAAAATCAAGCATTTTGCCAGCAAACACAAACCAAGCTTTAGCCATAATTCGCCTTAAAGATGGTTGCTTGGATTATGTGAAAACATATTTGAAAGGTAAAGCAGTTGCTGATTTCATCAAGAAAAACCCAACTATCGGTGCACAGCCAAACTTGTCTTTAGAACAAGTTGCAAATCTTGAAATCGCAATCCCATCAGAAGATGAACAGAAGAAAATAGGTGCTTTCTTTCAGCAACTCGACAACCTTATCACCCTTCATCAGCGTAAGTCTACATTATCTATTATAGCATAGCCCCCCCACTTTTTTCAAGATGGAAAAGGCAAAAACAGCGCTTGGTTCAACAAGTTTTCGCTGTTGAATTGGATACTATTCTTTCCTTATAATGCTTCCTGCAAAGCGAGATATAGCTCTCGTTTCCGCCGAGCTGTACCTGTTCTCCCTCTGTGACCATTTCACCGTTCAGGAGTCTTGCATTGAAGTGCGCTCTTTTGCCGCACCAACAAATGGTCTTGATCTGCTCTATATCGTCTGCAAGCTCCATAAGCCGCTGTGCGCCGGGAAAAAGATGACTCTGGAAGTCCGTCCGCAGGCCGTAGCAGATAACGGTAATGTTATGCTCATCGACCAGATCACTGAGCCTGTCAATGATCTCCGGCGCAAGGAACTGTACTTCGTCTACGATAATGCAGTCATAATGCTCGCCGCTATAGTTTTCGAGGAAGTCTTCTGCAAATTCACAGGGTTCCTCCAGGCCAATACGGGATTTTATCACTTTTGCGCCGTCTCTGTCCTCGCAGCGTGGCTTCAGCAGCACGACCTTCTTATCGCGTTCATAGTAGTTATATCGTACCATCAGTGCATTGGCAGTCTTGGAATCAACCATAGCACCACAGCGGAATATCAGCTTTGACATACTTAATCCTCCTCCGGATGCAGGACACGATACAGCTCAATATGCTCATCCGATGCGAGATCCTTTTCTTCAATTATCCCCATGACCTTGCCAATCAGGATAACGTGCTCATCGGAATTGAAGTGCATGGTATCATAATCTTCGTTATACGAGTGCAGGCCGTCTTTCTGATATTCCTTGATGTATGTCTCATTGCCGATCATGAATGCACCGACATCACCGGGCTTCAGCTTTCCGCAGCCGGGATAGCGTCGTACCAGCACAAGATCACCGTCATAATACTCCGGCTCCATACTGTTGCCGCTGACAGTAAATACACAGTCGGCACTGTCAACTTCATCCGATGAATATAGATAGATATCCTCACCCTCATCATCAAAATCCGCAGAAATATCGAAACCGGCTGCAAGCTGCTTCTGGAACTTTATGAGTTTTGTGATCGGCGGGCACTCCTCCGCACGCTGTCTTTCTGTCAGTGTGTCAAGCACTGCATTGAATACGGACTTGTTCTGATCGTTCAGGTATCTGTAATCCGCAATAATAGCACGTTCTTTTGAGGTAAAGGTTCGCTGCGGATCTTCCACACCGAACAGCTCATAGAATCCGATTCCGAGAGCCTTGCATATCTTCGGAATCTGGTTGAGGTCGGGACGTGTCCTGCCGTGTTCCCAGTTGCTGATGGCATTGGACTTGACCCCGAGCATCTCTGCAAGCGCCATCTGCTCTATACGCTTTTTCTCACGGTAATATTTTACACGCTGTCCTACAATGTGTATTTCCTTTTTGACGACCTCCTCCTGCTTTGTCACATTAAATGCAGCTGAAGTCGGTTCACCCGTCTTTTTCTTAGCTCCCATAATAGACTCCTTTCACAGCCAATATGGTATTGATTGGGCTGCCGGGTTCATCAATGTACAAATCAAACAAATGTTCTGTAAAATAATTGTGCAGCCCTGCAAAGTTTTCCTGTCGGTATTCTGCTCCGGAGTATGAAAACTCTAGCTGTCATGCCATCTTTGTGTTTAGTATATCACATTATCACGAAAATGTCAAGCATATTTTCTATTGACATTTTCGTGATAATGATGTAATATGTTAATGTCGGTATCCGGCCTACGGAAAAATGATACCTCAGTCCGCCTTAAGGTGTGTGGCAGACGGGGCAGCAGTCATACAGGGTATCGCTTCGCCATCAAACCACTTCGCCACGAAAGATATAGATACGAACAAAGAAGGAGTATTTGTAGGAAATAACGTAAGTTGCGAAATCAAGGAGGGCGTATAAATGACATATCAGCAGAAACAAACCACACTTCAGCCAATGGAAGGAGATATTTCAGCAAGTCCGCTACCGTTTCAGGAGCACTGCACCACGGCGCTTCCCTTTATTACTGTACCGGATGAGGACAGTGCCTACGCTCTGCAGGTCGCACCGAACTGTGATACAGCGACTCTTCCGCAGGGCATTGAGAATTTAGAGGGTAAGAGGGTCATCGAGATTCCGGTTTTTGAGAGCATAACACACTACCTGATGAGTAAGGAAGGCGCAGACAAAAGGCTGACACTGTATTCATTTCTGAATGACCTGCTTCGACGGGACAGGCTGTCCGGTATCGTAGGCTTTCCGGTACTTAACCGTATTATCAACAGACAAGCATGCGATTTTACAGATTTCAGATACTGGGAGCTTGACCGTCAGGAATTTATAGCGGATATTTCAGTAACACTTACATTGAAGTCAGAGGAAGGTGTCAGAGAATGGAAAGGCGTTCTGGTCTGCTACTGCGGCTTCACGCATCAGTTCTATATGACGGTAGAAGAGCTTGTATCGCAGACAGATCGTGCCAGCGAGGGGTATGTTCCGCTGGATAACCACCTCATCCAGATTTTCAAAGGCTATCAGATAGATCAGGAAACAGAGATGATGTGGAGCAGATACAGATTGCCGGAGGCACTGAACGATCCGTCCAAGCGAAAAGCCAGGGATCTTGCTGCGGCAATGGGACTGACTGTTCTGCGGCTCCCGATCTTTGAGCATAAGGGACTGAACAGCATCCTCTTCTTTGAGAGTGGTACGCTGCTTGTCGGTGCTGACCGTATCGAAAAGGACGAGGATGGTCACGAGATCATTTACAAGGATGATTTCGGTGAGCCTATGGAGATCCCTGCCAATACGATCGTTATAAACGAAAACCGCGTTGAAGAGCAGTATGAAGACTTCCCGATCTTTCATGAGTGCTACCACTACGAAAAACACTATAAAGCGTTCCGGCTCCAAAAGCTGACAAGCAGTGACACCAGAGTGATTCTTCGCAAACGCATCATTATTGATAAAGATACCAAGCATAAGGATCACCTGTTCCTTATGGAGAATCAGGCCGACAGAGCCGCACACGGTCTCTGGATGCCGGCTGCTGACACCAAAAGCAGGATCATGGCAAAACTCCGCAATGCTGTATCATACCGTCATAACGGTGAACTGTTTGAATCTGTGGGTGCCACTGTAGCATATCAGCTCACTGTCCCGCATTTCCGGATGCGTGCAAGAATGATACAGCTTGGTTACCCGGAGGCCAAGGGAATCCTCCACTATATCGAGCGCAAACGCATCCGCCCCTTTGCATTTGACCCTGAGTCACTGAGAGCCGAAGAGCTTACCTTTGTCATAACACCTGCGAAAATAAAGAATCTCTGCAAGGAAAGCGAGGAGTTCCGTGCAGCAGCAGATAGCAAAAAATATGTCTATGCAGAGGGGCATATGGTATATAATCACCCTATGTTTGTTCAGCCAAGCGGTGATATATTCAAGCTGACAGACTTTGCGATTGCAAATGTCGATGTCTGCTGCCTGCGCTTTGTCAGGATTTATGTTCAGAAAAACCTCGGAGAGTATGTTCTTGGACGTATGTACATGGACGCTGAGTATGTCGAAAGGACTATGTTCTATCTGAAGGATTATCTGAGGACTCCCGATACAAGCACCGAGTTCGCTGCCAAAAGAGCGTATAAGGCTGCTTTCCCGATAGAATTCAAGGATGCATTTGAAATGCTGAAAAAGCAGAGCCGTACAAAGAAGGGCGAATCCACAAACGAGGATATCGCTGAATATCTGCATATGGCGACGCGAACCTTTTCTGACGCAGTTGGAAATCCTGCATTCTATCGTAACCCCGACTTTATACTGGCATTATGCCTGTACTTCAAACTACCGGACTGGCTGGGGCTTTTACTGTTCCGGAGAGCCGGCGTCATGCTCGATGAGGATAACCCGCGTCATGCAGCCTTCATGCACATCCTCCGCGCACAGAGCTGTGACGGACTGGACGCCGCCAATGCATACCTGCAGAGTCAGAGCCTCTCTCCTCTTTGCTGGTAATCATACAGAGCCGATCATCTTAAAACAGATGGTCGGTTCTTTTTTTATATCCCGAAATAAAAATCGGCGGGATTTTCGCCGAAAAAACAGCCTTAAAACATCAAATCAGGTTGCTTATATGTACGAAGCATCCAGGCTAACCACGGAAAATAGCCTCTTTTGCGCTGACAGCACACAAAAAACTCTGCGAATTTCTCGGCGGAAATCCTGCATGGAAAACCCTAACGTGTCCTGCTATAATTAAAACAGAGCCAAGGAAATGGCGGATATCCCGCCGTGACGGCTCACCAATATCTCACTGCCGGATGCATACGGTAAGCGGATGTTCATACAGCAAAAGTCTCAAGGCCATAGCTATACCCTGTGGACGGCAGATCAAGCTGTATGTTCTCCCTCTGTATGCATCCGGCATTTTTTTGCCACAGCATAGAAAAACACATTTGTTAGTCAAGGCGCGCATTGGCGGACAGATGCTCATAACGGAAAACAACAACCTTTGTGGTCTGTACAGACTGCAGTTGTACTCCGTGTGGACATCGTCTGCCTGCGTGCCTTTTACGCAGTAGGAGCATCTGCCGCGAGTGCGTTCCTTGCAGAAAGGAACGACTATGAATACGATCACTGTAACAGAAAAGACCACCCTCGGAGAACTGTTCTCTATTCTCGACCTTGCTGAAAAGTCCGGCAAGACTCCGACTCCGAAAGAGCTGTTTGAGACCGCCGGCGACCCGATCGCAGAAACAAACGACTGCACACTGTTCAGCAACGGCTTTGCGATCTACCAGAATATCACCGGACGCACTGTTGTCTGGCTGCCGTACTGCGTAAGTTTCACATACTATTTCAATAAGCTGCGTGATTCCGAGAAGGATACGCTTTCCGAGACATATGAGCTGCCGGAGGGTTTCCTCGAAGGTCAGCCGTGGATCATCGCTGTGACGCTGATCGGCGACCACCGCATTGAGGCAAACAGCATGAACCGCACAGGAAGCCGCAAGGATACTGTTGACCTCGCTTCCAAGGATAACGGAGATAAGGACGATGAGATGGAGAAGGTTGTCGCTGATCCGTTCCGCAGAGCCTTTAACTGGTATGACGGTCGCATGGGTGAGAATCCGCAGGATGCTGTGGAACGCCGTGAGACCAGAGAAGAAATGCTTGCGGATATGACAGAGAAGCAGCGCGAGGTGTTTGTACTGTACTACCGAGACTGCATGACACAGGATGAAATCGCAGAAATGCTGGGCATCGCAAAGATGTCGGTCAACGAGAGACTGCGTTATGCACTGGCAAAGGCAAAAAAATTTTTCTGAGACCCCTTACAAAACGCTTCTCCCACGACAGTATATGAGAGAGGCTTGATGCTCCTCATAATATTACATCGGTCTCAAGACCAAAACAGAAAGGAAAAGCCTATGGAAAACAACAGAATCCCGAAGAACCTCTACAATGGCAGCGGCACCAACACCGAGAGCCGTAAGGCGCAGCAGACCGCAGGCACGGCTGACCGCAAGCCGGAAACGTTGAAGAAGATCGAGGCAGAGATGGACAAGCGTGCCGCAGATATCGCCCTCACTGTCAGCGATATGTTCAAGTTCATGGCGATGACGGCTGCAATGCTTCCGAACATGGAGATGGATGTCGGTGTGTTCCGCCTGAAAATTGATGACGAGGGCGTCTTCTTCGAGATCCGCTACCCGGACGATTTCAGGAAGAAGCTCCGCGGGGACAGCGGTGTCAGCGCGAAGACGCCTGAAAATGATGATGATGACGAGGAGGGACTGATCTATGACGGAGACTAAAAAGAACAAGCTGCCGGAGCCTATCCCGGTAGACGCAAAGAAGCTGATCAACGGACTCGGCACGATCTTCGGCGGTGTTATCCAGCTTCTGAATTCAATGGAGCCGGGCATGGCACAGCAGCTTGCAGATATGGCGATCAACGGTGTGCCGAAGGAGACAGCTCCGGAGACTATCAACCCGGATGAGTTTGAGGAGATCCTTTCCGCTGATGATCTGCCGTGGGAAACATCGGATACCCCTGCGGAAGCACCAACACCTGAACCGGAACAGCCGAAGAAGAAGGCTGCACCAAAGAAAAAGCAGGAGCAGCCCACTGAACTTACCGCAGATGACCTTATCAAGGTCGTGACCGGAAAGATCAAGCAAAACCGTGCCAACAAGGACAAAGTGCTGGCGCTGCTGAAATCTTACGGAGCATCGAAAGTCAGCGATATCCCCTCGGACAAGTACGAGGCGTTCCTTACGGATGTATCGCAGCTCTGATCGGAGGTGAGCAGATGCCTGACGTTCATGCGCTTCTGAGTGCATCCAGTTCCAAGCAATGGCTTCACTGTCCGCCGTCCGTCCGCCTGCAGGAGAACTTTCCGAACGAGAGCTCCGTGTATGCCGCCGAGGGAACATTCGCTCATGAGGTCTGCGAGTACAAGGTCCGCAAGTATCTGAAGGAACGTGTGAAACGTCCGCAGTCCGAGGAATATGACACCGAGGAAATCGAGCAGATCACAGATGTGTACGCCGAGTTCGTGATCTCCATCATCGAGCAGATGAAGGAGAACGGCTGTGAGCCGCTTGCTTTTGTGGAGGAGCGTGTGGACTACAGCCACATTGCCCCTTCCGGCTTTGGCACGGCAGATATGCTCATCATCGGTAAGGACGAGCAGGGACGCGGAATCCTTCATGTATGCGATTTCAAGACGGGTGCAGGCGTGTTTGTGGATGCAGACCACAACAGCCGCAGACAGGCTTT
>OQVP01000512.1_pt1 | contig 14878 bp, 16 predicted proteins | sample 1691541 | NCBI WGS metagenome assembly OQVP01 (sample SAMN03418258, study PRJEB22391) | human gut metagenome | biome: human-gut; feature: organic feature; material: feces | host: Homo sapiens | place: Tanzania | collected 2013-01 | reverse complement strand
TTAAAGCGGTACGCGAGCTGGGTTCAGAACGTCGTGAGACAGTTCGGTCCCTATCCGGCGCGGGCGGAGGATATTTGAGAGGAGCTGTCCTTAGTACGAGAGGACCGGGATGGACGGACCACTGGTGTATCTGTTGTCGACCAACGGCATGGCAGAGTAGCCAAGTCTGGAAGGGATAAACGCTGAAGGCATCTAAGCGTGAAGCCCCCCTCAAGATGAGATATCCCAACAAATGTTGTAAGACCCCTTAGAGAGTATGAGGTAGATAGGAAAGAGGTGTAAGCACAGTAATGTGTTCAGCTGACTTTTACTAATCGGTCGAGGGCTTATCCAGAAGGCAGGAGACGGAAGTCTGAAAAGAGATAAGAAGTTCAATGTTCGGTTTTGAAGGCACAAGCAGTGAGAGAGCAGAATATCTGCTCTTTTTTGTTTTAAAAATATCCCGGAAACCCGTTTGGTCAGGAGTCCGGGATATTGACTGGTTAAGTCAGAAATAATTATTTATTCGCAGGTAGCCGAAGTATCAAAACCGGGATTGAAAGCATAGAAGTTACGGGAATTCAGCTTATCCTGTGTGATACGGAGAGCTTCACCAAATCTCTGGAAGTGTACAATTTCACGTTCCCTCAAGAATTTGATGGGAGCCACTACATCAGGCTCTGTAATCAGGCGCAGGATATTGTCATAGGTGGAGCGGGCTTTCTGCTCCGCAGCCATATCCTCAAATAAATCGGTGATAATGTCGCCTTTACTTTGGAACTCGCAGGCATTGAAGGGTACACCGCCCGCAGCCTGGGGCCAGATTCCAAGAGTGTGATCTGTGTAGTAAGGAGCAAAGCCACCGGCTTCGATTTCCTCCATGGAAAGGTTTCTCGTAAGCTGGTGTACAATGGCAGCTACCATTTCAAGGTGTGCCAATTCTTCGGTGCCGATGTCCGTAAGCAGACCGGCAACTTCTTTATAGGGCATGGCGTAGCGCTGGGAGAGATAGCGCATGCTGGCGCCCATTTCCCCGTCGGGACCGCCATACTGTGACATGATGACGGTGGCAAGTTTGGCATTGGGTTCCTTGATATTTACAGGAAATTGCAGTCTTTTTTCATAATTCCACATTATTTTCTACCTCCTTTGCAGGGCAGACATTCAGGAGCGGGACCTTCTTTTTCATAACAGCTTTTCCAGGGAAGCGGGGCAAGTCCCCAGCTCCATTCCGTCGTATCGGAGGAAAAACTGGTCTGCAGTGGATAATATTTCTCCGAGAACTGTCTTGTTAAATCCATACGGATTTTATTGTAATGGTTAAAATAGGCAATGGCCTGTTTATCGAATGGATGCGTATCCAGATATTCCGAAAAATCCACCAGGGTAAAATCCAGGATACTGATGTCTTTTAACAGTTGTTCCATTTCGCTCTGCGGGTTGTTCATGAAGTCATCCTCCTTCCCGTGAAGGGTTTGTTTAATTCCGGAAAAATGGTTCCTGTCTGAAAGGCTTCTTCCAGATTTTCATAAATGGAAGTAAACTGCTGCCAGGGGACATATGCCATGGCGATAGGGTAGCGGTCTAAATATTCACCGTAGTTTGCATTCTGCATGGAAAAACCTCAAAATCATTTTCTATACTATATGAAAAGCAGGCTGGTAAGTTACCAATTGCTATTTGACAGATTATACGGTAAAGAGTATAATTTAGCGAAATTATGTATTGGGAGAGAGATGTATGACACTTGCTGATGCAAAGAAAAATGAGGATTACCTGATCAAGGGATTATTTGTGGAGGAAGCGGTAACAAGGAGACTGCAGGCTCTGGGCTTAAATGACGGTGTGAAGATCAGTGTGCTTAACAGGAAAAGAAAAGGTGCCCTGATTATCAGGGTGAGAGGAACAAGACTGGCGCTCGGAAGACATCTTTCTTCCAATATAGAGGTAGAGGAGGTCTCAGGTCATGAAGCATGAGATTAAAGTTGCCTGTGTAGGAAACCCCAATTGCGGGAAAACGACCTTGTTTAATGCTTTGACAGGCTCTAAATTAAAGGTCGCAAACTGGCCGGGGGTTACTGTGGAAAAGGTAGAGGGACATACGACCTACGAAGATACGGAAATTGATCTGATAGACACCCCCGGAATATATTCCCTGACCTGTTATACGATTGAGGAAAAGGTAACCAGAAAATGTGTTATGGATGATGATATAGATGTCATTATTAACGTTGTGGATGCTTCTTCCTTAGAGCGAAATCTGTATCTGACGTTACAGCTTTTAGAGCTTGGAAAACCGGTGGTGCTGGCTCTTAACATGATGGATATTGTGCAGGAAAGGGGAATGGAGCTGGACTTGCACAGACTGCCGGAAATGCTGGGAGATATTCCAACAGTGCCGGTTTCCGCAGCCAGACGGACAGGGCTGGACATTCTTCTGCACGCCGTGATTCATCATTACGAGGAACAGAAAAATGCAGAATACATTTTGCAGTATCCGGAGGAAATAGAAAATAAAATTGCCAAGTTAGAGGTTATGATGGAGGCTCATTATCCTACACATTCCTCCAGAAGGTGGCATGCCATTAAGCTTTTGGAAAATGACGAAGAGGTCATGAAAGAACATCCGATCAATACAGTGGATGTTGTGGACAGAAGTTATGAAAAAGAAATTATCAACTGCAAATACCAGTACATAGAGTCCATTGTAAGGGAAGTTCTTTTTTATAAAAATAAAAAAGCCGCAACAACGGACAAAGTAGATAAACTGCTGACGAATGAGTGGCTGGGGCTGCCCATGTTCCTCTGTATTATGGGTATCGTCTTTTTTATGACATTTACGGTAGGAGATTTGTTAAAGGGCGTTTTTGAGCAGGGACTGGGACTGCTTTCGACCGTTGTGCGGATGGGGCTTCTTAAGGTGCATACGGCCGGCTGGCTGGTTTCCCTGATTGTGGACGGTATTATTAACGGTGTGGGCGGCATTCTGACCTTTCTGCCCAATATATTTATCTTATTTCTGGCGCTTGCTGTTCTGGAAGACAGCGGTTATATGTCCCGAGTGGCATACGTGATGGATTCCATAATGGGGAAGGTAGGACTGTCCGGAAAGGCCTTTCTTCCCATGATTTTAGGCTTTGGCTGTACCGTTCCTGCCATTATGGCAACGAGAGCCCTGGAAACGGAACATGACAGAAGAAAGACCATGATTATTACTCCGTTTATGTCCTGTTCTGCAAGATTACCCATTTACGTTATTTTTTCGGAAATTTTCTTCCCCAAATGTGCCGGACTGGTAGCATTCTCCTTCTATGTAGTCGGCATTTTTGTGGCAATTGTCACAGCCTTAATCATTAATAAGTTGGAAAAGGGCCATGAAAACGATTCTCTTCTGATAGAGCTTCCGGAATATAAAAGACCTAATGCCCGTACGGTGAGAATTTATGTCTGGAATAAGGTAAAGGATTATCTGACCAAAGCGGGAACCACTATTTTTATAGCATCCATTATCATATGGTTTATCTTAAATTTTGGAACAAAAGGAATGGTCAGTGATCCGGCAGACAGCTTTGGTGCCATAATCGGAAAATGGCTGGTACCGGTTCTTGCTCCGGCGGGACTTGGCATGTGGCAGATTGCTGTAGCGCTGATTTCCGGTATTTCGGCAAAGGAAGTAGTGGTGAGCAGCTTTTCTGTTTTGTTTGGCGTAACCAATGCCAACTCCGCTGACGGCATGGCAACTATTCTGGCAAATGTCCATGCGCAGAATCCGGCCTTCGGTCCCTTAAATGCATACTGCCTGATGCTGTTCTGCCTGCTTTATGTACCTTGTGTGGCATCCATAGCCACCATAAAAAAAGAGAGCGGATCATTAAAATTTACACTGGGGCTGCTGGGATTCCAGATTTTAACGGCATGGGTTGTTTCCGTTCTGGTATTCCAGATCGGAAGTCTGTTTATAGGATAAACTATATGTGATAAAACTCTAACAAGAATACTTGATTTCCTGCTTTTTTTATGCTTTACTTATTTTGTAGTGTTTTTCGGCAAAAGTGCCGGACAAGCATAATTTTACCCCGAAAGGTATGAATGACATGAGTGATATGAGAGGAATCGATACCCAGGTAAGAAAACGCCGCAGAAGAGTGTTCAAAGAGGTGGCAAACCTGGCTTATACGTCCCAGAATTTAAAGGATGACTGCGAAGCGCTTCCTTATAAAATTGTAGATTACGATACCACGGATTATCTGGACAGTGTATACCGTGACCGTGCTATTATAAGAGAACAAATCAGACTGGCAATGGGAATGTCGCTGCGTCCGGAAAACAGAGACAGACCCGGACATCTGACAGAAGGCATTGAGGAAAGCAATATTGATGAAAAATATTACGAACCGCCTCTTATGCAGGTAATTCCTTCTGCATGCAATGCATGCCCCGTAAACCAGTTTGAAGTAACGGATACCTGTATGGGCTGTCTGGCACATCCCTGCCGTGAAGTTTGCCCGGTGGGCGCCATGACCATGGTAAACGGCAAGTCCTTTATCAATCAGGATAAATGTATCAAGTGCGGCAAGTGTAAGGCTGTATGCCCTTATGACGCAATCTCCCACAGAGAAAGACCCTGTAAGAAGGCATGCGGTATCAATGCCATTGAAAGCGACAAGCACGGCAGAGCAGTGATTAACAGCGAACTCTGTGTATCCTGCGGTCAGTGTATGGTAAGCTGTCCTTTCGGTGCCATTGCCGATAAATCCCAGATTTTCCAGCTCATCCGGGCACTGCAGTCGGGGCGCATGATTATTGCCCAGGTGGCGCCGTCCTTTGCGGGACAGTTTGGTCCTAAAGTGACACCGGACATGTTTAAGACGGCGTTAAAGGAGCTCGGCTTTGCGGAAGTATATGAAACAGCAATCGGAGCCGATATGGGTTGTGTAGCGGAAGCAGAACACTATGTGCGTGAAGTGGCTACCGGCAAGCAGGCATTCGCCCTGACATCCTGTTGTCCTTCCTGGGCCATGATGGCGAAAAACCTGTTCCCGGAAACCATTGACAAAATCAGCAACGAGCTGACTCCCATGGTGGCAACGGCAAGGGTGATCAAGGAAAAGCATCCCGATGCAAGCGTGGTATTTATCGGACCCTGTGCATCCAAGAAGTTAGAGGCATCCCGTACAACGGTACGTTCCGATGTGGACTTTGTTATTACTTTTGAAGAGCTTACCGGCATGTTTGAAGCCAAGGGCATTCTGGTAGAGGAAATCAAAGCCATGGATGAGCTTAATGGTGCAACGGCAGCCGGAAGAGGTTACGGTGTTGCAGGCGGTGTGGCAAGTGCCATTGAGAGCTGCATCAAGGAGTATTATCCCGGTACCGCAGTTCATGTGGAGCACGCGGAAAGCCTGGCAGAGTGCAAAAAGATACTGTTACTCGCCAAGGCAGGCAAGATGAACGGCTGTCTGATAGAAGGTATGGCGTGTCCCGGAGGCTGTGTAGCCGGTGCGGGTACGAACGTAGCCATTCCGCAGGCAAGCAGGGAACTTGCCAAATTCAAGGCAGAAGCCGCACAGAAAATTCCGCCCCAGTAGGGTAGTTTTAGATAAGTGCAGCCCGACTTCCGGTACAGAAAAGTGGGAAGCAGGCTTGCACTTTCTTTGAAAAAATCATACAATAAGAAAAGTGTGCGAAAGAAAACGCACAGCTGATACAGCGACAGAAAGGGAGAGTAAAATGACTAAAATCAGAACAAGGTACGCACCCAGCCCGACAGGTAAAATGCATGTGGGGAATCTGCGTTCCGCGTTATATGAATTTTTAATTGCAAAGCATGCAGGCGGAGATTTTATGCTCCGTATTGAGGATACCGACCAGGAAAGATATGTGGAAGGCGCTACGGAAATTATTTACCGTACCCTGGAAGAAGCAGGTCTTACCCATGACGAAGGTCCCGATAAGGACGGCGGCTATGGCCCTTACGTGCAGAGTGAACGCATGAAGACCGGCATCTATATGAAGTATGCCAAGGAGCTGATTGAAAAGGGCGAGGCTTATTACTGCTTCTGCGACAAGGAAAGACTGGCTACCTTAAAGACAGAAATTGTGGAAGGCAAGGAAATCATGATTTATGACAAGCACTGCCTTTCTTTATCCAAAGAAGAAATCGAAAAGAATCTGCAGGAGGGTAAGCCTTTCGTCATCCGGCAGAACAACCCCACGGAAGGAACCACCACATTCCATGACGAGCTGTACGGAGACATTACGGTCAACAACAGCGAGCTGGATGACATGATTCTGATTAAATCCGACGGCTATCCCACCTACAATTTTGCAAACGTAGTGGATGACCACACTATGAACATTACCCATGTGGTAAGAGGCAACGAATACCTTTCCTCTTCCCCGAAGTATGTACGTTTGTATGATGCCTTTGGCTGGCAGGTACCGGTTTACGTGCATCTGCCCCTGATTACGGACGAAAATCACAAGAAGCTTTCAAAGAGAAGCGGACATGCGTCCTTTGAAGACCTTTTAGCTCTCGGATTTTTACCGGAGGCCATTGTAAACTACATTGCCCTTTTGGGCTGGAGCCCCGAAGACAACCGGGAAATCTTTTCTCTGGACGAGCTTATCAAAGAGTTCGATTACCACAGAATTAATAAATCCCCGTCCGTATTTGACATTGTGAAGTTAAGATGGATGAACGGTGAATACTTAAAGGCAATGGACTTTGACAAGTTCTATGAAATGGCAGAGCCTTACTTAAAGGAAACGCTGGGAGAGGGCTTTGACTTAAAGAAGATTGCCGCTATGGTGAAAACACGTATCGAGGTATTCCCGGACATTGCCGGACAGGTTGATTTCTTCAAAGAACTGCCGGAATACAGCATCGACATGTATACCCACAAAAAGATGAAGACCAATGCAGAGTCTTCCTTAAAGGTATTGAAGGATATGCTCCCCATTCTGGAAGCACAGGAAGATTATTCCAACGATGCACTGTATCAGACACTTCTTGCTTACGTGGAAAAGGAGGGCGTTAAGAACGGCTATGTAATGTGGCCCATCCGTACCGCCGTATCCGGTAAACAGATGACTCCCGCAGGTGCGACAGAAATCATGGAAGTGCTTGGCAGGGAAGAAACACTGAAACGTATTCGCAAAGGAATTGAAATGCTTGAAAATGCATAAAAACAGGTATCATAAGGAGCAGCGGGCTGCTCTGTGCCACTTGGACGGACCGGCGCTTGTCATAGCCGGTCCCGGAAGCGGCAAAACCACGACACTGCTGGGCAGGATTTCTTTTCTCATACAGGAAAAACACATTCCGCCGTCGCAGCTTTTAGTCATTACATACACAAAGGAAGCGGCAGCTTCCATGCAGAAACGGTTTCTTACGGAAAATCCGGAGGGTGCTTCGGTAACATTCGGAACGTTTCATGCCATATTCTATCATATTCTGAAAACAGAGTATTCGTTGCAGACAGACTGTCTGTTATCCACGCAGGAGAAAAAATCTTACCTGCTTCCCATTTTGAAAAAATACGAAATTGATATCCGGCTTGCAGAGGAAATGCTGTATTTTATTACCATGCGAAAAAACGGGGAAAAGACGGCGGAAAAGCTTTCACTTTCCGTAGAGGAAGAAAGAAAGGAGGCTGTGTTCCGGGAATATGTTGCCGTGACGAGGAAAAACGGCAGGATTGATTTTGAAGATATGCTTCTTTTAACCAGGAAATTGTTTCGGGAAAGAGAGGACATTCTGGAAAAATGGCGGGAACGGTTCCGGTATATTCTGGTGGACGAATTTCAGGACACCAACCGCATCCAGTACGAACTGCTGCGGATGCTGGCGGCCCCGGACAATCATATTTTTGCGGTGGGGGATGATGACCAGTCCATTTACGGTTTCCGGGGCGCAACACCTGCCATTCTGAAGCGGTTCCTTACGGATTATCCGGCAGCGGAAACATATTATCTACAGAATAATTATCGTTCGGGGAAGGAAATTGTACGGCTGGCAGGCAGGATTATTTCCGAAAACAAGGACAGGCTCTTGAAAAAGCCGGCAGCTATGAAGGAAGATACCGGGGATATCCGTATCAAAGCTTTTACGGAAGTCACGGAGGAATACCGGTATTTTGCCATAAGAATACGGAACCTAAAAGAAGAAAACAATAATCTTGGTTTTGAGGATTTTGCAATCCTTTGCCGGACAAACCGGGAGGCGGAAAATGTCCGGGCAGTACTTGGCAAAGAAAACATTCCCTGCGCCTGCCGGAAGGGAAAGGAAAAAACGGAGGAAGGGAAGGAGGATATGTTATCATACCTTCGGCTTTCGGAAGGAAAGGGCAGCCGGGCAGATTTCTTACGGATTATGAATAAGCCGGACAGAGGATTAAGCCGGGTCTGTATTCCGGAGGAAGAGGTGGACTTTATCCGTATGGAAAGGTGGTGTCTGGAACTGAAGGATGAGGCGGGCGCCGGAAAAATCCGGACACTTCGTAAGCAGCTTCAGACCTTACGGAAAATGCCGGAAGAACTTAAAATATCCTATATTCAAAAGGGAATAGGATATGAAAGGTACATGGGGAAAAAGCCGCCGGATACCGCGAAAGACGGCGTACAGGTGCTTACCATGCATGCGGCAAAGGGACTGGAATTTTATTACGTGGGAATTCCAAATGTGCAGGAAGGTCGCATACCTTACGGAAAAATGCTTTCCGGGGAACAGGAGGAAGAGGAGAGGCGTCTTTTTTATGTGGCAGTAACAAGAGCAAAAAAAATCCTGGACATCCTGTACCTGAAAGGTACGAAGGAGCGTCCGGGACTTCTTTCACGATTTTTAAGAAACGAAGGTTATTCTTCGGAAGGGTCTACCAGTTCGTCAAATTCCTGATCGTCCAAATATTCGTCGAAAGCATCGGAAACCTTTTCGTATTCCTCATCGCTTTCAATATAGATAAGTTCGGGCTCTGCATTGGCATCATCGGGGTCTTCCTTGTAGCCGTAGAACCAGACTTCTCCGTCTTCGTTTTCTCCGTTCTCATCCAGAGGGAGAAGCACGATATAATCCTTATCCTCCACTGTCAGGATGGTGATGACAGCACATTCTACTTCGCCATCGTCAAGCTCTAAAGTGACAGTCATTTCTTCATCTGCAAAATTATTATCAGCCATAGGGGTATCCTTTCTGTTTTTTTCTTTATTATAGCTTTTCCCGTAAATTCTGTAAATATATTTTTATTTAGTAGCAATGACCAAAGAAACTGTGTTATAATGCTTAAAGTGGTTATGCAAAGGAAACTTACAGAGCATACATAATCGGAAAGCGGCAGGTAACCAATTTGACAATATGCGTAAAGAGAGGAGTTCCCTACCCGTTGGGGGCTCACAGAATAAAAGATACCGTTTATTTTTCATATATTACGGAAAAAGAAGAAGCAGGAGTTATCCTGTATGATACTACCGGACGGCAGGAAAAACTCCGCATTGCCTTCCCGGCGGATTATGCCGTTGGCACGATACGCTGCATGGCTGTGGAGGGGCTTCCCGCAAAAGATGTGATTTACAGCTTTTACGAAGACGGACAGGCGGTTACGGATGAGAGGAGCAGATGCTTCTTAAACTGCCGCAAATACGGAGAAGAGGCAGAAAACGAACTGCTTCCCGCGGTGCTTTCTTACCGGGAATACGACTGGGAGGACGATACGTTTCCCAAGCTTGCCTATGAGGACAGTATTGTTTACTGCTTGCATGTGAGAGGGTTTACCAGACATGCTTCTTCCGGCGTAAAAGGGAAGGGCACCTTCCTCGGCATTCAGGAAAAAATCCCGTATCTGAAGGAACTGGGTGTGACGACTCTGGAGCTGCAGCCGGTTTACGAATTTCCCGAGATAGAAATCTTAAAGCCCACGGAAACCGTTCATCTGGATACAGAGGAAAAAAGACCGGAACGGCTGCATTACTGGGGGTATATCAAGGGCTGCTATTACAGTCCGAAAAGTGCGTATGCCTATAGCAGGGATGCGGCAACGGAGTTAAAAAATCTGATAAAAGAGCTCCATAAAAACAATATGGAGGTTATTCTGCAGTTTTATTTTACGCAGGATATTTTAAGCACGGAAATAGCGGAGATTTTACGGTTCTGGGTGATGGAATACCATGTGGACGGGTTCCACTTAAAGGGGAAAAACATTGACCCTGCCCTGCTATCTTTAGAGCCGGCATTGGCTGCCAGCAAGCTCTGGTATTACGGCTTCCCGGACAGGGAAGTAAAGGGCGGTAAGCGGTTTTTGGCTGAATATAAGGATGATTTCCGCAATGACGCAAGAAGGTTCTTAAAGGGAGATGAGGGCATGATTCCCGTCATGATGCAGTATTTCAGAGCCAATTCTCCTTACCGGGGTGTAATCAACTATCTGACAAATTACGATGGATTTACCCTTATGGACCTGGTTTCCTATGAAAGGAAGCACAACGAAGACAACAACGAAAACAATCAGGACGGCACGGACAGCAACTTCAGCTGGAACTGCGGACAGGAAGGACCCAGCCGGAAGAAAACAATCGTTTCCCTGCGTCTGCAGCAGATTAAAAATGCCCTGCTCATGCTTTTCTTAGCACAGGGTACCCCCCTTATTTTCATGGGGGATGAGTTCGGAAACTCCCAGAAGGGCAACAACAATCCCTACTGTCAGGACAACGATACCACCTGGTTAAACTGGAAGAACTTAAACAGCAACAAAGAGATTTTTTCTTTTATGAAAAAGCTGATTGCTTTCCGCAAGGAGCATGGGGAGCTGCATCAGAAAAAGCCTCTGCGTATGATGGATTACAAGTCCTGCGGTTATCCGGATTTATCCTATCACGGAGAGTTCCCGTGGAAGCCGGATACCACGGCGTATAGCAGACAGCTTGGAATGATGTACTGCGGCAGATACGGTGAGGAAGGGTCGGAAAAGCAGGATGAATTCCTGTATGTAGCCTACAATCTCCACTGGGAACCCCATGAATTTGCCCTGCCAAGGCTGCCGAAGGACAAGAAGTGGAAGGCGGTTCTGTCTTCCGTAAGCCTTGCACAGAAGGAGACACAGAAGCTTGCCGGTAAAGAGGCGGCAGAAGAGAGTAAAAAGGATATGGAGGCAGATGCGGCAAAGGATGCGGACAGCCGGGATAAGAACGGACAGGATACGGTTTCCGTACAAATTCCGCCCCGCTGCATATGCGTATTCTGTTCCGAGGCGTAGCTGCACAGGGACAGGGGTATCCGGAGGAGAGTATTAAAAAATGCATGTGCTTGCACATTTTAAGACGATAACATATCACAAATATCTGGTGATGAAGGGCTGCTTTGCGGTCGGACTTTACAGGCAGGGACTCCTGCACGATATGTCAAAATACAGTCCGACGGAATTTTTAGTAGGCGCCATTTATTATCAGGGGGACAGAAGCCCCAACAATGCGGAACGTGAGTACAGAGGATATTCCTCTTCCTGGCTGCATCACAAGGGTCGTAACAAGCATCATTACGAATACTGGGTAGATTATGCCAGGAGCGAGACAGGACACGTTACAGAGCCCGTCAGGATGCCCAGAAGATATGTGGCGGAAATGGTGATGGACCGTATTGCCGCCAGCAAGGTATATCTGAAGGATAAATACACGGACGATGCCGCCTTGCAGTATTATCTGGCAGGTATTGACGGCATGATGATGCATCCCTCTACCAAGAAGCATCTGGAGAAGCTGCTCCGTATGCTGGCAAAGGAAGGAGAAACAAAGACCTTTGCCTATATTAAAAACGTTTATTTAAAGAAGTAAAAGGCACCATCCCGGGATAAAAGAATATACTACACTAAAAGAATATGAAAAAGAGATTTCTATGTGTAATGTAATTATTCTGTTTCTTTTATTATGTAACGGCTGCGGAAACAGTTCCTGCGGTAGCAATTCCTGCGGCAGAGACAACAGATGCTGCATGACCGGTTGCGGTACTGACAACAGCCAGGACTGCGACAGTGTAATTCAGCCGAGGAAAGCAGATTGCGGGTGTGACAGAGACAGGGACTGTGATTGTGACAGAGACAGGGATTGTGACAGGGACAGAAACCGTGACAGGGACTCTTCCATGACACCTCCGACCTGGGTAAGAAGCAATTACTCCAACGGCGACACCTGCAGTTGCACTGAGCAGTAGCAGATAATAAGAAAACTGTTGATGGAAAATAAGCTTTTTATTGGAAATCAGCAGTTTTTTTATTTATTTGTCAAAATTGCTGGAAATTTTCAAAAAAATCGTTTATAATTATAAAAAATGTCCAACAAGACTTCTTAGTGAGGAAGGAGAAAAGGTATGGTTGAAAATATACTGGGAAATTATCTTGTAAAAACGGGGAAAATTACAGATGAACAGTTACAGGCTGTTATTCAGAAAGAGGACGAAACACGTGTAAAGATGGGACTTCTGGCTGTATCCGAGGGAATTCTTACCATTGAGCAGGCAGATTACATAAACGGACTGCAGGCGACTATGGACAAGCGCTTCGGCGACATTGCCGTAGAAAAGGGATTTTTGACAGAGGATCAGATTTCCAATCTGTTGAAGAAGCAGGGCAATGCTTATCTTACTTTTGCACAGACACTGGTAAATGAAAATCTGTTGAGCATGCAGGAACTTGAAAATATGCTGGACGGTTTTCAGGAAGAGTACGGATTTACCAAATCCGATATGGAAGATTTAAGAAGCGATGAACCGGAAAGAATTGTACCGTTGTTTTTACCTCCGGAAGCTCTGTGCTTCAGGGAAATCGCGGGTGTTATGGTGAGAACCCTTATCCGCTGCGTGGACAAGCATGTATATCTCGACAAAGCAGAATGCACCGATTTGTTACAGATTAAGAAAGCAGTTATCCAGAAGATGGAAGCGTTCTCCACTCCGGTAGAGGGCTTAAAGGAACTGGAAACCGGTTTTGCGGAAGAGAACGGGGGACTGTTTACCATGGCAGCTTCCTTCTGCAAGGCAGATGATTTAACAGATGAAGACATGCTGGACGGTGCCGGCGAAATGTTAAACTGTATCAACGGCCTGTATGTTTCCGGCTTAAGCAGAAATGGTGTGGAATGTGAACTGCTTCCTCCCGTTTTAATGGATAAGGAAACCGAACTGCAGGATGTTATGATTTGCAAAATTCCGGTTTGCCTGCATGACAAGAAATGTGAATTCATTATGATTGGACGCAAATAGGAGGAGAGAGATATGGCAAAGATTTTACTGGTAGACGATTCTAAAATGTCCAGAAAAATGCTTCGTACCATTTTAGAAGGCATGGGACATGAAATAGTAGGAGAGGCCGCTGACGGTGTTGAAGGCTTAAATTTATACAAGGAGCTGCATCCCGATATTACCACCATGGACATTACCATGCCGCAGAAGGACGGTATTGCCTGCTTAAAGGAAATCAAGGAGTTTGATGCGGATGCCAAGGTTATCATGATTACCGCAGCAGGTCAGTCCAGCAAGCTGATGGAAGCTCTGAAGCTGGGAGCAAAAGAATTTATCTGCAAGCCTTACGAGCCGGAGCAGATTATCAACGCCATCAAGGAAGTGGAGAACTAAGCATCAGAAAATTAAACACTTAAAAAACGAGCTGTTGTAAGTTTCCTTACAGCAGCTCGCTTTAATTCATGACAATAGAATGTTCGCAGAGCGTGCATTCTATTGTTTACCGGTTTAAGCCGGATAACAATTTACTTGGATTTGATTTCCTTCCACAGGTCGTTGTAAAGGGCGTCGGCATCGTCACCTAAGTAGGAGAAGGTTTCCAGACCGTCATACTGTGACAAATCCGGGAAAGCAATTTTGGAATTTCGGATGTCATCGTCCTCGATTAAAGCCTGGGCAGCCGTATTGGGGGTGGAGTAGGTGATGTAGTCGAAGTTCAGTAAGGCGATATCACCGCGGCACATAAAGTCGATGAACTTTTCTGCATTTTCCACGTTTTCAGCATTCTTGGGAATAACCCAGCCGTCAATCCATACATTTGTACCTTCCTCAGGAATGACATAATCAAGATCCGGATTTTCGCCGATCACATAAATGGCATCACCGGAGAACATCACACCGATCGCAGCCTCGCCGCCGATCATTTTGTCACGTACCTGATCTACAACATATGCCTGTACCAGAGGCTTCTGGGCGATGAGATCATTGGTAGCTATCTGGAGCTCAGATTCGTCCAGACTGTTAGAAGAAAAGCCGTTTTTCTTCAGAGCCAAGGTCAGGTGCGTATCCGTGGAATGTAGCTGCACTTCCCATCTCGTCAACTGCCTTGTGCATAGCATCAATAATTGCAGGTGCAAGCGGCTGTGTTACATCGCCGATTCCAAGCCTTATAATCTCTTTATCCGGATTTGCCTCCTGATAAGCTGCAACCTTTTTAGCTATTGTGCTGAAAAGGTAGCTTCCCGGTAATTTCAGAAAGTTATCATTAATCTGAAACATGTTTATCTCTCCTTTGTTACTTTACAATAAGTCTAATTTATCACTTTACCATGCAAGTGTAAATATGTTTTTTTATCATTATTTTTTATATTAACTGTTCAAGCCTTTACAGCTACTATCATACGCTCTTCTGTCCGGCTTCATAAAGCGCACACTACACATCAGTCATAAGGCTTAGTATCATCTGTGCTGTTTCCACAAGACCGGTGCCGTTATCCATGCTTCGCTTCTGGATATACCGGTGTGCTTCCTCCTCTGAGAATCCATTTCGTTCCATCAGTACAGCCTTTGCACTGCTTAGCATCTCCTGATCCTCCTTTGAACGTACCTTAGGCCTTTGCCTGAGCTTTTTCCTGTGTCTTCTTCGGGTAGCGCTGCCTGCTTTCCAGGAGCCCATCC
>OQVP01000508.1_pt1 | contig 14923 bp, 21 predicted proteins | sample 1691541 | NCBI WGS metagenome assembly OQVP01 (sample SAMN03418258, study PRJEB22391) | human gut metagenome | biome: human-gut; feature: organic feature; material: feces | host: Homo sapiens | place: Tanzania | collected 2013-01 | reverse complement strand
TAATTTCTCCAATATGTGGTGACACCATCGTAAACGGTATACCAAAACACATACAAAGCCCTGTGGATGCACTGACGCATATGGGTTATCATGCCGGTGATTCCATCTGGGGCGTCATGTTCCAGCTTTCCACAAACAAGAAACGGATACTGAACCGATGCTCTCCCGTACCCGGTGTCCTGTCATGGACAAATGACTCCGATTACAGCATATCAGAATACACAGATCCGAATTATTTCATTCCATATGGAAAAAACGGAAAACTGTGTTACAGCAAAGCTGTACGAACTTATTCGAGATGCTATGCAACAACAGAACATGATGCCGAAGAACTTTATGAAGAGCTGGTAAACCGTGTGGTAACAGAACTCACAGAAACCATAAATAAAGCAATCGACCTTCGTGACAAAATTGTCATAAAGGAACTCCATACAACCATGTAAAGAACCTAAGAAAGGAGATTTTTATGAAACACAGAAAACACAGTATTGCGTCAGTTGTATGTCTTTCCCTGGCACTGATCGTGATAGCAACTCTGATGCTCAGTTCTGTCGCAATGGCTGCACCTACATCTGATATGCTTGTTACAGACAACGCTGACATGCTGACAGAGGAAGAGGAAGCAAAGATTGAAGATGCATTATACCAAATTTATGAGCAGACAGACATTGAGTATGCCATTTATCTGGCGCCGTCACTTGACGGTAAAACCATTGAAGAAGCCTCTCTTGAAATTGGCAGAAAACTCGGTATCGGCGATAAAGAGGACAACACAGGCCTGCTCATCTATGTAGCTCTTGAAGACAGAGAATTCCGGATGGAAGTTGGCTACGGACTGGAAGGTGTGATTCCAGACTCGCAGGCAAAAAAGATCATCGACTGCATGACCTCGTACTTTAAGAACGAAAACTATGCAGATGGACTTCTGGCAGCTGTCACAAAAACTGTAGAAATTTTAAATGATTCCGGTGAGTATACCATCTCGCAGGATGAAAATTATGTTGTAGAAACAAATTCAGATGATAAAATTGCAATAGTTATTATGGCCATCATCATCGGATTCGTTCTCATCGCATGCCTAACAGCCGCATTCATAGATAATGGCTCCGGATCTTCTTCCGGAAGTTATTATTCCAGTGGATCCAGCAGCTCCGGTTCCGGTGGTTCCTTTGGTGGAGGTAGCTTTGGTGGCGGCGGAGCGTCCGGCGGCTGGTAAAATACATAAAACACACAATAGTCAATTTAGAAGGAGACAAGTATGAAAAATAAGGGATTGATCATCGTAATTGCCATTATTGGCTTAATTGTTCTCATTTTTGCCGGAGGGTATAACTCCTTGCAGAGAGCAGATGAGAACGTAAATGAAAAATGGGCGCAGGTGGAGAACCAGCTACAGCGCAGATATGACCTGATTCCTCAGCTGGTCGCTGTGGTAAAGCAATATTCCGACTACGAAGCATCTACATTAGAAGATGTTATTGCTCTCAGAGGAAACGGAACCATTGACGAAGAAGCTGCTGCTGACACTGCTTATCAGGCTGCGATGAAAGAGTTTAACGTCACGGTAGAAGCCTACCCTGAATTAAAGGCAAGCGAAGAATACAGCCAGCTGATGACAGACCTTGCCGGCACGGAAAACAGAATCTCCGTTGCCAGAAAAGATTACAACGACGCTGTAAGCTCGTTAAATAAGCACATTCGTACATTCCCCTCTAACATCATTGCAAACATGAGTGGAATTGAAAACCGTGATTATTTTGAAGCAAACGATGATGCTGCGAAAGCACCGAATGTCTCTGAACTGTTTAATCAGTAAAGAAAGGAACAGCTATGACAAACAATGCGGTTTATGACAAAGTAACAGAAAACGGACTTACAATTGCTGTTGATCGCAGCAATCTGCAGGCAAGGTTCAAAGAGCTCATGAATTATCACATGTCATGTGCAAAAGAATACATTCATGATACGCTTGAGAACGATCTTGCAGATGCAAGAAAGAAAGGTGCGATCTCCATTTCTGATGCACAGATTGATACTGTCTGCAAAGGTAATGACCTGAAAAATCGCACACCTTTCAATCCTGCTGTTGATGCTGTTGTGACAGCATCACTGAATAAAATCAGCAAGAAATGTCCTACGGATGCCGACGTTCAGAGTGTATTTGATGATTTTCAGCATATCATTGACAACATTATGAACAAAAAATACAACATCTTTCCCTGCATTCCCCTGACAAAGCAGGGCGCATTCAGCAAAAATAAGACATTTCTGGTGAAAAACTCCAAAGTCAAGAATGTATGTGTCACATATGAATATACATCACAGGACATCTTACAGTTACGGCTTCTGCCGGTTCCTTCCCGCTCATGGGATGTCGTTTCCGGTGACGGAAAGACGCTATATCTGGAAGTTGATACATTCTCCCGGAATACCTCAAAAGAAGAGGCCATCATGGATGAAGATAACAACCTGCACGTGATTACATGCCTGAAAAAGACATACCTGAAGCAGTCTGATCTAATCGTCGGTCACAAGTACATGGATACCAAAGACGTCACTTATGTGTACCTTGGCACAGAACCGCATCCTCACAATCCGAATATCACGCACTATCTGTATTGCAGATGTACCAAGAAAGCTCTGAAGGTACTGCCGGCCTGCAATTCTGTAGATGACATCAGAAAGAATCTGCCCTGTAAATGCGTCTACAACCCTCTCAAGTTTGTCAAAGAGGTACAGTAAATCAGAAAGGATTGCTGCTATGAAAATATGTGACAGAACACGCTACTGTATTTACTTTGCCGTAAATGATACCGGCAACTGTCTTTTTATGACAGAATACAAAGGGTTTGATAACAATCCTAAAAACATCATGCATTTCCCTGAAATCATAAATGATAAAAACAGACTGGAAACAGAACTGATATGGAATAAGACGCCTGTTCCGAAAGACATTGGATGTTATCAAGCGATTGTAATGCTCATACAGGGAACCGGCAAAGATTACACACTGCATGCTCTGTCATGTACGCCGGTCTGTCTCCTATGACACAAGAAAGGATCTATATGCGTACAAATAACATTATCATAGACTGTTTTGCCGGCGGAGGTGGTGCTTCCGTCGGCATTGAGATGGCACTTGGACGACAGGTTGACATTGCTATCAACCATGACCCACGTGCCATTGTCATGCATAAAGTAAACCACCCCGATACACTGCATCTGACTGAAGACATCTTTGCCGTCGACTTGCAGAAATATACCCAGAACAGACACGTTGCGCTCATGTGGGCAAGCCCTGACTGCCGTTCTTTCTCAAAAGCAAAAGGTGGACAGCCGAGAAGCAAGAGTGTGCGTATGCTGCCATGGGCTGTCTATAAACACGCAAAGAACATCCTCCCGGATGTTATCATCATGGAAAACGTCGAAGAAATCCAGCAGTGGGGCCCTTTGGATGAGAACGGACGTCCCATCCGTGAAAAAGAGGGAGAAGAATATAAGAAATTCATCAAAGCTATGTGTGATCTCGGCTATGAATTTGATTCCAGAGAGCTCGTTGCAGCAGATTACGGAGCGCCCACAACCCGCAAAAGATGGTATGCTATCTTCCGTCGTGACGGCAATCCGATCATCTGGCCTACCAAGACCCACGAGAAGGCCTCTAGCAGCCCCGTAGAGCGATGGAAATCATGTGGACAGTACATTGACTGGTCTGACCTTGGAAAGTCTATTTTCGGGCGTTCTAAGCCGTTAGCGGAGTCCACACAGAAACGTCTGCTTGCAGGAATTGATAAATTTATCATCAATAACGACAATCCATACATCGTAACGGATAAACGTGCGCTGGACTACATGAAAGCCCATGCCAAGGTCAATCATAACCTGATTTCGTTTGAAGACGATGCCAAAGCAGCATGCTTCATCACGAAATATTACAAGACCGGCATCGGTCAGTCCCTTGCTGAACCATGCCACACGATCACGACATCTGCCGGACACTTCGGTCTGGTATCTGCATTTTTAATTAAATACTATGGAACCGGCGGCGGACAAGGTCTTAACGAGCCACTGGCAACCATTACGACCAAAGACCGCTTTGCCCTTGTGAACACCATCGTAGAATACGATGGTCAGAAATACATCATTGCGGATGTATTCCTGCGTATGTTAAAGCCTGAAGAGTTAAAACTCATGCAGGGTTTCCCGGAAGACTACATCATTGCTGTGGACGAACACGGGCACAGCATTCCGAAGACTGACCAGGTAAAGCGTATTGGAAACTCTGTTGTTCCTACCATGGCAGAAGCTCTTGTCAGGGCAAACTGCGGCTACCTGAAAGTCGAAGAACGCAAAGCAAAAACAGCATAGAAAAGGAGGAACATCATGGAGACAGTTTTACAGGAAGAAATCCTTGACGTAAAAGGAACAGTGAAGCTCACTATCGGAGATCCCATGTATCTCGAAGCGATTGCGAACAACACCTGCACCGGCGATGAGAAGCATCTCGTCTTTGACGGAAACATTTCCGCAGCACCGATGGGTAAGATGAAACTTCAGAAGATCCACGGGAAAGAAGACGGAATTGAATATGATATGATCAATGTCACAGTATTCCAAGCTGCAAGACCACCCATCATGAACACATATCTCAAAGATATGCACTATCCCGATGCAATCAAGAAAGACATCGACCTCGGCTGTGATACTGCACGCTTTACAATCGAGACCAAATACGGATACGATGAGTTTCATACCGGTGCTGATGGGTTCTACGGGCATATCTACCAGTATAAGTAGTATTATGGCATGAAACTGGAACTGAGTTTCGATGGGGATCTGTTTGATTTTGATGAGATCAAACGCCGGATGTTAGAGCTGTTCCCAGAATCCAAGAAAGGAACGAAATGATATGTCCTACAAAACACTAAACCGTTCCATAGAACTGGAACACCTGTCAGAAGGACAGGTCATCAACATTCCGGAATACATTGAAAAACTGGAATTCTTCAAGAAGTATCACAAGTATCCGGGAACATACATCGTTGACAGACGGTATGTGCAATATTCTGGAATCGGTCTGCATTATTACAAGTACGATACCCTGATCCGTTTCTTTACAGACCTTCAGAAACGATACGGCTTGAACTATGCAAAAATCACATTCGGCAAAACATACAAACTGAAATGTATGCCGCTGTCAGATGAATCAGCAAAGGAGGAACAGCAGAATGGGTCATAAATTACAGCCACGAAAAGACGTCATGGACTTCATTCATAGTATCAATCGTGAAGAAGAAATCCGCAGCGTCTTCATGAACGGCTTCTGCTATCATTTTGCATTGATCTTAAAAGACATGTTCGACGGAGAAATCATGTGGCACAAAGGCTACGGGCATATCGTCTGCAAGATTGGTGATGAATGTTATGACATAGAGGGTATCTGCGAAGATTACAATGAAGAGGATTATGTTCCTATCGCTGCCCTCAAAGAGTCCATAGAAAGCTTCAAGCACAGAGGCCACGACAGGGACATTGATGATAACATGGAATACCACGCAAGAGTCGCAGACATGGATCTGGAAGCGCTATATGAATGGATCTATAATAAGATTCCTGAGAAGGAACATGTCATGATTTCTCCAAACCTCGGTGATTCCGAAATCTGGTGGACAACACTGCGCAGTGATTTCTGTAAAGAGCATGGCATCAAAGAGATGCCAGTAATCGTCAGCCGGCAAAAATTCAACAACTATGTAAACATCCAGATGAGCGGTGTCACAAACATGCTGGATGCCAGATATGTATGCACTGCTGCGATGTTGACCATAGAAGAATACGACGATATTATCAGTCATTATGCCGTGTATGCAAAGATGTACGACATTCATGCAAATGACTGATTTCTGCCGTATCTTTCCTGTTACAAAATGATAATCTGATATTGAAACAAGCCTTGATATGTGGTAAAATATAACTCATATATGAGGAAGTCTTTATCAGGAGGTGACACACTGTGTATGTTGAAATAAGAAGCATATCTGCAAAAAACGACATGCTCATGGACATGCTAAAATATCATGCAATGAATATGATACACATGCTCAATGCACACGGTATCACCTTGAATGATGATTGTGTCAAAATCTGGATCAAGCAGTATTCTGACGAAATCTTCTACCCGAAGATTGAATTCGATACAGAACGGCAGGAAATCCAATACGACATGACTGTAGACGGAACCATACGGGAAATCCATTACAAACGGTTTACCGGTACAAGAGGCCGGTCACGCAGAGTGGATATTGCAAGGAATGATCTGAAGCCTTTGCCACGGATGATTGATGACATCATCCGTGAAGGTTATGGCTTCACAGACTGGTACACGCAGCAGCCGCAGGCATAATATCCTGCGGCATCATTGTCTGCAGACTTTGTAAAAAAAGAGGTACGAATTTATGAAAATAATTGCAAAGGCTTTAATGATCGCCGGAGCACTGATACTGACACTGGTCAGCTTTATTGCTTATGTGATCACAGAAAACATTGACATTGCAAGACTATTCACGGGAATCGGCGTGGTCATGGCTCTCACTGGCAGTCTTCTTGATGATCTTGCAAAGGATTGTCACGAACAGTAACATTTGATCACATGCCGAGAAAGGTAAACCTCTCTGCCGTATCCCAACAAAACGCTGCCAGCAGCGAAAAAAATCATGGTAAGCGTTGAAGAACTGAACAGCATCATAACCATAGTTGATAGCGAGGCGGCAGAGCTTAACAAAATAAACTCAGAACTGAGTGGATATGTTTCCATATTCAAAGCAGACTAGAAAGGATAAAATATGGGTATCTATTTAAACGCCGATATGGCACTAAAAATGAAAGATTCGCCGGATGTGCGTAAAATCGTCTGTGAAACAGCACTCAGCTGTTATGATGATGTATCACATCTGTTGGAAGAATACTGTGTATCTACTGTCGACGACCTCTGTAAGATGGTCACAGTAGAAGATCTCCTCAGTGAAGAATTTGATGTCACAGATACTGGGGACGGCTTTGACGCATCCTTCTACGATGATTGCAGCAGAAGTTTCTCAGAAAGTATCTCAGAAATGTTCACAGCGCTGCTCCCTTATCTGGGTGATGAGTCTTATCTCACCATGGAATCACCGGATGACGGTGGGTGGTTTGAATCATATGAAGCAAAAGAACATCAGCTTGTCACCGGTGACAAGCACGACTTCTACACAAATGATTCCGGATCTCCGTCAGATGACGATGTTGCTAACGCTATCATAAGCGCAGCAAAAGAACTTACAGACAAGCCGGAAACCAGAAATGGACTGGCAGAACGGCTGTCCAAGGTCGAATCATTGAAAGACATTGTTGATACATTATCAGAAAGTACCGTAGTATGACCGGAAAATACAACGTAATTGCTTTATGTGGCAGCACCAAATTCAGAGAACAGTTCATGATTCATCAGAAAAACATGGCGCTTCAGGGCAACATCGTTCTGATGCCCTGCGTTTTCAATCACGAAAGTGATACGACGGTTCTATCCATGTCATAACGGATGATGAAAGGTCCTTCTACGAAAACGAGATCGAAGTATTATAAAATATGCCTGTCAGGAACAATTCCTGGCAGGCATATTTTTTTATTCATACAACATTTCTTCTGTGCTGCTTTCCGGCTGGATATTATCAAGCAGTTCATCCGCAGTACGTGATGTCTGCGACTGATCGCTCATCTGCAGATATTCATTTTGTGACGGATTATGTACATTATCTGTTGCATCCTTATATTCGCTGTACCACTTACCGATCTGATTCGCCGCAAAGACTCCACCGGCAAGCAATGCCACAGATTTGCCAATCGCTTTCCAGCACCCGGACTTTGAACTTTTCACTGCCGGATCATTAAAATCGCTGACACGGTCTTTAAAGAACCCAAACAGCTTGGAACCAACAGCAGGAACAACATACATACCGGCAATTCCGGCAACACCCGCCATCCCGGCCTTCGTAGGATCCTCATTTTCTGTGTTCATTCCATAAATCGCTTCACCAATACCATATCCAACACCAACTTTTATTGTATTTTTGACAAGACTACCAACAGACTTGGTAATCGAAGACCATGCTCCCATAAGAACCCTCCTTTATGATCAGAACGGTTCCGGTTCATCACCGAATACATCGGCAAGACCTGTTGCAAAATCTTCCCACTGGTCTTCCACGACAGGTACTTCCCTTACAGGAGCACCTTTCGCAGCTTTATCAGATTTTACAAGCGCTCTGGATTTCTCATACATCTCCTTAAACCCAGGTTCGTCACTGCCGAGCGGAGCACGCAGAGGAACTTCAATTTCATGGTGATGATCCCCGTTCTTTAAACGGACACGTACAGGAAAGTTTTCATCCTGTGCTGTAAGGTCAAACATCTTATATTTTGTAGATGCTTCTACTGTGATACGTCCGTTTTTCGGAATAAATGCTGATGCCCAGCCGTCCGTAGACTGGTCACAGCGGAAACGTACCTTATATGATTTCGCGGTTTCTTCCACACCCCAGATATTCTGTATGGAGACTTTTCGTGAACGATTTGCCTTCGGCATATTAAATCACCCCTTTACATCTCAAATGATTCCTGTTGTTCTGTATCTGACATCTCCGGAACATCAGGAAGATCACGTTGCTTCGGAAACCCGCTGACATTTTTAAGCGGCTCGATAAGTCTCTGCTCGCTTGTCGTAAGATCAATACCACAGCCCATCTTCGCCAGTTTATCCACGTATTCGTTACCCTTAATACCGGTGTGACCCTTAGTGTGGATAAAATCAACTGCCAGACCGGATCTACGAACCTTATCTACGAAATTACCATAATCAATCGTATAAGATGTATGTGGTGTTTCCACATGGTCACCAATCAGTCCAATATGTTTCAAATCATGGCAGATAGTGACAGAATCATACTTCCCGCACTTCTGTGCATAATCAAGAGCCACTGTAGCAGCCTTGATTTCGCCCTCGATGTTATTACCGTTGAACTCACAAGGAGCACCACCGACAAATACCTTCGGTGATTTATCATCCTCAACGTACACACCGTAGCCATATCCGTTTGTCTTTCCATTATAGCTTCCATCCACATAAATAAAAGCATGGCGGCCGGCATATTCTTTTGCAAATGGATCCTCTGCCGGTTCTGCTTTGCCAGTATCAACGCCGCCATTTTGATAAGACTGCATAAATGCTTCGGCATCTGTCTTTTCAGGAAATCCTTTAAATGTTGCATTCGGAAATCCATTCACCTGAGCCTGACAATCTGGCCAACTCTCGTAAATACCTGGCACTCGTCCGACAGCAACTGCATAATATTTATTCTTCGCCATATTATCCTCCTAAAAATGAAAGGGAATCACCGGAGTCACAATCTCAGCAATTCCCCTTATTCAACACGTTGATAATTCACTTTAGCTGCATTCAGGTCCATCCATCTCAGCAGAAGCCGTAAGACCACCAAGATCAAGATCAGAAAACTCTGCCTGAAGCCCAGCCATGGATCTGTCGATACCACCTTTTACCATAGATTCCGCTGCACCGGATGCCTTTTCTGTGTCTGTCTTTGTTTCCTCAGACGCAGATGCCATTTCCTCAGATTTTTCTGTTTCAGACTCTGCGGTCTTTGTATCGGTTTCGGGTGTATCCATATTTTTCGCAAGCTGCTTGATCTCTTCATACTTCTGGCCAAAAGATGTTTCTGCAAACATTTCTTTTAACTTTGTACCAGCAGAAGCAATGGATTCTTTAATCTCTGTAATGCCATGTGCATCCTGCCAGTCCTGAACAGCCTCAAACTTATTTGCCAGAGCAATACGGTTTGCATCGTCGCCAAAATAATCAGACTGTAAATCTTCTACAGCTTTCTTGTAATCTTCGGACTCTGGATCATTTACATATTTCTCATCCAGTTCGTTCTTCTTATCAACATATTCATTGATCTGATGAATGGGTTCCATCAGATGATTATATGTTGTAGATGCTTTATGATAAGCAGTTGCAAGTGTATTTGTAAACGCAGAAGGCTCTTCTGTTTCCTCTGTATACTCTGCATTTGCACACTGATCTAAAACTTTCTGTCTTTCAGACGAAGGCATCTGCTCTGGAAGATCTGCTCCTGCACGCCAAGCCTCTTCTTTTGTCAATTCGGTCGTATTAGCCATCACTCTATTCCTCCTGTATCCTGATAAAATCTCATAAACATATTCCAATAATGATAATAACCATTTCGACTGTTTATATAATATATAATATAAGCGTGCTTGTCAAGAGCAAATTGCAAAAAAATTAGACCACTTCAGTTACAGAAATGGTCTAATAACAATTTCGGGTATGTACAATAGATGCCGGACTACTCCATTCTGGAACGAAGTTTTCCGAGCATTTCCTCTTTCTGCTTCGGATCCTCTACTGTCTCGTCGATAACGATAGCCGCTTCAGTATAAGCAAACACCTGATTCATCAGCTGGCTCATTGCCGGATTCTTTTCTTTCTCAGCAGCCTTCTGGATCTTGTCGAATGCCTGTCCAAGCGGTGTAGAACGGTCTACCTGCATATTCTCCTTGTCAACGATAATAGCATCTGTATTTGTCATGATATGTCTCCTTTCACATTGCGTTTATAAAATAATTATACTAAAAATCAGTCTGTCAGTCAAACCCGCAGCTGGGAATGTTATCATGTAGATTGATCACCGGGTACTCACTGTCAGATTCACTGGTAGCAAGCTGGCCGGATGCTTCAATCATCATCTGGTTTAGATGGTCTTTCGTATCCATCAGCTGGACAATCGTCTGTGCCGATGTTACATCCTGCGTCTGCTTAAAAGAAAAACGCAGCAGATTGATCGCTGTATTCACAGCTTCGATGTCATGCTGTAAAATATCCTTTGTCAGTCGCATTCGTCGTCACCATCCCATTCATCATCTTCAAAACAGTCATCATCATCATACTCACCGGGACGATGCATCGCCACATAATCATAGACACACACCATTCTTGCAAATAATGCAAAGATCACAACTGTCAGCACAGATAAGCCTCCGATCACGGATGCAATAATAACACCTTTCTTCATACGAATCACCTCCATGCTAATATAATACCATAAAACACCTCATTTATCAACAGATATTACAAAAAATATCCAGAAAAAAGAGCAAAGGAGAGACCCGTTACGCTGCTAACGAGGCCTCTCCCGAAAGGAACACATATCAACCGCATTTCCAGTATATCATACAAAAAATGGATTATCAATTATAAAAATCAGGGTTTCGCATATTTATACGTTGACCATGCTGAAACATTACCGTTTGTATCCACAGCATTTACGCGGACATAATATGTCCGGCCGGATGACATGCCATTGATCAGCACCGAAGTTCCACCGAGCGTCAAAGATGCGGCTTTCACTGTGTATGCCAAATCTGCATAAATCTCAACGGTATACTTTACTGCACCGGCAACGCTGTCCCATTTCAGACGACTTTTTGCATCAACTGCTGTCACAGATAAATTCCGTGGTGCCGTGATACCTGACTGACTGCCAGAATTACCGGAACTGTTATCACTGGAACCAGAACTCTCAGAAGACGGCTTAAACTTGCATACTGTCCATGCAGAATAAGTATTATTCGCACCAATAGAACGCACTCTTGCATAGTAAGTATTTGCCGCATTCATGCCAGTAATCTTTACGGATGTTCCGCTCATGGACAGCTTTCCAAGGAGACTCGAAAAATCAGAACCGGAACTGATCTGCACTTCATAACCCGATACATTGGAAATAGCCGTCCAGGTGATACGACCTGAGTTCCCGGAAATTACCTCGTAAAAAATCTTGTCAGGTGCTGCAACGCCTGTAGACTCTTCCGTACGTTCGGAATCTGTACTGGAAGATGACCCAGAAGAACCGGAACAAACTTTTAAATAAACCCAGTCACTGACACTTCCATCAGAACCGACAGCCTGCAATCCAACATAATACGTCTTTGACATATTCAAACCATTTAAGTTAAATGCTGCGCCGGAAGTATTCAGGGAACCGACTTTGGAACCCGTCGTGGAATTTAACAACACCACCACATTTGTTGATACAGAATTACTGCCTGGAATCCATGAAACTTTACCGGAAGAGCTGGAAACCTTTGTATAGCTTGCTGCAGACGGTGTACCAAGCGTCAACGTATCTGCACCTGCTGCGGTATTCGTCCTTACTGTAAGAACTGCCCAGTCTGAATAATATGTGACACCACTGATACTCTTGAACGCACGAATATAAGCATACACCGGTGTCCCCGCTGCAATACCAGAAACATGGACACCCGCAGCAGTTGTATTGAGACTGGCCAGCTTGTCCTGTCTGTCTGCATCAGAATACAACAGAATAGAATAACCAGATGCATTAGACACGGCATCCCAGCTTAAATCAAACGTATCATCATCACGAATGGATGCCCTGAAATTCTTAGGCGTATTTAATTTTACCTCTTCGTCATCACGATACGCGGCAAATCTGCCATCAATATAAGTAATCTGCGACCAGTCAGAATAGCAGGTCTGTCCATCATTAACACCAACCGCACGGATTTTTACGAGCATGTCACGTCCGGCAACAGATGCTACACGGATATGGTTTACCACAATACGAGCACTACCGATAGAGCTGTTATTACTGTTATCATAAACCTTTACTTCATAACCGGATGCACCGGCAACTTCTGTCCAGTCAATACGGATCGTGTCGCTGGAAGAATCGTATTTGCCAGATAAATTATCAGGAGCAGAAAGTGCTACGGAACCATTACCTTCAAATCCTGTAGTATCATAGTAAGTCGGTATATAGTCAGAACCTGACATCAAAGGAACCCAGCCTGCACTCCAGTCTGTCGAAATCTTGTGTTCATTTGCGCTGGTATCATATTTCTTTAAGTTGGCTTCAGAAACATTAAACAGATAACGACCACCAAGAGAATCATTCCATGTAGCATCCACACAGTAATATTTTCCATCATCCAGCTGGATCACGTTCCATGCATGACAATTTGACAGGACAGTCATCGTGTCTACACCCATGGCATTCATCATCATGGTGAACACCTCTGCATAGCCTGCGCACACTGTACGGTTTTCCATCAAAACAGAATAAATAGACTGATCATAAGTACCTGATATGTAAGAAACAGCATTACAAATCTTCTGATGCGCTGACACTTCTTTCATATATGTCGTTGTTTCATAATCACTGCAGGAAACAATCCATTTGTCAAGTTCGGTAAACACAGAATCCGTATAGCGGGCTCGTGCATCACCATCTGCGAACTGATTATAAATCGTAAACCAGATCTTTGATGATGTGGTAAGAAATACGGAAGACGCAAAATAATACTGTGGATTATTATACAAAAACAGCTGTGCCACGGCAAACGCCTGCTGCTTATTCAACCCAAAACTTGCAAAATCAATACTGCTTGTCACATAATAACTGTAACTGGACGTTGTATACTTCGTGGCATCCACATTGGAATTGTTCAAATATGCAAGCAGCAGATTATTACAGGCGTCATACATTGCACGCTCACTGGATGAAAGACGGGATGGTAACGTATTGGAAATATACGCTGACCAGTCATGTGACCCATAAGAATCCGACAGTTCCCCTGCATACGATTCATTTACCACAGCGTCCTGATCAATTTCATTTCCGGCGGCCACTGGAATATTTACAATTTCCGGATCCAGAGCACCCTCTTCCAAAGTGGCATCTGCCACGATTCCACTCACATCGTCAAACAACACATCACCGGCAATAAATGAATCAGATTCCGCATGTACATACAGCATATTCGCCGGTACAGATGACACAGCCATAAGCAGTGCGAGAACACCGCCCGACATCCGTGTCAGAAACTTATGATATTTCATATCCCAAAATCTCCTTTCTGAATACTGTCTCCTGAACATAACATAAGAATTTATGAAAATTTCACTTATATATAATATATATATCTGTAATGGAATTTGTCAAGATGTGGAAATGAAATATATACCAAACAGACAAGTCTGTAATGCTGTAAAATCCATCAGATTCTACAAAACCTACAATAACACAAAAACAGCCCCTGTCATGATACCAATGTCATTAAGATAAGAGTCATTCGAGGTCTTGACACTCTATTCGTCAGCCTGAAAAGGCTGATTTTTTATTACTTTTAAGAGTTGAATAATATCGAATTATGCGTTATAATATTGTATATAGAGATTATCATCTTTGAAACTTGCTTAGACAAAGGAGAATAAAATGATACATTTAAAAGAAATGGATTGGGATGACAAATGGGAAAATTATATTAAATATGGTAAAACAGATGTGGATGAACAATTCAGATGGGATAATTTCTATAATATGTCCGCACCGTATATATATCAGATTATTTCAGTGATGCATCAATTAAAAGGAAAGATGACCGTATATGAAGCCTTTTTAAAGGGGCTTAAGATATATTATTGTAGTACTACATGTGGAAGGAAGTCATTTCTTCAAAATTATCGCTATGTACAAAATAAGATATACAAAAATATGAAAAAAGGTATCATTGATGAATTTCTTATAGACGTTCATTCTGTCATGCTTGCAGCAAGTATTAAATGGTGTTCGGGAAATAGCAAAATATAAATTTGTAATAATTGCGCGGAGGAGCGATATGGTTAATTATCCTCTTAAAACAGAGAAAGAAAAGAATGATTTTTTTCTATAAAATTCATAGAAAGCAGGTGATACAGATGCCTAGACCAAAGAAAGACGGTCGATATTTAAACCTATACCTCGACAGAACGCTACATGAGGAATTTGAGCAA
>OQVP01000503.1_pt1 | contig 15020 bp, 8 predicted proteins | sample 1691541 | NCBI WGS metagenome assembly OQVP01 (sample SAMN03418258, study PRJEB22391) | human gut metagenome | biome: human-gut; feature: organic feature; material: feces | host: Homo sapiens | place: Tanzania | collected 2013-01 | reverse complement strand
CGTTTACATACGCTTTCCATTGCATACATCCTCATAAATTCATTTTCAGTATGGTAGTACCATCATGCATGGACATGTATATAAATTGTATGCAAATTATTCACTCATAAATAATTAGTGCTATGTTAAAAATTACCAAGGACGGAGTCTCCGTCATCGCTGTGCTTGACAGGCGCAGAGCAAAGAAATCAGGTGTCTTCCCGGTCAAGATCGAAGTGGTTTACAGTCGTATCCAAAAGTATTATCCAACAGGCGTGGATCTTCCCGCCTCGGAATGGAAGCGAATATCCTATTCCAAGAGGATGCCCGACTGTCACGCCGACATCATCTCGAAATTCAATCAGATAAGCTCGGAAGTTGAAGCGTTGCTTGAAAGAGGTACTTTCTCGTTTGAAGCTTTGGAGGCAAGAATGGGTAAACCCGTTGATAAGACGTTAAACGCGGCACTTGAGTCGATGATGCTCATATTTCACACTGAGGGACGGATAAACTCATATTACCGATGTCGTACAACCTTGAAAAACGTTGAGAGATTTGCCGGCAAGGAAATTCTGTTCAGTAAGTTATCTGTTTCATGGTTCAACGCCTTCGAGAATTTTCTCAGGAAGGAGAAGAAAGCCATAACCACGATAAGCATCTACATGAAAACCTTGCGCTGTGTGATGAACGAAGCTGCCGCCGCCGGTCTTGTCAAGGAGGCTCTGTTCCCGTTCGGCCGGGGCAAATACATCATTCCTAAGGGCAGTTCCAGAAGCCTTTCCCTCTCGTACGACCATATTCGTAAAATAGTCGCCTATAAAGGCACGACTTCCAGAGAGCGCTACCGTGACCTGTGGCTATTCTCCTACCTTTGCAACGGCATCAACTTCCGTGATATGCTGTTCCTTAAATATAAGAATATAATAGACGGGGAAATATGCTTCCTTCGTTCCAAGACAGCTCATGCCTATGGAGGCTCCAAGATCATCCGTGCTGTGATCACACCAGAGATGATGGACATCCTCCATCGCTGGGGCAATCCCTACGACGGCAACCCCGAGACCCTCCTCTTTGACTACGCCGAGGGTGCTACTGACATGCTGTCAATCTCAAATACCGTCCGAAAAGTCATAAGCATGTGCAACAACGCATTGAAGAAGATCGCTGAGGAATTGGGAATCCCTCCATTTACAACCTATTCAGCCAGGCATAGTTTCGCGACAGTTCTCCTCCGTCAGGGCGTGGATCTCACATTCATTTCGGAATCTCTCGGCCACTCCAGCCTGATGGTCACCGAGCACTATCTCGGTGGCTCCGACCGTCTCGACAGAATGCGTAACGCTCGCCTCCTGACCAATTTCTGATGAATATGCTCCACCCGGCCACCGAGCCTGTCGAAGCGCCTGGCCCCGTCAAAGCGTCCGGCAGAGGGCGGCAACAACAAGGACACCTCCGGCATGCAAACCGTATGTCAGTCCACGATCCTGCTGATTGAATATGTCCGTTCCAGTGGTCTGAGTCAGTGTTTCCCGAGAGAAAACGGGTGTCACTCCTAGTAATAAATATGTTTACAGACCCCCAGCGAGGGGTACTCCATAACACAACGACAAATATATGGGTTTAATTTTTCATAAACAAGATTTTTCATAAAGAAATTGCCGAAAAACCGGAAAAAAAGCATTTGTCACTAGGAGTGATAATGACGATGGATTAGATGTCCAATGAGACTAAGGAAGAGCGATGGGTGCTCTTGTATATTAGATAACTATAAACATTTAAGTTCAATCTATACATTTTTATTTTTTTGTTATGAACAAAAAGTTGATCAATTCTTTCCTGCTTGGAGCCACATTGGTTCTGTCAGCGGGTGCTTTCGTGTCCTGTCAGGATTATGAAAGCGACATCAACGACCTTACCGATCGCGTGAGTGCAGTCGAGAAGGTGTCTAAGGAGTTGCAGGCCCTGATTCAGAAGGGTGCTGTGATTACTAATGTGCAGTCAACTGCCAAGGGTGTCACTGTGACATTGAGCGATGGCAGCACATTCGATCTCACCAACGGTACCAATGGCACCGATGGCAAGGATGGTAAAGACGGCAAGCCGGGTAGCGTGGTAACAATCGGTGAGGATGGTTACTGGTACATTGATGGTGTCAAGACCGACAAGGTCGCCCAAGGTCCGCAGGGTCCAAAGGGCGACAAGGGCGACAAGGGCGACAAGGGCGCTGACGCCACTGGAGTCTATTACTATCCTGGCACAGAGGGTGCAGAGGACGGTTTCTGGGTAAAGGTTACCGTTGTCGGTGCCAACGAGTCCAAGGAGGTTACCACAATGAGGTGGGCTCCAAAGGAGGAGGATCGTATTGCCGTTGTTTGGACTGACAACAAGCTTATCCTTAAGAATGTCAAAGGTTCCGACGGTCCTATCACGATCGACCTGAACGCTTACCTTAAGGCTCTTATCTACAAGCCTGAGATGGTTCTCGATGGCCAGAATGCCATGGAGTACATCTACATTCCTTACCAGCCGGTGGCCATCGGCTCTAAGGAGGTAGGTGTGAAGCATGCCCACATGCGTCACACCGCTGATGGTTGGGACACGGTTGAGAACACCTATTCCGTAGGTCAGACGACACAGCACGAGGAGGAGCCGGTTTACCTTAACCCTACTTATGACAAGTTGTACAGCCTTGATCCTTCAACTGCGATCGTGTCCGCTTACACACAGGCAAACCTTGGGACCGTATCTCAGGATCCTGATTTCGTGAAGACAAAAGTTGCTTCCGTGCCTAACTATGCGACCAATCCTGCCGAAGCCAATCCTACGGCCAGATTCATTGACATCAAGGACGGCATCATGCATGTCGGCATCACTATGCAAGGTGAGAAGGTAATGACCCAGGAGGAGGACAGTCCAAAAGGCGCATTCAATTTCTATCCTCACGAAAAAGACAACGGCAAGATTACTGACCTTGCTGTTACCGCTCCGTTGGGAGAGGGTAAGGAGACAATCACCTCGACCTGGGCTTCTGTCTATGCCTCTCAGATGGTGTTCGAGAGCCTTGCCTACACCGCTTTTGCCAAACAGTACACCTACATTGACCCGGAGCATGAGTACTCTTCATGGAAGTGGGACGCCGATAAGAATGAATTCGTACAGACTCTTAGTGAGCCAGGCAAGCTTCTTGGTTATAGTGAATACAGGCACGCCTATCCTGTAGAGGGTGGTATGCATCTTTATCATAATGTTCACAAAGCCGCTCAGATGGTGGCCACTCTTGAACTTCAGTACGACAGCGAGGTGGGTATCAACCTTAACAAACTCGTTGAAGCTGATGTCATCTTCAACTCCTGCCGCTCTTGGAATGACCGCGAGATCAAGACTCGCACCGAGGCTCAGCTTAAGGATCTTGGAATGAAGTTTAATTTCGTTCAGGTTCCATACTCTGTTGGTGAGAATGGAACGGAACAGACCCAGAACCACAGCCTTCTCAAGACTAGGGCTGACGGCACTTACATCGTTGCCTGTGGTGTCAAGTCAAACAGCGACACCGATCCTCTTGCCTGCGAGCCGGATGAGACAAAGATAGGCAAGAACGCTCCGAAGTCGATCGTCGGCAGAACTCCGCTTATCCGCGTAGAACTTAAGGACACTGTCAACAACAAGATTGTCGAGGAAGGTTACATCAAGTTCATCATAGTTGAGCCTGAGAGACCTATCATCACCAAGGTATTCGATCTTGGCTACTTCTACTACAAGTGTACGGAGCAGTTCCAGCCAACCACTTGGCACGCCATAGAGCAGAAGGTCCTTGACGAAGCTGTTGACATGGGTAAGGAGACTTTCAATGTTCTCTATGAGGCTGTGAAGTACTCGCACTTGCTTGAACTGCCTGACTTCCCTGTGCCGATTGATCCTAATGACCCTCTCTTTGAGTTCGCACAGTGGGTTCCTACTGGTAAATTCGACATTTATGGTCAGCCAATATTCAAGCTTGCTGACAAGAAGATTGGTCATATCTTTGAGTACAAGGAGCCTGATTCCGAGACAACCAACATGTTTGGTATTTACCTCGGTCGCGAAGACTTCGTGAACTGTGTGAACGACAAGACATATCCTGTTGTTGAGGAGGTAAGGTACATTAAGTTCATCCCGAGGAAGGGTCTGGGCAACACCAACTTCAACCGTGAGCCAGTCTATCTCCCGGTAAAGATTACATTCGCTTATCCTAAGGGCGTGATGGCCAACAAGATACCTAAGTACTGGTATGCTGACAACAGTTTCAACCCTGCCAATGATGTCCTTGACAAGGATCAGCTTAAAAACATCCATGGTAACGTCGAGGCCCCAGGCAATGAGGTTGACATCAAGGAGGCTAACTGCGACTTCAATGTTTATCTTGACGAGCGCTTCGCCAAGACCACTATTGGACATTCATTCGGTAACACTTGGGGAACAGATTTCGTTTTCCGTGTGAAGGACAACGCTCCTACAATCACAATCGAGCCGGATGCCTTCACTCCATCAATGGCTTGGAATGTTCCAGCTAACTTCCCGACATTCAAACAGGACTCTCTCCGTTATGTCTATTACTTCACTCTCGCCAACCATGACAAGAAGGTAAAAGGCGCGAGCGGTAAGGAGTACAAGCTCACTGTTGCCAACACTGAGGCGATTAATACGCCTGATGCTGCAGTGTCTCTCTACACTGATCCTGTTGCCTACGAGTACAAAAACACTGTTCTTAAGGCAGACGGCACGGAGATCGCCAAGATTGAGTATCTATATAATGATACCCAGTTTGGAGAGCAGGCGTCACGTGATTACGAGGCAAGGCTCGTGATAGTAAATAACGATGCCGCAAAGGATTTGATCAATGTTCCTGAAGGTAAGAGAACACTTAACATCAATGATGCCGAGTCTGTTGCCAAGTTCTTCAATGCGACATTTGATGTCAACCTCGGTGTTGCTGTCTTTAACGAGGAATGTGGCGCTTACATGCCTCTGAAGGACAACACATTCAATGTTGAGCTCCTGAAGCCGGTTTATGTCGAGCCTAAGGGACCGGCTGTGTTTACTGATGCGGTTGACAACGGAACTAAGATTTCTCTCTATGATCTTGTTGAGTTCTATGATTGGAGGTCTGTTGGTAGCGCTAGTACCTACGTCTTCAGAACCCATACGGCTACAGACCTTTACAAGTACTACAATGTGGATCTCATCACTGTTAATCCTGAGGAGATCGAGACTGACCTTTCCGGTGAGTTCAAGCCTCTCAAGGAGTACAGCAACGGTGTTGAATTCCAGGTACTGAATGGCGCTGGAACCCGTATTGACGATGGTCATATTGTTCCTGCCGGACATGCGTCAACGCCTAAGAAAGATGCTAAGAACTACGATTACCTGAGGTATAAGAACAACACCGCTACAGTTGTCAGCTTCAAGGTTAGGATTCCTGTAAGAGTCCGTCACAAGTGGAGCCAGAAGGATCTTATTGTTTGGGTTGATGGTTCTGTTAACAGGACTGAAGGTAATTAGTTCATAACAGATTAATCTATCGATTTCCCCGGTTTGCGAAAACGAGCCGGGGATTTTTTCTTCTAAGGCCTTGACTTCCATGCTAATGACACTAATCATAAACTGATGATGAGAAAGATCATTATGTTTTGGCTGTGTGCGCTTCTCGGCTTTACCGCCGTGTCCGCAGCCACACGAAAGGATGACCGGCAGGCCATTCCTACTATCAAGTCCGTCGCCGTGGAGTTCAGTCCCGAATGGACTGTTCAGATTCTTGGCGGAGGAGCCTACACATTAGGGGAGGCGGATTTCGCTGACCTTCTTTCTCCTGCCGCCCAATTGTCGGTCGGCTACAGGTTCAGCAGGTTGTTGGGGGCAAGGATTTCCTTCAGCGGCTGGCAGGCCAAAGGACGATACAACTATCCTTACCTCGACTATCAATGGAACTATCTGCTGACAAGCTCGGAGGTTGTCTTGGATGTCACTTCCATCCTGGCTGGCTGGCGTTGCGATCGTCTTTTCAGTCTTAATCTCTTTGTGGGAGGCGGTGTAGCCGCCGGCTTCAGAAATGTCGATGCGGCGCGCATGTGTAGGGACAAAGCTGATTTCCACGGTTTTGAGAAGTTGTGGACAGGGATAAGGGCTTTCTGGGGTGCACGTGGTGGCTTAGAGATCGATGTCCGTCTTGCACGCCGTCTGTCCCTTTGTCTTCTGTCGGATGCGATGATGTTCCCGGACGATTTCAATTCCAAGGTTGGTAAAGATGATGCGTTCGACTGGCAGTTCAACTGCCTTTTGGGAGTTAGATTCCGTTTTGGTCGATAGCCGGAACAACCTGATGGGCCATGCTATAAATTTACAATGTCAATTAATCTTTAATCAGTATGAGAAATTATTTCAAGGTGGGTTACCGGTTTGCCGCAGCGGCGCTCATTGCCTTGTCGTCGCTGATGTCATGTTCTGACTATCAGGATGAAATCAACAATCTCGGCAAACTCTATGAGGAGCATGAGCAGCGCCTCAAAAGCCTGGAGACACTCTCCGACAGGTTCGGTGAGCAGCTTAAGAGCCTGGTGTCCCTTGTCAATGCCATGGAGGGGGGCGACTACATAAAATCTGTTGTCTCTGTCGAGGACGGCTACACGATTTATTTCAGCAAACATGAACCGATAACAATCTCCAATGGCAAGGACGGCCAAAATGGACTTGATGGGATGACTCCTGACATCTCAATCAGGCAGGATTCAGACGGATGCTACTATTGGACGCTGAATGGCGAGTGGCTTTTGGCCGGAGGGCAGAAAGTCCGCGCTAACGGTAAGGATGGGGCGAAAGGCGAAAACGGCGAGAAAGGAGACAAAGGTGATAAGGGCGATAAGGGAGACCCGGGCAGTGCGAGTGGGGCTCCGATGCTTCGCATCAATTCTACCACGAATGAGTGGGAGGTTTCTGCCGACGGGGGAAAGACCTGGACTACAACGGGAACCAAGGCGACTGGACTGCAAGGGGAGAAAGGAGATAAAGGAGATAAAGGCGATAAAGGTGACAAGGGTGACGCTGGTGGTTCCGGCCTGTTCGCTGGCGTTAAACTCTCGGAAGACGGGAAGACTTTGATACTCACAATGGCGGATGGTACGGTATATAGTATTCCTGTTGCCGAGAATGAACCTGAGCCAGAAGTGAAGTACGTCTGGGTGGGAGGCAATCTGGTTGACTCCAACAATGCGTCAAGTGTCGGAGGCGCTTGGCTTAAGAGGGGAAAGGTTTCGTATGACTTTGAGTCGAAGATCCTTACACTTCAAGGAGTGGAGATCGAGACTTCCCTCGACAACGTAGGCATCAAATCTGAAGTGAGCGGACTGACAGTCAATGTCATCGGAACCTGCTCAATTAAGTCCACCGCTTCCGCTGTTAACGCTCTTGCCGACATGAGGATAACAGGCACGGGAATCCTCCACCTTGAGGGTATGATAGGAATAATGCTGCAGCCTAATTCTTCTGTCACCATCTCGGATACCGATGTCAGGGTGAGAGGCAAATGGGGGGTCACCAGCCCTCAGGGTGGAGATGGCTATCTTAAGGTTGAGGGAACGAGAACCTATCTTGCGGTTGAGGGAACCTCGGGTTCAATCGCAGACATTGATGGCTTGGGGCTGGACGGATGCAAGATCACCGCACCCGCGAATGCTGTCTTTGACTCTTTCTCCGGCTCTGTAGTCGTTGGCGAGGATGTAGTGAAGACTCTTGTGGAGATCAAGAGTGTGTACGACCTCTCCATCGGAGGAGAGAAAGTCTCCGCTGACAACGCCGCAAGCATCACCGGATCGTGGCTGAAGGGAGGCAGTGTCTCCTATGAGGTGGCATCCAACACCCTTACCTTGACCAACGCCGAGATTGTCTCTTCGGCGGCAGGGATTGTGTCCTCCATCGAGAATCTCAAAATCCGCGTGAACGGGAAATGCGACATCTTCTCGTCCGGATCGGCCATTGAGTCCGCCGGTTCCTTGAACATCCTTGGAGCTGGCACCTTGAACCTGCGCAGTGTCTCGGGCAGCGGAGTGGTGCTCGCCGAGAATGGCGCCAGACTTACGATCAGCGGCTGCAAGGTGAACGCGGACGGCAGCAGAGGCTTGTCTGGTCTTGTTGACGGCCTGTCTTACCTCTCGGTCTCCGGCGCGGACACGGAAGTTACGGCCACGGGTACTCTGGGTTCGGTGGTTAACTTTGACGCTCTGGATCTCGACGGTTGTGTGATTTCCGCGCCTGAAGGAGTGAAGTTCGACGCCACCAACCGCGGGATAGTCAAGGATGGTGTGATTGTCACATCGAAGGTCGTGATAGGGAAGAAATCCTCCTACGATCTCTGGATAGGCGGTGTCAGAGTGACCGCCGAGAACGCCTCCAACATAACAGGAGCCTGGCACGGAGGAGGTTCGGTTACCTACAGCGCCGCCAGCAACCTGCTGACTTTGAACAATGCAATAATCCAGTTGTCCGACGAGACCACAATCGGGTTGGATTCCCGTATTGATGGACTGAAGATTCACGTCAGCGGCACGTGCTCCGTGGTCTCAAAGGCTCCGGCGATGTCCGTGTCTGGGTCTGTCACGATAATCGGTGGCGGTGTGCTGAATCTGGAAAGTGAGGGGTGCGGTTTGTCCTTGACCGCCAAGGACTCAAGGTTCAATGTCGCCAAGGCCACAGTCAATGTCAAAGGTAAATGGGGCATTGTAGGCGGAAAGGCGTACAATGCCTACTTGGAACTCTCCGATGCCGCGGGAGAACTGTCAGCTGAGGGAGCCGAAGGTTCGATTGTGGACATTGGAGGAATTGCACTGGCTGAAGGATGCGCCATCACCATCCCTGACGGGGCTGTTTTCGACACCGCCAGGAAAGCTGTCGTGACTAGTGAGGGTGAGGTCATCAAGGCCAAAGTGAGAATCGGCAAGAAGTAGTAGCCGGACTCTGTGACTGGTCAAGCCATTTCGCCAAGGCTCTTTATGGGGCCGGTGAAGTGGCTTCTCCTTTTTCTTCCGCCTTCAAGACCTCCCCTCTGACCCTGAGGATGATCTGGTTTGGACTTGAGGAAACGTACACGGCGATGGTCTTGTCGAATCTGCCTACTCCTATCTGGTTGGAGAACAGCACCTTTATCTCGCCGCTTTCTTTTGGCTTGACCGGTTTCCCCGACCATTCCACCTGCGTGCAGCCGCACGATACGATCACCTTTTGTATGACAATCGCCACGTTGGTGTTGTTTCTGTACTTGAATATGCAGGTCTGTGATCCACCGCTCTCGGCGAACTTTCCGAAGTCGTGCACCTTGTTCTCGAAAGTCAGCGTTTTGTCCACCACCACACTTTGGCCTTGTGCCGCTGCGGAAGAGATGACTCCTATAGGCAGTGTCTGAACAGTCAACAGCAGAACACTGGACAGAAGATATTCAATAACAGCAATTTTTCTCATTTGCCTATGTTTTTGGATTCGGCTCTTTACGGACATTGCAGCAGGGCTGCCGAATCGGTTGTGTCATTATGCGCAAGTCCATTCAAATATAACGAATTGTCGCCAAATATGAAAACTATGCTTGGCAGAGAATATACCAACGAAAACACCGATTGAAATGCCACGAAAACACCGATTGAAATGCCACGAAAACACCGATTGCTTTGTGCTTTTACGTTAATTTTCATAACTTTGGCAAATAAATGAAAATTTAGTATGGAATATCTCAAGAGAATCGCTGATCGTATATTGCAAGACAACCTTGAAGCCTCGGGCGCGGTGCTTGTTGAGGGGCCGAAATGGTGCGGAAAAACCACGACATGCAGCCAAATAGCGAACAGTGCCATCAGTTTGCAGGATGTTGATATGAGGAATGAATATCTGGCGACGGCGGCTTCCAAGCCATCGCTTCTTCTGATGGGCGACACTCCACGTTTGATTGACGAATGGCAGGATGCGCCTGTAATCTGGGATGCGGTACGAACAGTATGCGATAAAAGAGGTGGTGTCCCGGGACAGTTCATCCTTACTGGCTCCAATAGGGTGAAAAAAGAAGAGACCAGACATTCGGGAACAGGCAGGATCGCAAAGATGAAAATGCTCCCTATGAGTTTATGGGAGTCAAAGGAGTCGACAGGGCAGGTCTCTGTCGGTGAACTATTTAATGACCCGGAATATGATATTGACGGTAGAACTTCAAAACTGTCTGTCGAGGAATTGATTCTTGCGGCGTGCCGTGGTGGATGGCCAGCATCGCTTCTTCCTGTAAAAAACAAGGCCCGGTTGCTTGTTGCCAAGAATTATATGAAAAGTGTCTGCTCGGAGGATATTTCCAGAATAGATGGAGTTCAGCGTGACGAGAAGACTGCCGCGATGATAATGCGTTCATACGCCCGTAACATCTCAACGATTGTCAAAAAGACATCAATGCTTTCGGATGTCACTTCTTCCGGTGAGGTAAGCTGCTCTTCGGACACGTTTGATGATTATGTCAAGGCTTTGGAAAAATTGTTTGTCATTCAGGACATAGGTGCATGGTGTCCGGCGATAAGGAGTAAATCAAACATCAGAAGTACCCCTAAAAGATCGTTCTGTGATCCGTCTGTCGCGGTCGCCGCTTTGGGGTTGTCTCCGGATATCTTGATGACACAATTGAAGACATTTGGGTTCCTGTTCGAGCAGATGTGCATACGTGATCTTCGGATTTACACGATGGATCAAGATAGCCACCTTTCGTATTACCGGGACAGGTACGGACTTGAGGCGGATGTCGTGTTGCATCTTTCGGACGGACGCTATGCCTTGATTGAGTGCAAACTCGGCAGCCGCGAGATCGAGGAAGGTGCCGCGCATTTGCTTGAACTCAAACAACTTATAAAGAAGCGCAACGAATCCGAAAGACAGAACCCGTTGAGAGAGCCAGATCTGCTTATGATCATAACAGGCGGCCAGATTGCCTACACTAGGCCGGATGGAGTCAAGATCATTCCTCTCGGTTGCTTGAAAGATTGAGTCTGGATATGGTGTGACAAGAAATTGAATCTGCCGAGCCCGCCCTGTCCTGGCCGCTGAGCCTGTCGAAGCGACTCCTTAAGCATAATTGCCGTAACGTCATTGAAGAATTATGATGCTTGTCTCGTAAGCTTCAAAATGATGCGTCCCAATTTGGCCGAAATTGAATTTTACTGGTTCGGGGAGAATATTGTATATTTTTGTAAAGCCCTCGATTTGTTCTGGTTCCTCCATTCTCCTGTCATCCTTTGCCGACAGATAACACACCTTTGTTTGGAAACCATCAATGAAGTTGGCGATGGAGTTGGATTTATACAATTGGTTCAATGTGTCGGAAAGCTGTTTTTTCCCGGCTCTTCTTTTATTGGAGATATTTTCGCGGGATAGCTCCTGCACTATGAAGTACACCTTTTCGTCAGACATGTCATATACGAGAAAATCTGCTACTTTTACTCCATCCTTCAGTCTGCTTTTATGTGCGTTCCCATGGCCGTCATCAAATGTGAATCGGTGAAGATATTCATCATAGCAGATGAAACGTAGGCAATACGTGACAGTATTGTCCTTCCCGTTTATATAATGAACGGCACCTTCATTGAATGTCTTGATGAAATGTGTGTCGTTGTCTCTGGCATCAACAACACTGAACAGATGTTCGTTTGTGTCATTGTACTGTGGTGTTCCCTCGTCTTCTGTGCATGGAGGTGCCTCGGCTCTCTGTATCTGATTGATAACACCGGATATCTCTTGCCTTAATAATTGCTCCATCTCTATTCTGTCCCGATTTCTGAATACATGTCTCTGATTGGATCGGACATTGAACGTGTGTCGAAGATTATTCGCCCGTATTTGTCTTTTGTTTTTAATGAGCCGATGTTGCCATCATATACCTCATAAACATCGATCTCCTCAGGGCGTAGGCACGGACCATTTTCTGGCTTTCGGTTGATCAAAACATTCATGTAGTTGACAATGTATGGGCTGTGAGTGGCCATCATCAGCGATATATTATAAGGATGAGTTTGGGCATAGCACCGACTGACAATGAAGTCAATCAATGAGCACTGACTTTCCGGATAGAGACTCAATTCTGGCTCTTCAATAAACAGGTGGACGTTCTTGGCGCTGATCTCACCGATGTTTTTTGCGGTGCTGAAATCCTTGAGCCTGTCATTATCCTGCAAGTATCCGAACAACGACGAGTTCATTGACTTTTGGGCATCGAACTTCCTTGCGTAATATTCAACGATAAGGCTTAGAGGGGAAACTGTCTGCATTCCAGAGGATGCGTTGCGCAGAAGAATAGGATTGGCTGCTCCGTTTGTGTTTTTGATCAAGTATTTGTCGCCTTTGTTGCCTTTTTCGATTTTTAACTCGACATTCAGATATTCAAGTGGCAGTTGCCTTATCTCGTCAGCTGCCAGCAGAAAGTTTTCCAATGTGTCTTGCAGGTAATAGTTGGCGTTCTTTTTTTCGACCTTGTTCTCCAGAAAGTCAGGGATGATTGACCGTTTGTCGGAGATATAACATATCTTTTCCAAACTTAGATTCGTTTCTGGAATGTCAGCCTGGGCGTTTAACCTTCCATTATTATATTCTATCTCATAGTCTCCCCTGCGATATAGGATTTCTGTCCGGGGGGTTAGATATTCGTTTATCTGAGATGTCTTTAATAAGGTGCGCATCTGGATTCCAATACCGGTCTTTTTGATGTTCGCTTGTTTAACGTACGATCTTAGTACGACACGCTTGTATATCCAACGGCACAGGGATAGCACTTTCATGATGGTGCTCTTGCCGCTTCCTGATTCTCCGATCAGTATTGTGAGAGAGGGTATATTATTGATCTCAATCTCTTCTATAGGGCCGAAATTACGGATTCTAAGATACTCGCTCATGTCTTTTTACTTTTGTCCGCATTGTTTGATGTCGCTTATCGCGGTTTTCGCAAAAATAGTGATTATTATTAGAATATAAAAACTTCCCGTGAATCAGCATGTAAAACGTATGTCGGTGCCGATGTCGCACCATTGAATATCTCTGTTCGGAACCGTCCAGACGGCATCTCCCGTGAGAAAACGGGTGTCACTCTTAGTAACAAATGTTTTTTTAGCCATCTTTTTTACATTTTCAGACTGAAAACTCTTGTTTATGAAAAAATAAACCCATATATTTGTCGTTGCGTTATGGAGTGTCCCGCATAGGGGACTCAAAACATATTTATTACTAAGAGTAACAATTATACGTTTTATTTATTTCAATTTTGTTTTTTAGCTATGAACAAAAAAATTAAAAACTTGTTCCTCGCTGGAGCCCTTGTCTTGGGCTTCGCGGGTGTAGCCGTATCTTGTACGGACTACGATGATGACATCAACAAGCTGAAGGAGGAGAACTCCCAGCTTGCGTCCACCATCAAGGATCTTCAGTCGAAGATCAATGCTGGATGTGTTATCACTGGCGTGACCGCCACTGATGACGGTCTCGTGATCACTACAAGTGATGGTAAGACCTACACCATCACTAATGGTAAGGATGGCGCTCCTGGCGCTCCTGGTGCTCCTGGTAAGGACGGCAAGGACGGCAAGGACGGCAAGGACGGCGGTTTCTACAAGCCTAACGCTGACGGTTTCTGGTACTACTATGAGAGCAAGGATGCAGAGGGTGTGAAGACCGACCTCACCGTGTTCCCTGTTGGTACCATCACTGCTGAGCTTAAGGACGGCAAACTCATCCTTCACAACGTGAAGAATGCAAAAGGTGAGTATGAGGACTTCGAGTTCGACCTTGAGAAAGCTCTCTCTTCCCTCGTTTTCGTGCCTCAGTGCTACGTTGACGGTGTTGAAGCTATGAGGTTCGTGTCTATGCGCTACAATGATCTTATTGTAGCGGCCGCTAATACCAAGGGGGAAAAGTGGACTGCTGGTAATACAACAACCCACATCAACCCTGAATTCGAGGCTGAGTATCATGTTAACTCTGCTGATGTCAAGCTTGACGAGACCTACACCTACTCTTTCGTTAAGAAGGAAGTTCCTTACATCAGCACAAGAGCGAATGCCTCTAAGGATTTCGATGTTGTTCCGACATTCAAGAGCTTCAAGGATGGTATACTGACAGTTTCTGTCGCAGTTACCGGCACAGAGGCTAACGAGAATATGATCTCCGTTGTAGCCCTCAGGGCTCAGAAGAAGGATGTTGTTGTCGTTTCCGACTACGCTACCCTCTTTAGAGGTGAATTTGGGGCTCCAGTGATTGCTTGGCCTCAGGCGATCTCTAAGGATGCTAAGAACATCAATAAGAAAGATGCCCACTTCAGACGCTATATCGCTGAACCAGATGCTGACGCTTTCCTTAATAATCAGATTGTTTGGTCTGAGGGTCATATTACTCTTGACGAAGCTCACGCTACATGTGACACCGCTGTTGTTTACAACGAGTCACTTGATCTTAAGTCGATCGTAGCAGCTCACGCCCTTAATTATGATGAATGCTATGAGTTTAAGAACGAAGAGCTTAAGGAATTCGGCCTCGACTGGAAGTTCGAACTTGTAAAGAACTACAAGATCGGTACTCCTGTAACGGATCAGGCTGACTTCGCTACCATTGAGAACGGTATGTTCACTCCGAAGGTGTTCAGCACTGATGGACAAGCCTCTATCGGACGTACTCCTATTGTACGCGTGTCCCTCATGCACGGAGAGAATGAAGTTGCCGTTGCTTACATCAAGATCTTCATCAAGTCTCCTGCCGATGTTGAGCTTCCTCCATTTGAGCTCAAACCAGTTGACAAGAATGGTAAGAATGTCTTCTCATTCAGCTGTGCTGATGGTGTTAGTGTTCTCACCACCACGGTAGAGGACATGAACGTCAAGCTCTACAATGAGATGAAACTCAGCAAGGATCAGTTCCACGCTCTCTACAACAAGTTCGAAGAGAAGGCTGGTGCCAATGAAAAGGAGAATGTAGGCCACACTGCTGACAAGGTAAACAACCAGACTGAGGCTACT
>OQVP01000499.1_pt1 | contig 15097 bp, 10 predicted proteins | sample 1691541 | NCBI WGS metagenome assembly OQVP01 (sample SAMN03418258, study PRJEB22391) | human gut metagenome | biome: human-gut; feature: organic feature; material: feces | host: Homo sapiens | place: Tanzania | collected 2013-01 | reverse complement strand
CTCCTCCGGAAGCACAGGTTATGGAGGTAGCAAAGGCTTTCAGGAAGGTGATTGCAAGCAATACGAAGATGAAAAGCCACTTATTATCAACATAAGAGTAGAAAAAGCTGTTACGAAACATGGAATCCGAATCATTATTCAGTAAATCCGTCAACGCTTGGTAACCTTCACCAAACAGAGGCGGGAAAAGATATACCAGAATGCCTAAGGCAATGCCCCCGATTATGATTCTGTGAGTGACTTTCCAAGGTGCGAATTTTTTAGATACCCATTTGTTGATTCGTAAGAAATAAAGCGAGATGAAGGCTGCCACTATTCCGAGCAGAATAAAGGCAGGTATTTTGTTCAATTCAAAGAGTGAGTCCACCTTATAATAGAATTGGACGCCTTGTCCGAAGAAAAAATAGGAGATTATGGCAGATGAGACTGCGGAAATCAAAAGCGGAGTTGCCACATTGACCGTAAGGTCTATCATCAAAACCTCAAATACGAACAGAACTCCTGCTATCGGGGCTTTGAATACTCCGGCTATGGCTCCTGCTGCTCCGCATCCGAGAAGGATTATGACGTATCTGGTGTTTATTCTGAAGAATCTGGCGATGTTGGAGGCGATTGCACTGCCGGTCAAGACGATCGGTGCCTCCAATCCGACGCTTCCACCAAAGGCAACGGTAATCGAGGAGGTCAACATAGAACTCCAGCAGTGATGAGGCTTCAATTTTCCGCCGCGACGTGAGATTGCATACATTACTTTGCTTACTCCATGTGATAAATCGTCCTTTATCAGATAGCGAATTGCAAGTGTTGTAAGTATGATTCCTATGGCAGGAGACATCAAAAAAAAGATATTTCCCCTGTCGGGTGAGAATATGGAGGTGTTGCTTATAAGGTTATAGGTGTAGTGAACGGTGTTTTTCAGCACCACAGAGGCCAATCCGCTGGTTATTCCGACGATAAGGCTGAGGATTAAGACGAATTGATAGGTTGTAAGGTGGCGTCTTCGCCATATATAAAAGCGTTTATAGTATTCGTTAAGGTCGATTTCCTTTATCGTTTTTATGATTTTCCTTATGCCGCTCATGTTGCAAAGGTAGTGTTTTTTTCGTATCCCGTTTCTCTATGGAAGAAATTATGATTACATTTGCAGTTTTCTAACCGCAAAAGCGTTTGTTTATGAAGATAATTTCTTATAATGTGAATGGTATAAGGGCGGCTGTGAACAAGGGTTTTGTCGATTGGTTGTACCAAAGCGCTGCCGATGTAGTTTGTATTCAGGAAACCAAAGCTCAAAACGAACAGTTGCCTCTTTTGGACTTCAAGTCTGCGGGCTACGATTGCTTTGCTTTCCCTGCCCGTAAACGGGGTTACAGCGGTGTGGCAATGCTGTGCAAAAGCACGCCCGATAAGATTTCCTACGGCATGAATATTGAAAAGTATGATGCAGAGGGTCGTTTTCTGCGTGCGGATTTCGGAGATTTGAGCATAGTAAGCGTATATCACCCCTCAGGAACCAGCTCTCAGGAGCGTCAGGACTTCAAAATGAAATGGCTTGATGACTTTCAGCAATATATAAACAGCCTGAAATCCATTCGTAAAAACTTGGTTCTATGCGGTGATTTCAATATCTGCCATCGCCCCATTGATATTCACGACCCTGTAAGGAATGCTAATTCAAGCGGATTTCTGCCGGAAGAGAGAGCGTGGATAGGCGATTTCCTCTCCTCGGGTTTCGTTGACAGCTTCCGATTTGCAAAGGGTGATGTTCCGAATGCTTACTCTTGGTGGAGTTATAGGGCGAATGCAAGAGCCAATAACAAAGGTTGGAGGATTGATTACTGCATGGTAAGCGAGAATATCGCCGACAGAATAAACGATGCCGGCATTATCCCAACTGCTTTTCATTCCGATCACTGCCCTGTTTTCGTGGATTTGAATACAGATTTCTGATTTTCAAAAGACGAGATCCCTGTTTCTCCTTCCGCAGCTTACGGAATTTGTAAGTCGGAGACTTCGTTTTCTCTCTGTAAATTCCGTAACCGGAGAGAATACGAATATTCCTTTATGGCATCTCTAATCTTTCAGAACCAATTCCCTGAACAGCCTGCCCCTTTCCTCAAAATTTTTGAAACGATCATAGCTGCTTGCGGCAGGTGAAAGCAAGCATATGGTGCCGGGCTTCGTTACCTTTCTGCACCATGAAACTATGTTTTCGTAATCGTCCTCTATTATACAGTTGTACTGCAATGCCGCATTCTCCATCAGAGAAGCCATTCTTCTGCCTGCCTTTCCCGTGAATGCGATATTGCGAAGACCGTATTCGGGAAGCTCTTTCACCAAAACTGAATAGTCGATGCCCCTGTCCATGCCTCCAAGTATCAATGTATCAACTCGATTAAGAGCTTTCAGAGCTGCCAAAGTAGCTTGCGGAACGGTACTTATACTGTCATCGTAATACAAAACTCCCTCTTTCTCTCCCACAAACTGCATTCTGTGAGCCAAGGGTTCAAAGTTCAATACGCTCTCAACAGCCTTTTCCACATCCAAAGCAAGGATTTTCGCAACCGATAAGGCTGCCATGGCATTTGCTTTATTGTGTTCACCCTTTAAAAACTCAGGTTCCGCATAAACATAATCCTCTTTTCGGAAAGGAATAAGCCTGCTTTTCGGCTTGTTTTCCATGATTAAGCGACTGATTTCCTTATCTTCGGCATTATAAACAAAGAAATCCTCATCCGATTGTTTGTTTGCAAGATTGAACTTAGCATTTTCATAGTCCGAAAAGCCATCGAAATGATCCAAATGCTCCTCATATAAGTTCAATAAGACCGAAATATGGGGCGATTTGTCGATAAACTGCAACTGATGAGCAGATAATTCTGCCACGATAACGCTGTTTTCATCGATGGAATCCAAGGTATCGAAGAAAGGAATGCCGATATTGCCCGCCAGAATGACATTTTCCCTCTGAGCTTTTACCATATTATATATAAGAGAAGCCGTTGTCGATTTGCCTTTTGTGCCGCTTACGCCTATGATTTGACGATTGAACAAAGCGAGAAAAAGCTCTGTCTGCGACGAAATCTTCTCTTTCTCCACATAAGGCAGCCTCTTGCATGCTATTCCCGGCGTTTTCAAGATGAGCGAACGCCCTTTCACAGCCTCGAAATCCAGCTTTCGGAAACTCAACCCGCTGTTTTCAGGCTTCGAAGCCTCACATTCCCTCATCAAAACCTCATTCCCATCAGCCACAACGACATCCTTGCAAAGCGAAAGCCTCCTCAACAAATCCGAACTGCTCCTTCCCTCTCTGCCGAAACCGAGTATTGCCACCTTCTCATTCCTCAAACGACGCCTCAATTCTGCCATTTTCGCATAAAGATAAGGCTTTGAAAGAATATCCCTTTCCACCTCAGAGAGATTGCTTTCCCCCGAAAGTGAGAACAAAATATTGGATTTACCCTCTTCATACATCGTTTCCACAGCCTTCGAATAGGCCTTCGACAATGGAAAAGCCGACCATTCATGCAATAAAACCTCATCATCGGCAGCCCTCTGATTGAAAAGCCGCATCGCAATCGCCCAATTCACCTCGCAAACAGTGCCTACACACTCAAAAGGTTTTTGCTTTTCCAAACCACAAAGCTGAAAAAGAAATTCCGAAAGCCCCTTTTCGGCAAACAAATTCTTGCCAAACGCCTTTGATAAAGCCTCCTTGGATACAAAAGGCGAAAGAATGATAAAGGCAAAAAGACATTTGGGACAATTACAACACCATATATCCTCTTTGCTTCCCGCATTACAACTCTTGAAAACCTCCTTATAATCCAAGAAAGAAAAGCATTTGGCAATCATTAACTCCGAAAACGGACGAAGAAAACTGAAATAATTGAAATCAGGGCTTATAAATTCAGCCACATAAGAGCGGAAATCATTCTCAAACTCAAAGCTTTTGGAATACTGATGATTGATTTTCTCGCCCAAAACCGTGCTTTCATCAGCCGAAGCCTCATTTGACAAAGCAATATTCCTCCTTTTCGAGAACGCACTCATCAAAAGCGAAGAGAAAGCCAACATTGCCGAGAAAGGAGTATGACCGTTCAAGAAACCGGAAGCATTCAAATCCAACAAGTTTTTATCAATATTCCTCCTGTCAACCAAGCATTCCGCCTCCGAAAAGCCCGCTTTCAAACAACAATCACGACTTGCCCCACGAGGATTAAGAATGAAAGGACGAATGTCCTTTCCCGCCCCATAAAGCAAATCCAGCGTTACCACAGAATCCTTTCCCCCTCCAACCGGCACAATATAGCCGTCATACAAATCCAAATGCGAAACATTCAACGCCCTCTTACCCTCAAATTCAAACTCTATAAAGCTGTTTATATCCGTCGAAATACCGTTTACGAAGAAAAACTCCCCCAAACCATAATAATAAATCTTCCTCCAAAACTCCACTTGCTTCGTATTCAATCTCCAATCCTTCACCTTAAAGCACGGAGAGCAAAAAGCCTTCCAATAACTCAAAGACTCAATCATTCCGAGATTGAAAATCAAAGACTCCAAACAACCTTTTTCCACCGCAGAAAAATCCAAATCCTCATTTGAAGCGAAGACATGACAAGGCGAAAAGAAATTTTCCCCGCAACGAAACCTGAATTCCACCACAAAATCCCCACTCTCGATAATTCCATACTCAAAACCCTCATACACAAAACAAGGAAACTCTTCCCTCAAACGCAAAAATTTATCCTGATTACACAACATATCACAATACTGAAAACACCGACAAAGATACAAAAACCCCAAGAAATCAACACCAATTTCACCAAAAACTACCCACCCCAAACCCACTTCCCTTTTCTCGAAATCCGACTTCTCTATAAGAGCGAGTCCTTATAGATTTTCTATAAACCATAGAATTTCCAGTTATTCTAAAACTTCTATAACCACTAAGACCTCTAGTTCATATAGAAAATCAAGTAAGAAATTGCTCTTTCACATTCTTACTTCCGAATGAAGAAAACCGCCAAATCTGACAAGTAAAAAAAGGATAAGGAATGCAAAAAGATCAAATTCCTCAAAAAACACACTAAGGTATTTTGAATATCGAATACTGCTTTCTGTTCTTAGACAGAGTTGTTATCTGATTATGGTAAAGCGGTGTGTTGATGTATTGTTCTTGGTGTCGGAAAGAATGATTTTCAATTCGCTCCTGCCTTTCGGAAAGTCTTTCACTGCCATTATAAGCGTTCCACTTTTGCCATCGTATTCTGCCAGCAACCATTTGCCATTCAAATATGCGTTATACGATGATATGCCGGAAAGATTGTCGCTTATCTTTACTTGAATGCTTTTTTGCTTCGGCTTGATTCTATTGCCGGAAATAAAGTTCTTCGCTTTGCAAACAGGGGCAATGGTATCTATATCCACGGTATATGTTCCGAAGTTTGAAACGGAACATACGATATAGCGACCTTCAAGTCTGCCTCCTACCGAACTCCGTCTGCCTTTATCGTCTATTGAAACCACAAGGGCTTTGCTTTTATAGGGCTCAAGTTTATTGTTGTAACGAAGTTTCAAGTTTATGCTTTTATGCAATGGAGTGCGATTGTTGTGAATGCTATGTATCAAGGAGAACTTTCCCTTGGAGGAAGAGTAGTTCAAATCAAGATTTTCATAGAGACTGTTCTCCGGAAAATAAAGCGAACTCGAGTCTTGTAAACTTATTGTTGTTGTTTTGTTTCGGTCAATGGTATATATCTTGATGTTTTTCAACTGTTCAGCTTCCCGTGTTTTCTTGGCGGAGAGATTTTGTAATAGAGCAATATTCGGATTTTGCAATTCTCCTTTCAGATAGAAAACGAAATCGCTTGCATTGCCTCTTTCGTCCGAAAGCAATATGCGAATCTCTTGTACTTGTCCGTTGCTGCTTGTGATAATTCCTCCATCTCTGTAATCTACGCATCTTATACGGGCAGGCGGCAGTTGTTTCGTCCAAAGCATTCTTCGTCCGCTTTGTTTGAAATAGGCATAATCTATTATGGCATTGGCATACCTTGAATCGGAAAAAGAAAAGTCGGAATTATTGTAACGAAACAATAAGTTGTTATCGGAGAATATCCTTGTATCATACACTCCGTTCTTAGCCGTCGAGCCGTTGGAACGGTCGTATGCTTCAACACAAAGATAGAAATTGCCGTTTGCAATAATGGTATCGCCGTATTTGAAAGTTGTATCTTTCTTCAAATCGAATAACTTTGCCGCATTGTTGCCCATAAGGGTCGAATATTCATCACAAGGCAATAAGCGAAAGGCATAAAGTTCGGGAGCAATGCTGTCTTGCAAAGGAAGTCCTTTCAAGATAGGGTTTATTGTACGTTGTGATGCTGTTTGGCGTATTTCGTAGTGAAGATGGGGTCCGCCTGACGAACCTGTATTACCGCTTAATGCTATGGTATCTCCTTTTTTCAGTTTCAAACCTCCCTTGGGCAGATTTATATCAAAAGCATAGCACTTATTCTTATACTGATACTCCTTTACGTATTCTCCGATTCTGCCCCAATAAGCATTCAGGTGCATATACACTGTTGTATATCCGTTGGTGTGGTCGATGTAAAGGTTCTTTCCTCCTCCATAGACCTGAATTTTTATTCTTGAAACATAGCCGTCATACGGACAGATGACGTATTGATTTTCCCTTCCTTGCGTTCTAAGGTCTATACCCGAATGAAAATGATTCGTTCTCAATTCTGCAAAATGTCCGGAACTGCTTAATGGTATTGTCAAAGGGGAAAGATAATCAGAACAAGAACTTTGTGCCTTTGTATTAGCAGAACAACACAGGCAGAACAACAATACACCCATTGAAGCGAAACCGAAAGTTTTCTTTTTGTGCCATCGGGATTTTTTGTAATAAAACAGAAAGCACAATACGCCCAACAACCATGACAAAGGAGCTCCCAACCAAATTCCTTCCGTACCTCTGAACAAGGATAACAAATAAGACAAAGGCAGCCTCAAAAACCACAGGCTTATAATGCTTATCAACATAGGCACAAAGGTATAACCAAGACCACGAAAGAATGATGTAAAAGTATTCATAAATGCAAACAATATCCAAAACAAACCCATGATTTGCAGGTATTCCTTTCCGATAAGACAAACCTCCTGTGTGTCGGAAAACAGTCCCATAAGCTCATTCGGAAAAAAGAAAAAGATAACAAATGTTACCAATGAAAGCCATGTCATCATCATCAGAGATGAACGCAAACCTTTTCTGACTCTTTCCGTATTGCCTGCACCGAAATTTTGTCCTGCAAAACTCGTCAGAGCGGAGGAAAGATTCAAAACAAACAGCAGAGCTATGGATTCTATTCTTGAAGCAGCGGAATATGCTGCAACTGCGTCTGTGCCAAACTTAGCAACCAAGCCAAGTATCAGTATTTGCGACAATGCAACAACTGATTGTTGCACTCCTGTCGGCAAGCCTATTCGCAACAATTCTCGAAAATTTTCCTTGTCAAAGTATTTTGCTTGTTTTCTGAACCTGAAATATTCATTGCATTTTTGAAGACGGAGGAACAAAAGCAGGGTCGCAAGAAGCTGACTTATGACAGAAGCCCATGCGGTCGATACAAGGCTGAGATGGAACTTGGCAATAAAGATATAGGACAATAAGGCGTTAAGCACATTTGCACCTATAAGATAGCCGAGTTGCGTTCTACTGTCTCCCAATCCTCTAAGAATGCTCACAGCACTGTTGAAACAAAAAGAAAAGAACATTCCCAACATATACACTCTCATATATGCAACAGCTTGAAGCCTAATGGCTGCTTCCAAACCGAGAAGCGAAAAAATCCATGGTGCAAAGATTATGCTTGCAAGACTGACAACTATCCCCAATCCAAGAAAAAAGATATAGAAAGTACTCACTACAAGCGGTATTTGCTCATGTCCCTTTGCTCCGAAGAAATGAGATACCAACACACTGCCTCCGGAACCTATGCCTATTATGAGAGAAACAAGAAAGAAAACAATAGGATATACCGAACCTACCGCAGCCAAAGCCTTATCGCCAAGAAAGCAACCCACTATGGCACTATTGACAAAGGTATATAATTGTTGAAACAGATTACCGAGTATTATCGGAAGACTGAATAAGAAAATGCTTTGCCCGACACTACCTTTGGTGAAGTCCCTCATTTCATAAACTTTTTTACAAAGGACTTACGATGGAAAAGCACATACGTACAAAAGAAAGAAGACGTTGTTTGACGATATTTTTTGCTTCAACGTGGGACATGTGAGCCACATTCGGCAGCAACATTATTTCGCAATGCGGGGCTAAAGAGGCTTGGGCTATGACCAAATCCACCGATATACGTTTATCTTTTCTGCCTGCAATAAAAAGAATAGGGAAATCACTATTTTGTAACACATCTACATGTGATTTTCTCGTAATCATACCTTCCTGTGCAGCAATTATGCTCTCTGTTGTCGTATTCAAAGCAGAGTCTTGCAAATCTTTGATTTCCTCATCGAGTTTTTCGCGATTGCATTCGGCAAACAACTGAGGAATGAAATTGATAATAAAACCTGCCCTATTCTCTTTTACAATTCTGCACATGCGTCTGCGATCTTCTACCTTTTGAATACCATCAGCCAAAGCATGAGAATTGACAAGACAAAGTCCTTTGAGATACTCAGGATACTTATCGGCAAAAGCCAAAGCCACATAACCACCCATGGAATGCCCTGTCATGACACACTTATTTATTCCCAATTCGTCCAAAACAGCTCGCACCACATCGGCTTGCAATTCCATTGTATGCACCTCATCACAACATTCACTTTCTCCATGTCCCGGTAAGTCAATAGTTACCACACGTATTTCTCTCATATAAGAATAAACAAATGAAGCCCAAATACGCAAATCGTGCATAAAGCCATGCAACAATACAAGCGTTGTTTCGCCCTTTCCTTCGCATTGGTAATTTATCTTACTCCCATTATAATATAGTATGTTGTGTATCATTTTCAATCAATATTAAATTCATGTCTCGGTACCGAACAACAGACTCCTGCACACAAAAATCCGCTTTATTCTTTCCGCAAAGTTAATATTTATATTTCAATTCAGCCCGTTCCTTACCAAATAAATATCCTTTGCAATCAAAGCCACATAACAACACAAGTTGTAATACCTTTTCTGTGATGTGTTAGAATTTATCGGCAAAGTTTGTTTTCGCAATCGTCGGTTGTTGTTTCGGTTTCAAGAGTGCAATGAGTGATACCCGATGAGGCGAGTTTGTGTCTTATTTCTTCTTTGACGCTTTGGGAGTGGGAGAAATCCTTCATAACTACGTGTGCGGTAAGAGCGATTTCCGTTGTGCTGATTGCCCAAATGTGAAGATGATGAATACTTTCCACATATGGTATTGCCAATATTTCTTTTTGTACTTTATCGATATCGATCTTGCTCGGGGTGCCGTCCAATGCCATTCTCAGACTTTCTTCAAGCAAATGCCATGTGGAGAAGAGTATAACGCTGGCAATGATAATGCTTATGATAGGGTCGATAAGGGTGTTCCCTGTTAAAATGATAATAACTCCGCTTATGACAACACCGACAGAAACCAATGTATCTGCGAGCATGTGCAGAAATGCTCCTTTTACATTCAAGTCATGGCTTTGCTTTTTCATCAACATCACTGTCGTCAATCCGTTGACAATAATTCCCACACCTGCCGTCCAACTTATGGCGACACCGTTTACAGGAACAGGATTGCTAATCTTCTCTATACTTTCGATAACAATGATTATTACAGCTCCAAGGAGCAGGATTGCATTAAGCAAGGAAATAAGAATAGTGGCTTTCTTGCCTCCGTAAGTGAAATGTTTGGTTGCAGCTTTTGCAGAAAGACGGAATGCAAGCAGAGCGAGCAGGAGCGAAAAAACGTCCAAAAGATTATGCCCTGCGTCGGAGAGCAAAGCCAATGCACCTTGCATCCAACCTATTGTGGCTTCAACCGCAACGAAAGCGAGATTAAGGCTAATGGCTACTATGAACGTTTTATTCAAATTTCCATCTACATGAGAAGTGTGCGAATGTTCATGATGTCCCATATCCGTTGTGTTTTCCGATTTGACGTTTCTTTTAATTCTTTCTTTCATTGCATTGGACGGAAACGGCAGTTTGCAATAGCAGGAGCAAATCAACTTTCTTCCGAAAGTTATTCCTCTTATTTGTTATACTGTCAAGAGTTTTTGTCAAGCATTATATCTAAAACAAGTTCGTCCATTTTATCCATACCGAAGCGTCCTATCTTTCCGAGATTCTCTATCGAGTGGTCTATGTTTTGTTCGGCAATACCGTCTGTCTGATTTACCACGATATTGTTCATTGCCAACATAGCGGAATCAAATGCGGAATTCAGTCCGGCGGAAATCTTTAACGAACAACTCGGCTTTGCTCCATCGCAAACCATGCCTGTTATTGTGTTTATCATGTTCCGAATGGCGTAACATATCTGTGTAAGCGAACCTCCTTTGAGATAAACAAAAGCAGAGCCGACGCCTATGGAAGCGTTGACTATTCCGCAAAGAGCAGAAAGACGACCTATTTTGTTTTTGATATAAATGGAAATAAGATTGGATAGAGTCAAAGCTCTGATAAGCTCTTCCTTGCTCTTGCCCAAGGCTTCAGCATATTTGGCAACGGGAACACTGCATGTTATTCCTTGGTTGCCGCTGCCGGAATTGCTGTAAACCGGCAGAGTTGCTCCGTCCATTCGTGCATCTGAGGCAGAGCATGCAGCGGCTATGACTTTTTGTCTTTTGTTAATGTCTCCATCTGCCATCAGACTTTTACCTATTTTCAAGCCATAGTCTCCGTGCATTCCTTCTTGGGAAATATCCAAATTCACTTTTACCATATCGTATATCCATTCTAAGAAGGTGATTTCGGTCTGCGTAGCGTATTCATATATCTCTTTGACAGAAAGTGAAGCAGCGATTTGAGAACTATTTGATTTCACGTTATTGCAATTTTTACTCGCATTGCTGCAAGGCAGAACCTTGTCATTTTTCTGTAAAAGAATGAAATTCGTATGATTTTTTGCGATAACGGCTTTGGAAACGGAAGTTTTGCCATAGCAACAGCATTCTATATAGAGTTTTTCGTCCGTATCCTTATTTTTCATATCTATTTTATGAGAAGTCAGCCAGCTTTTCGCTTTATCCAAATTGTCTTTTGCATCTTCTAAAACTTGCAACTGCTTACAACTGCACCCGCAAACCACACCCAAAGCCACGGCTATCGGCAAGCCTATCATACCCGTACCCGGAATACCCACACCCATTGCATTCTTTATGATGTTTTTGGAAAGCGACAGCTCTACTCTCTCAACCTCTTCGCCCAAAAGTTCCTTTGCCTTTGCAACAGCCAAAGCCACAGCTACCGGTTCGGTGCAACCCACCGCAAGGACGATGTTGTCCTGCATCAGTCTGCGTATCTCTTCCTGTCGTGTCATGAGCTTATTTCTTTTCTGTATTTATTTTTTTGAGAATATCCTGCCTATACTTGCTTTCGTAATCTTTGACAAAAGTCTCAAAACTCATTTTATCGGAAAATTCGCCCATGAAAACCAAGAATAACTCGAATTCCTTTGCTTCATGATAGCCGGGGTAAGCGATAAGAACTTTGCAATCCTTGTTCATGATCGAGAATGAAGGATAAGACATCCTGTTATTCAAAAGATAATAAGCCAAAGAGTGTGTTCCCCCTCTACCGACTACCTTAGAAGTGTTTTCATAAACCTTTCCGTTTAGTTCGACCTTCTCTCTGCTTTCTGCATTGAACTTAACAGGGTAATAATAATGGTTAAGTATCTTGGCAATCAAGGTATCCGAGAAAGTATCTCTGTCCATTCGTTTACACCAACCGCACCAATCCGTATAGCAATCGACAAAATATTTTTTTGCATTCTCGCCATCTTGCCTTGCTTGTTCTTGTGCCTGCTTTATTGTCAACCATTCTATTTTCTCTTGAGCCATCACGGTAACGGCTCCTATGCACAAGGTGCATGCAAACAATAAACTCTTTAATTTCATATTACATATATTTTTATTTGATTGGCAAAGGTAATCTTTTTTCGCTTATCAAAAGACGATATTACTCGCTTTGTGATATATTTTCCTTTTTTATCACCTTTGCCCCTTTGAAATAGTGTTCTATAACCTGCCAATATTCATAACCTTGTTCACACATATTTATGGCTCCCTCCTGACTCATTCCCACTCCGTGTCCATAGCCCTTTCCATTCAATTTCACCTCGCTTCCCCACTCTTGTACATCAAAATATGTGGACTTCAAGTTGAAGTCTTTCCTTATTTGCGTCAAAGGAATGCCGAGCATATCTTTCTTTCTGCCCTCTTCTTGTGAAAAAGATACAAGTTCCTGCTTAACAGCAGCGTCTTTTACGTTTATGCCTTTGCTTTTGAAGTAATTCGTCCATGTTTTCAATTTTATGAACTTCTCCCATGTATAGTTTTTACAACCTATCGAGAAACTGTCCTGCACTGATACAAGATAAGGAATATGCTTTCCCCAAACATCTGCGGCATTTGCACTCTGCCCTCCCGAATTGGAATAAAAGAGAGTTTCAATCATTTCGCCATTTTCATCGACTATTATCTCACCTTTACTTTTGTATGCTCCCTCTGTTACTTCCGGTTGATTGGCTCTGGTTTTATACGCCTGACAATGCACATCATCGCAAAGATTGAAGCCTTCTGCCGAATGTTTATTCATATTTCTGAACAAGTAATTTCTGCAACAGATGGCTTGAACCTTGAAAAAATCTATGTTCTTTGTCGCTCCCCATGTTTCGGACTGAACAACTCCGGCTATATAATTCTCTTGTTCAACCGTATTGATGATTACCAATGCTCCTTTCTTATCGGAATATATTTCCAAGCCGTCATCATATCGCCTTTCTTGAATTGCAGGATTGAGAGGCTTGATTTGGAAGAAACATTTCAGCCCTTCTGCAATCAGTTTGGCTTTTTTGCCTTTTGCAAACAAAGTATCGTTTATGCTCACCTCTATTTGAGAGGTATTTTCTTTGATGTTAAGCTTTGAGGTTCTTGATAATTTTACCGTTTTCCCATCGACATCCAATGTATATCGTCCGAAAGAAGGTATGAACATTGTTTCCTTTATCTTCTGTTGGGAGAATATTTTTATCCTCAAAGTTTGTGCGGACAATTCTGCACATAGAAGCAGTATCATAACTGCCAAACAGATTTTTTTTATCATTTTTCCAAGTCTCCGATAATATATTTAGCCACATTCGCCGACGCTCCGGCATTTCCTAATATCGTTCTCAATTTGCCGAACATGTATTGCATTTGTATTCTGTAATTTTCATCGAAACTTATACGCCTTCTCTCTTTCAAGTGCATCATCCAGAACCTGCAGCTTATACTTATCTTAGCCGGATTCTCTTTACAAATCTCGCACATATCTCCCATAGCACCCTCCTAGAGTTTCATTAATTCTTCAAGCATAGCCTTACGTCTTGGATAAGCCTGTCTGTATTTTTCAGCATGCGCTTCTGCTACATCATCGCCTCCTGGATATCTCTGAATCCACTTAAGCAGCCCTGCAAGTTTTCTGTAATCAGATCTTTTATTTCCATCATGCGCCACACGGTCTGCTTTGCATGTAAGAACTGTAAGACACCTTTCCGGATACAGTTTTTTCAATTTTTTCTCGTATGCTTTTATCAGATTTGTATCTTCACAGGATTCTACGATGTCCATAACAAGATCATATCTGTCTTCCTCTGCATACCAGCTGCTTGCTCTATAATCCGTTTTCTTAATCACACCAAATATTTCCTCTCGAGCTGTGGGCCACTCTTCTTTTGAAAAATTTGATTTATACTCTTCCCAAAGTTCCATATTTCCAACTGCAGCACGCATGGCCAGTTTCAGATTTTCAAAATACTTTTCCTGATTACCATGGTCTTTATATATATGCATCAGTTTTTCACGGTACTCATTTCTGCCCCATCTCTGATCTTCGCGCTCTGCAAGTTCCTCATAAATTGCAATGGACTCATCAATATTGCCGTAGTCTAGTTCAATCTTGGCAAGGGTCTCCTTAACAAAATAACTCTTAATTGTGCCGGCATACTGACGCACCTCATCGATAGGATATTTCAGTTCTCCCATAAGAGTCAGCACTCGTTCCTTACACCTTGGCAAATGAAATTCAACATGAAAATGATCTTCCGATTTCTCAAAAAGTTCTATCTTCTCTTTCAGAAAATTCATTTTCTTATTTAGGAGTTCTTCTTCCTTGAAGTGCTCCATCATATATCTGTAGAGTTCATCCTCCATATAATCGATAACAGAACCATCCAGATTCTTAAGAAACCATTCCAGCATCTTGGCATGATTTATTTTAGGATCATCTGCAGCATATACCGCATCCCAGGCACCGAAAACGTAACAAACAAAATCCTGAGTCTCCCCATCGGAATCATCCTTATCTGTTTTCGCCCATTTCAAAAATGCTTTGTTAGCCAGTTCAAACAATTCCTTATATTGTCCCTGTCTTCCAAGATCAGCTGTGGCCTCAGTCATAAGACTTGTCATATCGCTCCACAAACCTCTGCAATTATAATAATCAACAAAACCTCTTCTGCTGTAAGCTGCAAAAATATGGTTAATTTCATCTCTATATTCTTTAAATTCCATAATGCCTCCATTATGTCCTGGCTTTTTAAGGCCATTATAACATAGGTGCACAATTTAAGGGACAAGTTTTTTCTTTTTGCCACACAAGCGCCACACAAGTTCGCAAGCAGTGCAATCTTATATAAGATTGCTTCAGTCGCTTGTTAGGGGGTGCGTCCTAATACCCCTGAACCGATGATTCTCATCGGAGCTACGCATTGCTGTGCAACGCTAGAATACAAAAATCGGGGTATCCCACCGGAATCAATTCCGATGAAATACCCCAAGAGAATTATAGAAAGGAAGAGTAATCATGAATTTAGTGATAGCAGAAAAGCCATCGGTTGCCCAG
>OQVP01000492.1_pt1 | contig 15226 bp, 13 predicted proteins | sample 1691541 | NCBI WGS metagenome assembly OQVP01 (sample SAMN03418258, study PRJEB22391) | human gut metagenome | biome: human-gut; feature: organic feature; material: feces | host: Homo sapiens | place: Tanzania | collected 2013-01 | reverse complement strand
GGTTCTTGAGGGACTTGAAGCGGTCAGAAAAAGACCGGGTATGTACATAGGCTCAACAGGTCCGAGAGGTCTTCATCACCTTGTTTATGAAATTGTAGATAACTCTATCGACGAGGCGCTTGCCGGCTACTGCACAAAGATTGATGTGGTAATCGAGGAGGGCAATATCATCAGAGTTACCGATAACGGCCGTGGTATTCCTGTAGGCATCAACAGCAAGACAGGCTTGCCTGCCGTAACGGTTGTATTTACGGTTCTTCACGCAGGCGGTAAGTTCGGCGGCGGCGGTTACAAGGTGTCGGGCGGCTTGCACGGTGTTGGTGCGTCTGTTGTAAATGCGCTTTCCGAATGGCTTGAAGTAAAGGTTTGCGACGGCAAGGATATTTATATGCAGCGCTATGAAAGAGGTAAGATTGTTACCGACCTCCACAAAATAGGCAAGTCAGACATAAAGGGTACGGAAGTACGCTTTAAGGCAGATCCGCTCATCTTCAAGGAAACCGATGTTTATGAGTACGGCGTGCTTGAAAAGCGTTTGCGTGAGCAGGCTTTTCTTAACGCAGGCGTGCATATTGAGCTTAGAGATGAGAGAAACAAAGACGAAATTATAAAAAACAACTTTGTTTATGAGGGCGGTATAAAGAGCTTTGTCGATTATATTCACAAAAAGAGAGCGCTTGCCGTTATTCATCCCGATGTTATTTATTTTGCCGCAAAGAATGACGAGGACACAATCTCGGTTGAAGTTGCTTTGCAGTATAATGACAGCTACAACGAAAATCTCCTTACATTTGCCAACAACATTCATACCACCGACGGCGGTACTCACGAAGAGGGCTTTAAGCGTGCGCTTACAAGGGTTATGAACGATTACGCAAGAAAGTTCGGCAAACTTAAGGATAACGATAAAAACTTAAGCGGTGAAGATGTGCGAGAGGGTATTACCGCCATCATCAGCGTAAAACTTAAAGAGGCGCAATTTGAGGGACAGACTAAGGCAAAACTCGGTAATACCGAGGTAAGAACCATGGTTGATAAACTCGTAAGCGAAAAACTTATGATTTATCTTGAGGAAAACCCACAGGTTGCAAAGGCTATTTTTGAAAAGTCGCTTGCGTCTGCAAGGGCAAGAGAGGCGGCAAGAAAGGCGAGAGAGAGCGTAAGAAGAAAATCTGCTCTTGAGTCTGCTCAATTACCGGGCAAACTTGCCGACTGTCAGTCAAAAGACAGCGAGATTACCGAAATTTACATCGTAGAGGGTGACTCTGCGGGCGGTTCGGCAAAGGGCGGTCGTGACCGTAAATTCCAGGCTATTCTGCCGCTCTGGGGTAAAATGCTCAATGTAGAAAAGGCAAGACTTGACAGAGTTTACGGCAACGATAAGCTGATGCCTGTTATAACCGCACTCGGCACGGGTATAGGCGACGAATTTGATATTACAAAACTGCGTTACGGCAAAATTATTATTATGGCGGATGCCGATGTTGACGGTCAGCATATCAGAACACTTCTTTTGACCTTCTTTTTCAGATTTATGCGTCCGCTCATTGAGGAGGGGCATATCTATATTGCACAGCCTCCGCTTTACAGAATTTCAAAGGGCAAGGAGCACAAGTACGCTTACTCGGACATTGAGCGTGACCAGATTTTAGCCGCAACAGAGGGCAAAACCGAAATTCAGCGTTACAAAGGTCTTGGTGAGATGGACTCCGAACAGCTTTGGGAAACCACTATGAATCCGGAAACAAGACTTATGCTCAGGGTAAACCTCAACGAGGCGGAAGAGGCAGACGAAATCTTCACCATTCTTATGGGCGATAAGGTTGAACCGAGAAGAGAATTTATTGAGAAAAACGCTAAATTCGTTCAGAATCTTGATGTTTAATTCTGTTTTGAACTGAATTTTTTGAGCGGAAAATTTGTGATAATTTAAAACGAATGTTCCCGACCGCAGTTTAATTATTTGGGACAAGAATATTATCATTTGGCAAACTGTCTTTTCATAATAAAAATTTCTGGCTGTAACTTAGCTGTTGTCGGAAGTAAGAATATATTTTATACAAATTGTCTTATCGTTGTAAAAGGAGTGATTTTTGTGCATTCACGAACTAAATTCCGGGTGCGTTATGCCGAAACGGATTGTATGGGCATTGTTCACCACTCAAATTATCCGATATGGTACGAAATGGGCAGGGGCGACTATGTAAAAATGCTCGGCTTTAATTATCGTGAAATGGAAGAACAGGAAATTATGACGCCGCTTTTGAACCTTAACTGTTCATTCGGCAAGCCTGCGCTTTATGACGATGAAATTATTTTACGCACAAAGGTAATTTTAATTTCTGCCGCAAGAATTACTTTTTCATACACAGTAAAGAGAATAGAGCCTGACGGCTCGGAAACAGAACTCGGCTACGGTACTACCGAACACGGATTTGTCGATTCAAAGACATTCCGCCCGATAAGCATAAAAAAGCGTATGCCCGAGCTTTACGAAAAGATAAAACAATTTACATAAACCTTGAGGAATGAATAATATGGACAACGAAAATATGGAAAATGGAGTATTTAATCACGGAAGAATAAGAGATGTCGATGTGCAGGAAGAAATGAAATCAAGTTTTCTTGACTACTCGATGAGCGTTATTATCTCCCGTGCGTTACCTGATGTTCGTGACGGTTTAAAACCTGTTCACAGGCGTATTCTCTACACAATGTACGAAAAGGGTCTTGACCCTAACAAGCCGTACCATAAGTGCGCAGACACCGTAGGTGCTGTGCTCGGTGCGTATCATCCTCACGGTGATGCGTCTGTTTACGATGCGCTTGTTCGACTTGCACAGGACTTTTCAATGAGATATATGCTTGTTGACGGCCACGGTAACTTCGGTTCGGTTGACGGTGACCCGCCTGCCGCATACAGATACACAGAGGCGAGAATGAGCAAGATTTCTTGCGAAATGCTTACAGATATTGACAAAAAGACGGTTGATTTTCAGCCTAACTTTGACGACAGACTTGAAGAGCCAACCGTACTTCCGAGCAGATTTCCTAACCTGCTTGTAAACGGTTCTGACGGTATCGCCGTAGGTATGGCTACAAAGATTCCTCCGCACAACCTCGGCGAAACCATTGACGCCGCTTGTGCGCTTATTGATAATCCCGATATTGACCTTGCCGGTCTTATGGACTATATGCCCGGCCCTGACTTTCCGACAGGCGGCATTATTATGGGCAGAAGCGGTATAAGAGCCACTTATGCGACCGGCAGAGGTAAAATTACCGTGAGAGCCAAAACAGAGATTGTAGAGGCTAAAAACGGCAGATACAAGATTATTGTTACCGAACTGCCTTATCAGGTCAACAAGGCAAGACTTATCGAATACATTGCCGACCTTGTGAAAGACAAGAGAATTGACGGTATTTCTAACATTGAGGACCACTCCGACCGTCAGGGTATGCATATTGAAATTGATGTTAAGCGTGAAGCGTCCGCAAGCATTGTTCTTAACAACCTCTTTAATCTTACACAATTACAGACAACTTTCGGCGCAATTATGCTTGCAATTGTTGACGGTGTGCCTAAGATATTAAACCTTAAGGAAATGCTTACAGAGTATGTAAACTTCCAGCAGGAAATCATACGCAGAAGAACGGAATTTGACCTTAAAAAGGCAAAGGACAGAGAGCATATCCTTGAGGGCTTGAAGATTGCAATTGACTTTATTGATGAGGTAATCTCAATCATCAGAAATAGTAAAGACCAGGCTACCGCTAAGGTAAACCTTATGGAGCGCTTTGGTCTTGACGATGTTCAGGCACAGGCAATTGTTCAGATGCGTTTAGGTCAGCTCACAAATATGGAGCGCACAAAAATTGAAGACGAAATTGCCGCTTTAAAGACAAAAATCGAAGAATACAACGCTATTCTTGCCGATGAGGGCAGACAGCGTGAAATTATCAAGGAAGAGCTTATTGTAATCAGAAATAAGTTTGCAGATCCGAGAAGAACGGAAATCTGCGCTATAAACGGCGAAGTTGACATTGAGGATCTTATTCCGAATCAGGAATGCGTGCTCACACTTACTCAATTCGGCTATGTAAAGCGCCTTGCTGTTGATACCTACAAGATTCAGAACAGAGGCGGCCGTGGCGTATCGGGTATGTCACGCAGAGAAGAAGATGTTGCGACTGAAATGTTCGTAATTAATTCTCACGATTATGTACTGTTCTTTACCGATAAGGGCAGAGTGTACAGGCTCAAGTGCTATGAAGTGCCGGAGGGAAGCCGTCAGTCAAAGGGTATGAATATTGCAAATCTGCTCCCGATTGCGGCGGACGAAAAGGTAACTTCTATGATTAGAGTGCCTGAATTTGACGAGGAAAAGTACCTTGTTATGGTTACAAAGCAGGGTATTATAAAGAGAATTTCTCTCAATGCATATAATACCGCAAGAAAAGGCGGACTTATTGCCCTTGAACTTAACGAGGGTGACGAGCTTGCATGGGTAAGACTTACAGACGGCAATCAGCAGGTTGTTGTTGCCACAAAGAACGGTCTTGCCATAAGATTTGAAGAAACCGATGTTCGTCCTATGGGTAGACAGGCAAGAGGCGTAAAGGCTATTTCTCTGCGTGAGGGCGACTGCGTTGTGGGTATGTGCGTTGTTGCAAATGATGACCTTATTCTTACTGCGTCCGAAACAGGCTTTGGCAGAATTTCAAATGTAAGCGACTACCGCTTGCAGAGCCGTGGCGGTAAGGGTATTACCAACTACCACACCGAAAAATACGGAAATGTTGCGGCTGTCAGTGCGGTTAAGCTTGACGAGGATATTATCATTATTTCGCAGGAGGGCGTAATTATCAGAATTGCCGCCGATACTGTAAGAATCTGTAACAGACCGAGCAAGGGCGTTACTCTTATGAGAATAGGCGAAAACGATAAGGTAGTTACTGTTGCAAGAGCACCTCACGAGGACAGTGAGAGCGAAAAAACAGAGGAAACAGCCGAAGAAGAAACTTCCGAGGAGAATACTGCCCCTGAAACAAATGCCGAAGAGAATACAGAAGAATAAATAAAAAATATAGCCTTCCCGTAAAAAGGAGGGCTATAACATATTTTGATAAAAGTAATTGTCGGGTAAAAATTATGGTTTAGCACAGTTAATCGCAAGGCTAAGATTAAATAATTTAAAAATTTAGGTCAAGCCTTTTTAAAGGTTGACCAAACTTTTCTAATTTTTTGGCAGAGAGCGTGTTTTTTACTTTATTAACCTGAATATTAAATCACATATTTCCGACAAAACCAACACTTTGACTAATCAAACGAGGTAATAGGTATGAAAAAAATTGTGCCTGTACTGTTTGCTTTGGTGCTTGCCTTTTCTTTTGCGGCTTGTAAAGAGCAGAAAACAATTGTAAAAGGCGGTACGGCTTCACTTGACGAAATCCTTGCTTACACAAAGGAAAAAGCGCAGGAGGACAGCACCAATGTGAACGGCAAAAGATATAATATAAATATTGAGAAATTTACCGAGCGCTATAACGAAATAATGTTTCGTTCGGGCGGTGACGAATATCTCAGTATGGAAAATTGGAAAAGGCTCGGAGAAACCAAAAAAGACGCTAACGGAGTTGAGTATTTTTGTTATTACTATGATATAGACAATGCCGAGCTTACCGTGGCGGTTGAGTCACGCAGTCACAAAATAATGAATGTCGGCTGCGGCACTACTATGTCAAAGTATGTGTCTATTGACGGCGAACATCAGTACAGCGAAAGAATACTTAATATGTCGGCTGTTATGGCTGCTGCTGTCGGAGGCTACACAAGCGATGATGTCGAGCTTTTCAAAAAGATTTTTAACGAAACTACCTTTGAAAACAAAAGTTCGCTTGCTTATGAAAACAATATTTTTAACCTTACTACAGGCAAAAAAGACGAAAATAACGACAGTACAATGCTTTTCAGGTATTTTCCCGTTACCGACGAGCATTTGACCGAGTGGAATATTCCGACTTATTCAGAGTAAAGAGGTATTGTTATGACTCCCGAAAAACTTACAGAAATTTTATATCTTGCAGAAAATTTAAAGAAAAATACCAGACACAGTTGGCTTTCAAACGGCAGGCGAGAGAGCGTTGCCGAGCATAGCTGGAGATTGTCGCTGTTCGCTTACTTTGTAAAAGACGAGTATCCTGATGTGGATATGGACAAGGTAATTAAAATGTGTATTTTTCATGACCTTGGTGAGGCTTTTACAGGGGACATTCCGTCATTTTATAAGACGAACAATGACGAAGAAATCGAAAAGCATAAACTTTGCGAATGGTTAAATACTCTCCCACAGCCTTATAAAGATGAGCTTACTTATCTTTATAAAGAAATGGACGAGCTTAAAACCGAAGAGGCAAAGCTCTGGAAAGCTATGGATAAACTCGAGGCGTCAATTCAGCATAACGAGGCGGAAATCCGTACATGGCTGCCGCTCGAATATGAATTAAACCCCGTTTATGGCGAAAAAGAATGCGGCTTTAATGAATATATGAAAAGCCTGCAGGAATACACAAAGCAATTGTCCTTGGATAAAATTGCAAAGGAAAGTAAGAAAGATTGAAAAAATGCACCAAAAAGTTTCTGATTTTTTGGTGCATTTCTTTGTGTATCATTTTTTGAGAGATTTTTATACAAATTCAAGTTTTAATTTTTTACCCATACCTTTTGCAATTCTTTCAATTGTTTTTAAAGATGGATTTGCACAGCCGTTTTCAATTTTACTTATATCGCCCTGTGCAATTCCCGTGGCTTCGGAGAGTTGTTTTTGAGTCATATTCATTTCTTTTCTACAATCAAGAATTGCATTGATAAGTTGGTATTCAGGCTCTAAAGCATCATATTCACTCTTAAAATTTTCGTCTTTTAATCTTTCATTTAAAGTTACTCTGAAATTTTTAGACATAATCAAATCTCCTCTCGATTAAGATAATCATTTCTGTATTTTTTAGCTAAAGCAATTTCAGCTTTTGGAGTTTTTTGTGTTTTCTTTATAAATCCGTTTGTAAGTATTATTTTTTGCCCAATTACAAAGAAATAAAAAATTCTGGTAATATCATTTCCGACTTTATTTCTGATTTCAAAAATACCGTCTTCAATATGTTTTGAAAATGGCTCTCTAAGTTCATTTCCTCTAATTTCAAGCAATTCAAGATTTTTAAATATTTTTGCCTGCATTTTGTTATCTTGTTTTAAAATGAATTCTTCAACAGGACAGGTTCCGTTTTCTAATTCATAATATTCAACACAAAAACTCATTTATACATCACCTTTATAATTATTATATAGTATATATCCTATATTGTCAAGAGCATTTATAATTGACACAATATAATAAGCATTATTTAGAAAAAGTCAAGGCAGTTAGTGTTTTATGCTGTTATCGCAGACATAAAAATAATCGCCCAACTATCTGACAAGCAAGTGTTGAACGATTATTTAAATCGAAAAAACATAATAAAGACGGATTGCTTTATTATATTTTTTCTGTAATTTATTATATATTAATCAAAACGGGCGTGAGGCTCGTTTTTTATTTTAAAAATTATCTGTTTGGAACATTATAATTGAAAGTGCGGCGAGAGGTGCGGTTTCCGCTCTTAAAATTCTTTTGCCGAGGGTTGCCGGACTGCCTCCGTTTGCGATGATTTTATCAACTTCGGACTGCTCAAATCCGCCCTCACTGCCGATAAACATTGCTATACTTTTTGGCTTTTTATCGAGAATTTTATTTACTTTTTCGCCGCCAAGCTCATAAAATATAATCTGTTTTTCACTTTCAAGGCTCATTTGTGCGGCTTTTTCAAAGCTCACGCACTCGCTTACCTGCGGGATGATTCCTCTTCTGCTCTGCATTGCCGCCTGCAAAGCTATCTTTTGCCAACGCTCGCATTTTTTCTTTATTGACTTTGCGTCAGGTCTTGAAACGCATCTTGCCGAGAGCATGGGAACTATTCTTGATATGCCGAGTTCAACGCATTTTTGCACAATATAGTCCATTTTATCGCCCTTTGGCAGAGCCTGATACAGGGTTACGAATACATCGGGTTCATTCTCGCACGGCCTTTTTTCCGTAATTTTTACCGCAGAATATTCGGCTGTAATCTCTGTGAGTACACACTCACACTGTGTATTGTCGGGGGTAACCAGCGTGAGTTCTTCGCCTTTTTTCATTCGCAATGATTTTGATATATGTCGTGCGTTTTCACCTGAAATAACATAGGTGTCGGAAGTGATATTTTCATCTGTAAAAAACCAAGCCATTTAAAAAACCTCTTTTTATTTTGTTGCGGGATTAGCAGGTATAAAGTAAACGGATTAAAAAACTATCTGTAATTTTAAATTTCTAATCTAATCGTTTTGCTAAACCCTGAGCTGTATAAAATCTAATATTTATGTTTTTAATATACCAAAAATACCGCATAAATGCAAGTTTTTACCGCTTTTGTATATACGCACTTTGCCTGTATATACTATATATAGAAAAGAAAATCGTAAAAGGGAGTTTATGTATGCAATTAAAAGGTTCGCAAACAGAGAAAAATCTTGAGGCGGCTCTTGCCGGTGAGTCAATAGCAAGAAACAAATATACATTCTATTCAGATAAGGCAAAAGCCGACGGATACGAACAGATAGCCGAGCTTTTTGAAGAAACCGCAAAGAATGAAAAAGCCCACGCACAGATATGGTACAATCTTCTGAAAGGAAAAACGAGTACAACGGAAGAAAACCTACAGCTTGCTTCGGACGGCGAATATTACGAATGGAATGAAATGTATCCGCAGTTTGCCAAGACAGCAAGAGAAGAGGGCTTTGACTTTATAGCAGGTTTGTTTGAAAAGGTTGCCGAGATAGAAAAGCAACACGAAGAAAGGTTTAAAACTCTGCTTAATAATGTACAGGAAAAACTTGTTTTTTCAAAGGACGGAGATGCGGTATGGATATGCCGAAACTGCGGTCATATTTGCGTCGGAAAAACCGCTCCGACCGTGTGTCCTGTCTGTGCTTACCCACAAAGTTTTTTTCAGCTGAAAAGCAATAATTATTAAAAAGAAAATTAAATAAAAAATAGTTAAAAATTGAGTTTTAAAGATAAAGCTCAATTTTTTTATTTTGTAAAAAAACACAGTGTTTAAGAGGTTATTTTAAAATTTGTAAAAATAAAAATAGGTATATTTTTGTTTGTAATACTTTTGTAATATATGCTGATTTTTGGTTACAAACTTGTTACAAAGTGGTATCTAAAAAGTAAACTTTCATTTTCTTGCAATTTGACTACAAATTTGCAGGATTTTAATTCAAAAAACGAAAAAATAATTTGCTAATACAGAAAAAAAGTCGAAATCGTTGTGCATTTTCCATAAAAACTTTACTTTCTTGATGTTTGACATATTCAAAACATAAGCCTATAATAACGCCGTTGCTTGCGAACAGCTTTAACAAGCGTTACAACAGCCTTCACAAGTAACCAAATTTTAGAAAAAAGCCAAACGGAAAGCGGTTTTTGCGCTTGCAAAAATCACTGAAGAAAGGAAGAATTTCTTATGATGCTAAAAACATTTTCAAAGCCTGCAATTAAATGGACGGTCGCAGCAATTCTTTGTGCAACTCTTTCTGCAGGAGCTTTGGTAAATGCAGCAGCAGCCACAGCTACAGCAGACGAAGTTACCGCAAGCAAAACTTATGTTGAAAGCTCAACAGAGTTTGAGGTGGGCAACGGCGATGTTGTTGTAAGCACAAACAAAAACTTCAATATGTCTTTTGATGTAATCAAGGCAAATAAAATCACAATCGACAACTGCGGTGAAAAGCAGACTATATCTCTTGCAAAGGGTACGGTTCAGGAAGTTCTTGACAGAACAGGAATTACCCTTACAGACAACAAGAGCGTTACACCGTCACTTAACACAGTAATCACAGACGATACGAACATTTATGTTTACAACGCAAAAAACATTAAGCTAACAACAAACGGCACAGAGATGAGCGTAAAAGCCCCTGAGGGCACAGTAGAAAACGCTCTTAATATTCTTGGATACACTGTTACTGACAATGATATTTTAAGCGTTGACAAAAATGCTCAGGTTGAGGACGATATGGAAATCATTCTCAAAAAGGTAACATATGTTGACGAGGTTTCAACCGAAAAAATCTCTTATGACACAATCGAAAAAGATTCCGACGATATTCTCACAGGCGAGTCGGAGGTATCTCAAAACGGTGCAGACGGTGAAAAAGAAGTAACCAAAAGATGTAAATACATTGACGGTAAGTACGCTTCAACAAAGGTAATCGGCGAGAAGGTTACAAAAGAGCCGGTTGACAAGGTTATTCTTAACGGCACAAAGAGAGGCACTACAACCGATACAAGCGGCGCACCTGTTTCATACCGCTATATGGTTTCGGGTTCGGGTACAGCCTATACGGCGGCTCCGGGTTCACTTACAGCAACAGGCGCAACAGTTTACGAGGGCGGCGTTGCGGTAAACCCTGCAATCATTCCTTACGGTTCAAAGCTCTACATTGAGGCGGCAGACGGCAGTCATGTTTACGGCTATGCAACCGCTGTTGACACAGGCGGAGCATTGATGGACGGTTCGGCTATAGTTGACCTCTTCTACTTCAGCTACGATGACTGCGTAAACTTTGGCAGAAGAGATGTTAATGTGTATGTTCTTTAATATATAAATTTAAGCGGAAGTGCGTTTGCATTTCCGCTTTTTCTGTAAAAATAATATAATGCTTGATTTATCGGCAAATATAAGCTATAATATACGAAAAGTGTAAATTCGCATTGAAAGGATTTTGAAATATGAAGAAGATTATCTCTGCATTGTTGATGGCATCTGTAATTGCAATTTCAGCAGCAGGCTGTGGATATAATGATGCTCTTGAGCAGGCGTCTAAGGCAAACCAGCAGACAACATCTGCAAGTCAGTCATCGGATTCTACATCTGACGAAACAAGCAAGGTGACAGACGCCAATTACAAAGATACCTTTGACGGACTTTGCAGCTATATGCAGGATAAGGGTTATTATACAGACAAAGCTGTCAAAACAGAAATGGACGCATCTTTTATCGGCGCAAAGCAGGGCGTTAAGTACAGCATAAGCAATAACCTTGCTATTGAGCTTTATGAGTACGATACAACTAAACTCAACGATACAGCAAAAGAAATCGTTAAAGAGGTAAAGGACAGCAACAGCTTTACTATTATTGAGGGTTATCCTGTAAATGCGGCTTACCTTTCAAATAACGGCAAGTATCTTATGATTTACAACGATACAAAAATAGACAAGAACAATCCTAAAAAAGACTCAAACGAGTATAAGGCAAGAGAAAATGCGGTTGAGGACTTCCTTGCATTTAAAAATTGATTTGTAATTTAATAAGCATAATTAAAAGGAGATACCGAGCGTGGTATCTCCTTACTTTTTGTTTATTCTCAAAATTTATTACCGCAATAAGGGCAGAAGTTCATATCAACAGGCGATTGCTTACCGCATTTGGCACAAATCTTTTCGGCAGAATTATTTTCCGCTTTTTCTGTATTATTAAATACAGGTTGAGGAACAAAATCCTGCGGCGGTGTTTGCGGTGTCGGCTGAACATTATTAACTCTGTTGCTTGCATATGGATTCTCATAAATAAATTGCTGTGAAGGCTGATTATCAATCGGCTGATTGTTTGGAACAACAGGCGGAGCAAACGGTGTGCCGTTATTCTGATTAAACGGCATCTGCGGCTCATTGTCGTGAACAGGCTCGCTATCTCTGTAAAAGCGTGTTGCTTCGCTGTCGACAGGTGAAAGCACAAGGCTGTCGGTTGTTTTCTTTATATAGTTAAAGTACATTAAAGCCACAATGCTTACGAATATAAACGGAATAAGCTCTATAATACCGCAAACTAAGGTAATAGGGTATAAAGTATTTGCAACATTTGTTACTGTATCAAAAAGCTCTGAATTGTTTACAAAATTGCTTGAGAAATTCACACCCGATCTTTCAAGTGTTGCGGATATTTGAGTGGCAAAGTAAAACAAAGCGTCAATCGAGCCTGATATAAACATATATCCTATAACAGACGATATAACAGAGATTACCGCATATACAAAACCCGATACGGCGGTTGCCTTTGCGCCCGCTTTTGTAATAAATACAGATGAAAGCGAATACTTAATGCCTTTTGTAAGTTTACAGGAGGCAAGGAAAAAGATAAACTCGCAGAGTGTACTGATAAAAGTAATACCCAGCAGTATAGCAGAAGTTCGGAAAATATCTTCGGGCACATCAGAGCCGAATACAATTAATAAAATAACCAATATCAATGATACTGCAAGCAATATTCCCGTAAAAGCGGTAAAGATAATTGTAAGTACCCTTAAAAATGTAACAGGCGGTTTGAGCTTTACAATAGGTCTGCGGCTTCTTGCTGTGCAGAACAGCAATATAAATGCAAACAAAAAGGCTAAAGACGATATATCAATAGAAAAAGATAAATTGACATTCTCGTTTTTTTCTATAATGTATTTAAATGAAATCATCATAGAAGAAACCGCTGTGACTATTTTGCAAATAGTAGGTAGACAAAAGGTAAGCGCAGTGATAAGGATAATAGGTTTTCTGAAAAAACCTCTAAGTATATCAACATTGTGTTGATACGGATTAAAAGGCTGGTTCATAGTTTTCCTCCGATTAAATTGATAATTATATTTTATAATATAGTATAATTAATTGCAATAGAAAGAAGTAATTTATACAAAGCTGTCGATATAAATTGTTATTAATGTATTTAGTTAAGCTAAAGCAATTTTAATTGTAAGAAAATAAAGAAAAATACATTGATTATATAGACTGTATATAATATAATATTGAAAATCGTTATGCTTAAGTAAAACACAACTACTATATATTGTGGCTGTGTAAATAAAAAAGTCGAATATAGTCGTATTTAAAATAAAATAGGAATTTTTTTAAAGTTTTTTTAAAAAAGTGTTGACATTTGGTAAAGTAAATGATATAATAATTGAGCACTTGAAAGTGACACGGAAAAATCCGATAAACACTAAGTGCGTAGGACCTTGAAAATTAAACAACGAGAAAGATAAAGGAACCCGTAATACTTTGAGGATACTCAAAGATTTACAGTGAGATGCACACAACAAAGCATCAAGAAATTACGGATACGTTAGTATTCGGAATGAGCGATTAAAGCTCTGAAATTGATAGTAAGCGAAAGCTTAATATACAAATTTTAGAGAGTTTGATCCTGGCTCAGGACGAACGCTGGCGGCGTGCCTAACACATGCAAGTCGAACGGAGCAAAGCCCTTCGGGACTTTACTTAGTGGCGAACGGGTGAGTAACGCGTGAGGAACCTGCCTTTCAGTGGGGGACAACAGTTGGAAACGACTGCTAATACCGCATAATGCTTTTGAGCGGCATCGCTTGAAAGCCAAAGATTTATTGCTGAAAGATGGCCTCGCGTCTGATTAGCTAGTTGGTGGGGTAACGGCCCACCAAGGCGACGATCAGTAGCCGGTCTGAGAGGATGAACGGCCACATTGGGACTGAGATACGGCCCAGACTCCTACGGGAGGCAGCAGTGGGGAATATTGGGCAATGGGCGAAAGCCTGACCCAGCGACGCCGCGTGAGGGAAGAAGGTCTTCGGATTGTAAACCTCTGTTGTAAGGGACGAAGAAAATGACGGTACCTTACGAGGAAGCCACGGCTAACTTACCCCGGCGGAACTTGCCACGATCAAAACTCCGGCAACTCCTTACAATGCGCCCGCAGGCGAAGTCGTTTCCAACGCTTCCCTTGACGACGGCGAGGCGGCTGTCGTTGTCGAAAGAGATTACGACGCTCCCGCATTCGAAGCTGCTCCCGTTCAATACGACACATAAAAGCGACGCTTCTGGAATAACCCTGATCGCGGATTTGCAAAAATTTACTGTTCGCCTTTGACTTAATGCGGTTAATCATAGTAACCATTTTGTCGGTTTTGGGAACTTCGATAAATATCTCGTCAATATGAGCCTCTAATTTAGAATCCATAAAACTCCTCCCTGCTACTTCAATTCACTATATATTATATAATAATCTATATGTCGAAAATATTCAAGCATTTTTATGCGAAAAATTTTTCAAAACCGCAAAAATGATTGAAAATCGACGATTAAAGGGCAAAAAAACGCCGTTTAAAGGTTATTCGTTATCGTCCGGGGTGTTAAGCCGCCTGAATGTTTTGTTGCGTTTTTCAAGTTCGGACTGTATGACGTCGTTGTATTTTTCGTCGACGTTCACGGCGATAATAAGGAAGTCCTTTTTCTTGTCCCGGTCGACGTATTGAAGATAAAGTTTATGCGTCATTCTTTCTTCCGCGCCCGCCAGAACGTTTTCATAAGGGATAATGCGCGGAACGAACCCGTAAATTACCGTAAACCCGTTTTCGGAAAAATAATATTTTGAGTTGAAAAGTATCGAAAGACAGCACGTCAAAAGCAGCGCGGCGGCAACGATCGATATCGACGTAATTACAGTGTTTCCTTGCATAAAACCGCCTTTACCTGCCAAAATGAGCGCGTCAAGTACGATTGACGCAATTGAAATGCATATTACTGCGGTAATCAAAACATATACCGCGGTTGAAAATTTCATCTTGAATTTCATAAAATCACCTGAAATTATATTACCACATAAGAAATATTTTTTCAACGATTTCACTGGGGCGCGCTTCTTTTATTTGTTAAAACGTTTTGAAATTCGCGCGGAATATTGTATAATTAAATAGATTTTAATTATTTCGCGCGCGCTTATAACGAACGGCGTACCGCGAAACACCACTTAGCGTTAAGGAGAATTACATTGATTGACGTAAAAAGAGCCGGCGCATATTATTGCGACGGAAAATTCAAAAGCCTGGGGGAAATCCGCAGCGTTTTCACCGATAAGGAAATTTCGGAAGCGTTCAAGGGCACTATGGCGTATTCGGTACTGTCGGCGCACTCGGCGTACGGCGCGTACCGCGGCGATAATCTGAACATAAGATTTGACGCAATCGCGTCGCACGACATCACGTACGTCGGCATTATTCAAAGCGCGAAAGCAAGCGGGCTGAAAAGGTTTCCGCTCCCTTACGTTCTGACGAACTGTCATAACTCGCTTT
>OQVP01000490.1_pt1 | contig 15234 bp, 13 predicted proteins | sample 1691541 | NCBI WGS metagenome assembly OQVP01 (sample SAMN03418258, study PRJEB22391) | human gut metagenome | biome: human-gut; feature: organic feature; material: feces | host: Homo sapiens | place: Tanzania | collected 2013-01 | reverse complement strand
TTCATAAATAATAATATCTTCAGAAAAAAGGCAAATGTCAAACGGCGTTTTTCCCTTTCAGCCCCGCGTTCAAGCTATATCTGCGACGCTTTTTCTTCGTTTTCAAAGGTTATTTCCGATTACGGAGACATCGAGGTATTTTACCGCGAAACAAATTCAATGAATACGGTGAAAGATGTTGTTCAGGATGATTTCCGTCTCGGAATAGTCCGATATGCGAGTGAATTTGACAGATATTATAAGTCAATGCTTGAAGAAAAAGGACTTGCATATGAATTTGTGAGTGAGTTCGGTTATGTGCTTCTGGTGGGAGTTAAAAGTCCGCTGGCACAGAAAAGCAATATTTCTTTTGACGATCTTAAGGATTATATTGAGCTTTTACACGGTGACCCGTTTGTGCCGTTGCTGCCTTTTGCCGACTCAAAGAAAGCAGTGAAAAGCGAAGCCGGCAGCCGCCGCATTTATGTGTTTGAAAGAGCGAGCCAATTTGAGCTTCTGGCATCAAATACCGATACTTTTATGTGGGTTTCGCCGGTTCCGGAAAAAGTGCTGTCACGGTACGGTTTATGCCAGCTTATGTGTGATGCGAACGACAGATTGTATAAGGATGTACTCATCAGGAGAAAAGAATACACACTCTCCGACCTTGACAAAAAATTTATAGAAATGCTTGTTGCGGCTGAACGTGATATGTTTAACAGATAAAAATACGCAGTTGCTCTTGAGGAGGTTCAACGAATGAATTTCGACAGGATAATAGCTGTCAGAAACGACAAAACGGTATTCCGCGATTCCGATCGCTGCCTTAAGGTCTTTAACGACGGTTATTCCAAAGCGGATGTTTTAAACGAGGCTTTGAATCAGGCGAGGCTCGAAGAAACGCCGCTTAATGTTCCCAAGGTGCTTGAGGTTACTGTTACCGACGGCAAGTGGACGCTTGTTTCCGAGTATATTAAAGGAAAAACGCTTGCGCAAATGATTAAGGACGAACCCGACCGGAAAGACGAATTTATTACGATGCTTGTCGGTTTGCAGATTGAAACGCAGCAAACGGTTTGCCCCGGTTTGGTTTCGCTCAAAGAAAAAATAAGCAGAAATATATGTAAAACAGACCTCATTGCCACAATGCGATATGATCTTCACATGCGTCTCGAAGCGATGCACCGCGACAATAAAGTGTGCCACTGTGATTTTGAACCTTCGAATATAATAATACGCGATGACGGTACGCCTTACATAATTGACTGGTCGCATGCTGCACAGGGTGATCCGCCGGCGGACGCCGCAAGGACATATCTTCGTTTTTCTCTGGACGGCGATACTGACGGCGCGGAACGCTATCTGGAGGTTTACTGTAAAAAAAGCGGTGTTCAAAAAGAGCAGATTGAAAAATGGATTCCGCTCGTTGCCGCAGCGCAGAGCATAAGAGGGAATACCGCAGAGCGCGATACGCTTCATAAATGGATTGACTGTTAAGGAGGAAAACAGAAATGAAAATAACGGTATGCATCGGTTCATCTTGTCATATAAAAGGCTCAAGACAGGTGGTTGAACAGCTCCAAACGCTTATTCGCGAATACGGACTCGGCGATAAGGTAGAGCTTGCGGGCACGTTTTGCATGGGCAAATGCGATCAAGGTGTGTGTGTGACGATAGACGATACTTTTTTCTCTGTTGCGCCTGACGACGCAAAGGAGTTTTTTGTCGAAAATGTACTTTCGAAGGTGGCAAGATGATTGTTCAGATATGCGTCGGTTCATCATGTCATCTTAAAGGCTCGGAGACTCTTGTGAACCTTTTTCAGAATGCCATCGAAACGAACGGACTTGAAAATGAAATTACTCTGGCAGGAAGCTTCTGTACGGGCAGATGCAACCGCGAGGGGGTTACCGTAATGGTGGACGACGATGTTTTTACGGGTGTGACACCTGAAAAGTTTGAGGGTTTCTTTGCAGAGAATATACTTAAAAAGTTCAGATAAAGTCGGGAGTTGATTTTGATGGAATGTCTGACGCTTAAAAAATCAAATTGCAAAAACTGTTATAAGTGCATACGGCACTGTCCCGTTAAATCAATACGTTTTTCGGGAAATCAGGCGTATATAATCGGTAACGAATGCATCATGTGCGGTCACTGTTTTGTCGTTTGTCCCCAGGATGCGAAACAGATAGTGGACGAAACGGAAAAGGTTAAGGTTCTTTTGCAGTCGGGTGACCCCGTTATAGTGAGCATGGCACCGTCATTTATCGCAAACTATGAGGGCATCGGAATCGAAGCAATGCGAGACGCCGTAAAAAAACTCGGTTTTTTTGATGTCGAGGAAACGGCGATCGGCGCAACAATAGTGAAAAAAGAATATGAAAAAATGCTTTCCGACGGCACACACGATATTCTTATTTCCTCCTGCTGTCATTCGGTCAATCTGCTTATTCAAAAATACTTTCCCGATGTGATTCCTTATCTTGCGGACGTACTGTCACCGATGCAGGCTCACTGCAAAGACATAAAAAGAAGATACCCCAATGCAAAGACCGTGTTTGTGGGTCCGTGCGTAGCAAAAAAAGACGAGGCGCAATATTATGAGGGCATTGTTGATGCGGTGCTGACATTTGATGAGCTTACGGCGTGGTTCAAATCCGAAGGGATTGAGCTTGAAAAGAAAAATGACTGCGGCGACGAAGGGCTTGCAAGATTTTTCCCGACAACGGGCGGAATACTTAAAACCTTTACAGAGGCATCCGCCGATTACACATATATGGCGATTGACGGCACGGAAAACTGTATTGCGGCGCTTAAAGATATTGAAGAAGGCAGAATTCACAAGTGCTTTATCGAAATGTCGGCTTGTGCCGGCAGCTGTGTGGGCGGTCCCGTTATGGAAAAATTCCACCGCTCGCCGATACGTGACTTCCTTTCCGTTTCGCATTTCGCAAAGAATAAAGATTTTAACGTTCGGCAGCCTGAGCCTGTTGAATTGCAAAAAAACTTCGCAGTCATACAAAAGAAGCTTCAGCCGCCGACGGAGACAGAAATCCGTGAGATTCTCCGTCAAATGGGGAAAATCAAACCATCCGACGAGCTTAACTGCGGCTCGTGCGGCTATGACACCTGCCGTGAAAAAGCTATTGCCATTTATCAGGGCAAGGCAGAGATTTCAATGTGTCTGCCGTATCTTAAGGACAAAGCCGAGAGCTTTTCCGACACAATAGTCAGAAATACGCCTAACGGACTTATTGTTCTCAACGAAAAGCTTGAAGTTCAACAGATAAACAAAGCCGCGCTTAAAATAATGAACCTTCGTTTTGCCACCGATGTGCTCGGTGACGGTGTTGTTCGAATTATGGACACAACCGACTTCCTGACGGTACTCAATACGGGTTCACGTATTGAGGGAAAGCGTGTTTACTTTGCCGAATATGAAAAATATGTTGAGGAAACTATAGTATACGACAAGGAGTTTCGCCTTCTTATATGCATTCTTCGCGATGTTACGGAGGAGGAAATGCAGAGAGAAAAGAAAGAGAGCATCAGCCGCCAAACAGTTGAAATAGCGGACAAGGTCGTTGATAAGCAGATGCGTATAGTTCAGGAGATCGCATCGCTTTTGGGTGAAACGGCAGCCGAAACAAAGGTGGCGCTTTCAAAGCTTAAGGAGTCGATAAACAATGAATAATCTTTGCGCAGACATCGGCTGGAAAAGTATAAACCATGAGGGCGAACAGCTTTGCGGCGACCATGTCGATATCGTTGAGCAAGGTGAAGATTCAGCAGTTATCGTCCTTGCCGACGGGCTCGGTAGCGGAGTTAAGGCGAGCATTCTTTCAACACTTACTTCAAAAATTATTTCAACACTTATGTCGGAGGGCATTTCGCTTGAAGAATGCGTTTCTGCGATCGCTGCAACACTCCCGATATGCTCGGTTCGGGGAGTGGCTTATTCCACGTTTACAATAATTCATCTTATCAATAATATATCCGCCGAAATTATTCAGTATGATAATCCGCCGGTTATTATGCTGCGTGATTTTACGCGGTACGATTATCCTAAACAGGAACTGAATATTGACGGCAAAAAGATTTATAAGTCCGTAATACAGCTCCGTGAAAACGATATCTTTATCGCTATGAGCGACGGCTGTCCTCATGCAGGGATCGGAACCGCGTTTAACTTCGGTTGGAAGGTCGACGAAATTGCGGATTTTATGCAGTCCGTTGCGCCGGTGGGATACACGGCGAAAACACTGTCGACAATGCTTGTGGATGAGTGCAACAAGCTCTACGGGGCGCATCCCGGAGATGACGCCACAGCCTGTGTGGTTCGGGTAAGAAAGCGCTGCCCCGTGAACATCCTTTTCGGTCCCCCGCGAAACCGTGACGACTGCAACAGGATGATGTCGCTGTTTTTCTCAAAAGAGGGCAAGCACATCGTATGCGGCGGCACAACCTCGTCTATTGTTTCGAAATATCTCGGAAAGCCCGTCAGGGCAAGTCTCAAATATGAGCGCAGCGACGTTCCGCCGATTGCGGAGATCGAAGGAGTGGATCTTGTCACAGAGGGCGTTATAACAATTAACAAAGTGATTGAATATGCAAAAGACGCGCTCGGCTCCAATGAACTGTACGAAATATGGGGATATAAGCGCGACGGTGCTTCGCTTATTTGCAGAATGCTCTTTGAAGAAGCTACGGACATTAATTTTTATGTAGGCAGAGCGGTTAATCCGGCTCATCAGAACCCTGATCTGCCGATAAACTTCAATATAAAAATGAATCTCGTTGAGGAGCTTTCCGCCTGTTTGAAAAAAATGGGCAAGCGCATTAAGGTCAGCTATTTTTAAGGAGGTCTACAATGAGAAAATTCGATACAAAAGTTCAGTATTTAAAATACAAGGTTCTGCGCGAGGTTGCAAGGCATGCTTGGAATGATACACTGTTAGACAATATTTTTGAGATTCCGAAGACAATTGTCCCCGGAAACACGCCGACAATGCGCTGCTGCGTTTATAAAGAGCGTGCCATTCTCGGTGACAGAGTCAAACTCGCAATGGGCGGCGATAAGTCAAATCCCAATGTAATTGAGGTAATCGAAACGGCTTGTGACGAATGTCCGATGGGCGGATATGAAGTCACGAATGCATGCCGAGGCTGTCTTGCTCACCGCTGTGAGGATGTGTGTCGCTTCGGAGCGCTTACTTTTGATGAAAACCATGTTGCGCATATTGATAAAACAAAATGCAAAGAGTGCGGTGCGTGCTCGCGAGTGTGCCCGTATACCGCTATTATCAGCAGAAAACGTCCGTGCGAAAACGCCTGCAAGGTCAAGGCAATTACCATGAACGAAGATCTGTCTGCACGTATCGACAACAGTAAATGTATTGAATGCGGCGCGTGCGTTTATCAGTGTCCGTTCGGCGCGATAACCGATAAATCGTATATTCTTGATGTTATCGACATAATTAAAAAGAGTAAAACGGAAAACTTCAAGGTCTTTGCGGTTGTAGCGCCGTCAATTTCAAGTCAGTTTACGTATGCAAGACTCGGTCAGGTTGTTAAAGGACTTAAAGAATTGGGCTTTCACACGGTAGTTGAGGCGGCACTCGGCGCGGATATGGTCGCTTTTGCAGAATCAAAGGAGCTTGCGGAAAAAGGTTTTCTTACAAGCTCATGCTGTCCGGCGTTTGTAAGCTATATCGAAAAAACTTTTCCCGATATGAAGCAGTTTGTTTCGCACAATCTTTCTCCCATGGCGGCAATTGCGAAGTATATCAAGGAGCATGAGGCACCGTGCAGAGTTGTTTTTATAGGTCCGTGCACCGCAAAAAAGGCAGAGGTGCAAAAAAAAGAAGTCAGCCGTTATGTTGACGCGGCGATGACCTTTGAAGAACTTCAGGCGCTGTTTGACAGCAAGGATATTGACATAATGACGCTCGGAGAGGATGTTCTTGATAACGCTTCGTATTTCGGACGGATTTTCGCGAGAAGCGGCGGACTTTCCGATGCCGTTTGTCAGGGACTGAAAGAGCACGGCATTACCGATTTTGAATACAAGCCCTTTGCATGCGACGGTATCGAAGCCTGTCGAACCGCGCTTTTTAAAAAAAGTAAAAACATGCTTGACGCCAATTTTATCGAGGGCATGGCTTGCGTCGGCGGCTGTATCGGCGGCGCGGGATGTCTCACTCACGGCGAAAAGAATAAAGCAGAGGTCGACAAATACGGTAAAGAGGCATACGAAAAAACAATTTCGGATGCGGTTTCCATACTTAAGAAAAAATAATTCAACGCACAATCAACAATTAAGTTTTTGTTGATCCAAACGTAAAACGGACATGCTCGCCGGGAAGTGAGCACGTCCGTTTCTATTTTTCATGTGATTTCATGTGATTGAATCGGGAATCATGTCAACGCCCCGATTCAGCAAGGATTATCCAAGGTATTCTTTTGCATCCTCTTCGCCGGAAAGAACACGAATTGCGCTGCCCGCGAGCGCATCAAGTTCGCTTTCACCGGGATAAACGCATATCGGAGCAATAAATGAAACCATATCCGAGATGTACTTGCAGAGAGGCTTGCTGTATGCAAGGCCGCCGGTCAGCAGGATCGCTTCAACATTGCCTTTAAGCACGGTTGCCATTTCGCCGATCGTTTTAGCAACATTATACCCGAGAGCCTCGAAAACCATCTTTGCCTTCTCATCTCCGGCGAGCATAGCGTTTTCAACATCGAGAGCAGAATTTGTGCCCATGTGCGCAACAAATCCGCCGGTCTTTGAGCAGAAGCCGTAAAGCTGTTCTTTTGTATAATCACCGCTGAAGCACATATCGAGAACGAGTTTCATAGGAATTGAACCTGTGCGTTCGGGGCTGAACGGGCCTTCACCTGCGATTGCATCGTTAACGTCAATAACAACACCCTTTTCAGACGCCGCAACACTGATGCCGCCGCCCATATGTGCAACGATAAGGTTCGTGTTGTTGTAATCTTTTTCATGTTCCTTGCAGTATTTCCTTGCAGTTGCCTTAATGTTGAGGCAATGGAAAACGCAGGTGCGCTCTACATCGGGCAGACCTGTTACACGCGCAATGTCATTCCTTTCGTCAACAACAACGGGATCGGCGATAAAGCAAGGCTTTCCGTATTCTTCACCAAGTTCATGGGCAAAGATTCCGCCGAGAGCGGAAGCATGACGGCTTGCACTGGGCAAATGGTAGAGATCGTCAAGAAGTTTTTCGTTGATCGTGTAGACACCGCTCTTAAGAGGACGAACAATGCCTCCCCTGCCGACAAATGCATCCATTGTCGCAAGGTCAATATTCTCTTTTGCAAGCAGATCTTTGATAAGCTTCATGCGCATTGGAGCCTGAGCAATAACTCCGCCCCAAGCTGCAATTTCTTCGGCAGTGTGGCGTACGACACCCTCGTAAACAAGTTTTTCGCCCTCGAAAACTCCGATTTTGGTTGAAGTTGAGCCGGGATTGATCGCAAGTACGCGATAATTCTGTGACATAATATTTCTCCCTTCGTGATTACAGGTTGATTAAAGCGCGGCATATCCGCAGGACGGACGCCGCACGGACTTCCATCTTTTTAATTATATTTCATTTTTTCCTTAATAGCAAGTATATTTAGGGAAACAAAGCGAATTATTCAAAGCATTCCTCAAAAACAAGTGCTGCCGATTTAAATTCGGTTCAGTCTGATTATCGTGCCGCATCCAAAAAGCTCTGCTTCATTTTCGTCATGAGTAATAATAACGCGGGTCGCGAACGCATCAATAAACCTTGGAACAATGCGCTTTTTCATAGCATTATCAAGACCTTTCAGCGGCTCATCGAGAATTGCGGCATCTCTGCCCAATCCGCTTCTTGCAAATGCGATCGCGCGCGCAAGCGCAACCCTGCGGCACATTCCGCCGGAAAGTTCTCTTACGGAAAAATCTTCAAATCCGTTTAGTTCAACATCCCTCAGTGCTGTTCCGGCAATCTTGTGAACATTTGTTTTTTCAATCTGCGTTCCGATAAGCGGAATTTCAACATTCTGCCTTGCCGTTCTGTGCTGCAAAAGTCTGTCTTCTTGGAAAACAACTGCAAACCGCTTGTTGTTCAACCCCAATATTTCACCGGAATTCGGTTTTTCAAGACCAAGGAGAATCCGAAGCAATGTTGTCTTTCCGCTTCCGCTCGCTCCCATAACCGCAATTGCGCCGCCGTCCGGAATTTCCATGCAAAAATCAACAAGAACGGGGTGTTCGCCGTCATATGAAAAGCAGACTTTGTTCAACTTAATCATATGTTTCGTTCCTCATCTCTGCCGTATTCGGCATATGCATCGGATTTATATTGCAGTTCGGCCTCACAGCTTGCATGCCCGTGTTCAAGGCTCTCGCTTCGCCTCCCGGCCGCGCCTTCCGTATTCTTATTTTTAAAGAGTTTATGCACAAGTAGTTTTTCAAACAGCACACTGATAAGCACAACGGAAGCTGTCCACGCAAAAAGCTCTGCCGTTTCGAGATACAGCTTGCTTTCATATAATGCTCGTCCGACGCTGTTTTTGCTGAGCGCAATTACTTCAGCCGCAACGCAGGATTTCCATGCGAAACCAAGACCTGTCGTTGCCGCGGCGGATAAGTAGGGACGAACGGCGGGAAAGTATATTTCCCGAAGTGTTTTTTTCCTGCCAAAAGCATATGCATGCGCAAGCTCCGTCATTTTTTTATCCGTTTGACGCAGTCCTTCACAGACATTAGACCAGCAAATCGGCAGCACCGCAAGAAAAGCAACCGCAGAGGGAGTCACATTGGACGAAAAATACAGCAGGATGAGCACAATGAACGAAGTTACGGGCGTTGCCTTTATGATGTTTTTGAGCGGAGTCAGAAGCACGTCGGCAGCACGTGAAAACGCCGTCAGTGTGCCTGCAAGTAAGCCTGCTGCCATGCCGGCTGCAAAGCCTGCCGCAACGCGCAAAAGGGTATGCAGAATGCTGCGGTAAAACTCCGTTGTTTGCGCAAGCCCGCAAAAACTGCGCACAACCGCCCAAGGCGACGGCAGCAGCAGCTCACTGCCGATCAAAAAACTGAGCAGCTGCCAAACAAGAAGCCAAAACACAATTGCGGCAGTCATGCGAAGCAATGCTCCGCCGCGATGCCGCATTTTATTCCCGTATTTATCTTTTTTGCGTTCAATTGCCATTAAAATCAAATGCAAATTTCAATCCGCTGAGCCGATGTCGGTCATACAGCCGACATCGGCTCAGCCTCAATATATATGTTCATTCTGTCATGTTTAACACTAAATACCCCGTGTTCAACTCAGATTCCGTAATAAAAATCCTTGTCGGGGAGTTTGCCGCCGATGCTCTTCGGGTTTGCCTCAAACAGAACAGTGAGCATACCTTCAACCGCTTTATGCATCGCTTCACCTTTGCTGAAACTGATGTTGCAGTTCGGAATTGCTTTTTTTGCAATCTCGACATTCCCGAGAATTCCGGCATCAACGATAAGCTTTGCGGCTTCATCGATATTTTCATTCACAAATGCGGAGCTCTTTTCATATTCCCGCAAAAACTGTTCAATTGCCTCCGGATGCTCGTTCACAAAGCTTTTGCGCGCAATAACAACGCCCTGAACAAGCTCCGTTGAGCAAACCTTGTTCCATTCCTCGGTGAGGTTCAATGCAATGCGCAGGTTATCGTTTCCGGCAAGAGTTGACGTCACGTTCGGTTCCGGAAGCATGCCGATTTCGGCACTGCCGTCTGCAAGCATGGTTGCCAGCGCAGCGTGCTCGCCGACATAGTTTACCTCAACAGACCCCGCGACTCCGTTTTTATCAAGCAGATAATTAAGGATGTATTCGGGAGTTGCACCCTGTCCGGTCGCATAAACAGTTTTGCCTGCAAGATCAGCCACAGAGTTCACCTCGGAACCCGCTTCAACAACATAGAGAACACCGAGCGTGCTGACTGCAAGCACCGATATATCACCATCCAGCTTGTTGTAAAGCACGGATGCAAGATTTACGGGAACGGCCGCAACATCGACTTCGCCGGAAATGATGCGCGGATTCAATGCATCGGGCGATGCTTCAATTGAAACCGTGTAATTTGGGTAATTCTGCTTATCTGCCAGTTTCACCATGCCCATTCCGGTCGGGCCTTTCAGCGCGGCAATGCGTATTTCCGTATCATCCTGCTTTTTTGAGCAGGCGGCGAATGCTGCCAGCGAAAAAAGCATCACGGCAGCGGTGATCATTGCGACAATTCGTTTCATTAAGTTCTTTTTCATGTCCTTCTTCATAACTTTTTCTCCTTTTCACTCTTTTCAGCGGTATTATCAGAGCAAAATATGCTCTCACAGCCTTCGGATTTTATCCGTAAGTCTTTGCAATTCTGCTTTGAATAATGCTTGGATTGTCCGTTTGCGTGTAAAGCAGGCTTTCGGGTTATACTAAGGGAACTTTGATTTACGGTTATTCGCGCAGAAAAGGCTCAGGTTCGAGCCGTTTTAACGCAAAACCGATTATTCCAAGGCAATACGCCCGTCGGCAGCGGCTTTAAATGCAGATTGTGCACGCTGTTATACTCTGCCTGCGCAATCAACAAAGCGTCATGCTCCGTTCTGCGGCGCGAAACGGAATGTCGATACGGCGGCTGCATTACACACCTGCATTATAGGATTATTTTTGCGGCGCGTCAACAGGAGTTTTCGAAATATAAATTTCCGAATGCTTCCGGCGCGCGAAATGCACCAATAATCCCGATTTGTACCCCCTGCCCTACAGCTGCCACAATCAACACATGTTTTTGGGTATGATTCGGAAAAAAATATTTGCGGTAAACTATAGTTCGTGGTATCATTATAAGGACATAATGAACTCTGCTCGAAACGTTGCGGTTCGGTACATCCGAAATGCCTCGATTCGCTGCAGGATCATACAACCGAGGAGGCTGCATTGAAGAATAAAAAATTTAACTATTTTACAATAGTCATCTACGTTTTGATCATCGCTGCGCTTGTTGTTTTTGTAACAAGCGGCAACGAAAGCGTCAATAAAAAGCCCGATGAGCTGAAAACAACCGATTTTTACCAGCTCGTGCGTGAAGGCTTGCCTGACAGCTACGATGATTTTGCCAATGGATTTGAGAACTCAAAAATCGCTGCCGTTCAGGTCACGGAGGAAACTCTTTACGGCCTGTATGTGCCGAACGGGGAATCTGAAAGCAGCGAAGATTTCAGCAAAAAACTTGAAAAGTTCAAAAAGGGTAAAACCTATGATTTCAGCGTGACGGTTCAGTCTGCCGAAGCATTCCAGAAGGAAATGGCCAGCCTGATCGCGGGCAAGTACCCTAATTCCGGTTTGATTGCAGACAATATCACCGTACTTGACTACGGTTTCTATTGTCAGCTTAACCCTACCCCTCAGGTCAGCTGGATACTTGTGCTTCTCCCCTATCTTATCATCGGCGGAGTGCTCTTGGCATTTATTTTCTTTATGAATCGTGCAAACAACAAGCAGGGCATGAATTTCGGCAAGAGCCGCGCAAAGACGGCGGATGAACTCGGAAACAATGTCACGTTTGAAGATGTTGCCGGAGCCGATGAAGAAAAACAGGAGCTGCGCGAGATTGTCGATTTTCTGCGCAATCCGAAAGCTTTCACCGAAATGGGTGCAAGAATTCCCAAAGGTGTGCTTCTTGTCGGCCCTCCGGGCACAGGCAAAACATTGCTTGCAAAAGCGGTTGCCGGTGAAGCCAAAGTCCCCTTCTTCTCCATCAGCAGTTCCGAATTCGTCGAACTTTACGTCGGCGTCGGTGCAAGCCGTGTGCGTGATCTTTTCCACACCGCAAAGCGCTGCGCCCCCGCTATTATTTTCATTGACGAAATCGATGCTGTCGGAAGGCAGAGAGGCGCGGGACTCGGCGGCGGCCATGATGAACGTGAGCAGACCTTAAACCAGCTTCTTGTTGAAATGGATGGTTTTTCCAACAGCCAGGGAATCATCGTTATTGCGGCGACCAACCGTCCCGATGTTCTTGATCCTGCGTTGCTCCGTCCCGGCAGGTTTGACAGACGCATCACGGTCAACTATCCTGACGTTAAGGGCAGACAGGAGATCCTTGCGGTTCACGCTAAGCACAAGACCTTTGAACCTGACGTCGACTTTGGAAAAATTGCAAAGCTGACTCCCGGCTGCACCGGTGCGGATCTTGAAAATATGCTGAATGAAGCCGCCATCCTTGCCGTAAGGAAAAACAAAAAAGCGATTTCTTCCGCCGATGTTGACGAGGCTATCAAACGCGTTCTTTACGGACCCGAAAAAAAGAGCCGCGTTGTTTCCGATGAGAATATGCGCGTTGTCACTTATCACGAAGTCGGTCATGCAGTCGTTGCACACTGCACACCGGACGGCGAGCCCGTGCATGAGGTTTCTATCATACCGCGCGGCCGTGCTGCAGGCTACACCAGAATGCTGCCCTCCGACACATATGAAAACGTTACAAAGCACAAGCTGCTTGACATGATCGCCGTTTATCTCGGCGGCCGTGCCGCGGAGGCGCTCTTCCTCAGCGACGTCAGCACAGGTGCACAAAATGACCTCATGCGGGCAACGGAAATCGCACGTCAAATCGTCACGGAATACGGCATGAGCGATGTTATCGGACCTGTTTATCTGGCAGGCGAGCAGGAAGTCTTCATCGGCAAGAGTTTCGGACACGCACGCAACTTCTCCGAAGATGTTGCGGCCAAGATTGACAGCGAAATTCGTCGGATCATGGATGAGCAGAATGACCGTGCACTCAAGATTCTGGATGAACATCGAGACGGTGTTGAGCGCGTTGCCGCCGTTTTAAGAGAGAAAGAGCAGATAACCGGCGAGGAATTCGCGGCGCTTTTCGAGAATAAACCTCTTCCCGAAAAGAAGCCGGCTCAGATTGAATCCGAATCCGCCGCCGAATCCCCCGCCGAATCCCCTGCCTCCGTTCAGTAAGTTCAGGAGTAAGAGTTAAAATCAAAACTCTGTGCACCGTCCGGTGCCGTCGTGTCGGAAAGGAACTGCTGCAGTTCCTTTCCGTTTTATGGTTTAGTATATCAAAACTCATATTGAAAGGAATTTTTAATCATGCTGCAAGTAGGACTTAAAGGCAAAAAAACTGTTGTTGTCACAACCGAAAACACTGCTGAACGTATGTTGAGCGGATTGCTTCCCGTTTACGCAACGCCCTCGCTGATTGCGTTTATGGAATACACCTGTTCGGAAACGGTTCAGCCGTTTCTTGATGCCGGGATGGGTACCGTCGGCACTCTTGTGAACATTAAGCATACCAGCGCTTCCCCTGTCGGATCAACCATTACATGTGAATGCGAACTCACACAAATCGATGGGCGCAAGCTCATTTTCAACGTCATTGCGCATGATGATTTCGGCCCCATCGGAGAAGGCGTTCATGAACGTTTCGTTATAAATAATGATAAGTTTATGAGCAAAGTTGCCGAAAAACAGGCAGCTCTGCAAATGCACAGTGCCGAGTGAAATCTGAAAAAGCTCACGTAATTAAAATCCGGAAACCTAAGAACCCATCTCTCAGATACGGCTTGCATCCAAGGGATGAGTTCTTTTGTTATTGCTTTGTTATTTCAAAGCAACACTTATGAATTAATTGATGCACGTGCATCATATCCGCACCGTGCAGAGTGCCGGCTATGCTTCACAGGCTTCACGCCCTCAGCATTATATCCGCCGGCAGGCAGTGCCGCAAGTCATTCCGACTTACTTCATCATATTGCTGCCGCCGTTCATATTACGCTCGGCATACTCGATCATGCGCTTAACCATCTGGCCGCCGATCCTGCCTGCATCGCGGGCGGAAATATCGCCGTTGTAACCATCATTAAGGGTTATATTCATCGAGTTAGCGACCTCGGTTTTAAAGTTCTTCAGCGATTGCTTCGCCTCGGGAACTGCAACACGATTGCTCCTTGCCATAAGTTTTCACCTCCGTTCATTGCCGTCCGCTTCAAAAGCCTTTCTCCTCAGTTGCGTTTTAAAGCGGACGTTATATAATCACGTGCACGAAACTCCGGTTTTGATTTCATATTCTTCGCCGTATCCGAAGCACTCATCTTCGGAAATCATCAGCTGCGTCGGCATTAGCGCCGAGCCTGTTTTGCGTAATCACAGCACACCGTATGTTCCGGACTTTAGGAATACTCGTCATAATATGTTCTTTTGCGGGATAAGACTTGAATCTATGGTCTTTTCACGCAAAAGCTTCCTTGAGTTCGAGTTTCCTTAGGAATACTCGTCATAATCCGTTCTTTTGCGGGATAAGACTCGAATCTATGGTCTTTTCACGCAAAAGCTTCCTTGGATTCGAGTTTCCTTAGCTGCCAAATCCTGCAGCACCGTGCCGAATTCTGTCGCTTCGTGCGGCGTGCAGTCTTAATTTGTCCGTTTTCGGCGAAGCTATAACAGGTATTTTTTGAAAAAAACATGATGGATAAAATTGTTTGACAGCAGCACATATCGGCACTATAATTATAACGAATACGAAATTGCGATAATTGCACTGCAGGCGGGCTTTCGACCGCCGTTGTTGAATTTTCGCAAAGCTTTTTTTGCAGAAAGGAGAAAAAATGATTAAGAATAACACAGCGGATCTCATTTCGTTTCTTGAAAAATCCGTTTCACCCTATCATACGACTGCGGAGGCAATTCGACTCATGGACGAATCCGGGTTTACGGCGTTGGAACAAAATAAACCCTGGAAACTTGAAAAGGGCGGAAACTACTATGTAAAATGCTTCGGCACCATGCTTATTGCATTTCATGTCGGCTGCGAATATGTGCCCGGCGAAGACTTTCGTCTTGCAGCGTGTCATGTTGACTGGCCCTGCTATTATATAAAGCCCAATCCCGAACAAGTCTCCGGAGGCTGCGCAAAGCTCAGCATCGAGCCCTACGGCGGCATGATTCACAACACATGGCTTGACAGACCGCTCTCCGCTGCCGGCATGATCACACTTAAGAGTGACAATGTGCTTGCTCCCGAACGCCGCCTTGTGGATTTTGAAAAACCTATCCTCACAATTCCCAACCTTGCGATTCATATGAACCGCAGTGTTAACAAGGGTGTTGAATTGAATCCCAATAAGGACATGCTCCCGATTTGCAAGTCTGTTGAGCAGGATTTCAACAAGGACGGATATTTTGTATCTAAGCTGGCAGAATTGGCGGG
>OQVP01000487.1_pt1 | contig 15314 bp, 9 predicted proteins | sample 1691541 | NCBI WGS metagenome assembly OQVP01 (sample SAMN03418258, study PRJEB22391) | human gut metagenome | biome: human-gut; feature: organic feature; material: feces | host: Homo sapiens | place: Tanzania | collected 2013-01 | reverse complement strand
GTTGCTTGAAGAAATTAGTCAAGGCACTCTGATCACTAAAACTGAGATGGTCGGCTATCTCGCCTATCGTCATATCCGAATGCGTCAGCAGATTGCATATCTCCTTATAGACCAGCGACGTGGCATGCTCATTGATTGTAGAACCGCTTATTTCCTTTACCAATCGGGAAAGGTAAGCTGTAGAGACATTGAGCATATCAGCATAGAAACGTATCTGGCGCTCCTTGCGGAAATTACGATAAAGATGATGAAGGAATATCTCATACACCTCCTTCTTGTGACGAAAGTCATGAGAGACAGAGCATTGCTCGTAAGGCAATTCATCGATGATAAGCCTCAAGACATTGAACATACTGCGTATCATCTCTATCTTATTGATGTGCTGACGGCGCACTATATCGCGAACAAAATGGAAGATGTCTAAGATACTATTATATTTTTCGTTGGCTATTTGGTAGCGGCAAGCATTATCCGAGGTAGGTTCATCCACCAGAATTACTTCTGCATCAAAGTCGTCCGACACATCTATAATCTCGCCCACCTCCTTTGCTGTGACCGTCAGAAGCGTCTTTGGCGAGAGAGTTACTGTCTCTTCGTCACCTTTTATCTGCAACTTTATCGTGCAACTACCCTGCTTCACCAGAAGAAGTTTGGCAAACAAAGCACGCTCCGTCACCATGCTATGAAACAAATCGTCTGCATTCTCGATAGCCACAGAATTGAAAGTGCAGTCACCGTAGCCTCCACTGACGGAAAAATGAGCGGCATAAGCCCCGAAGATATCCTTCAGTTGATATTTCGTTGCATACTCTTCCAAGTTATAGACTATCTGTTGTTTCATTTAGGTTTCTAATTCTATATATATCGTTTAAGCTCTCTTGTCTTCTGCCTCTTATCTCATTGTCTGACACGCTTTTTCGTCCTCTGCATCTGCGGCAAAGTTGGCATTCTACAAATATTATATGCAAAATTATAAATATTATCTGAAATACGTGCGTTTTTATGAAAAAAAATGATGTTTTTCGCCTTTTTTAGAACATCAAAATCAGCGATAACTTATCATAAAAAAACATAATTCAAAGCTCTGAAGAAGAGGAAATAGCAGATTTTTTATTACCTTTGTAAGGATTTCGTGCTACGAAAAAAAATACAATTATCAATCACTCTATATTATCCATGCAACGATTTATCACAATAATATTATTCCTCATCACTGTACTGACTGTGCATACAGCAGAAGATTTCACCCCACACGAGCAGCAACAGATAAGCATCGAGACACCTGGACTATTCGCTCATTCCAATGCTTTTCAAGTGGATTTCTCACAATATAAGAAGAATAAATTTTCTTTCCCTCTGCCTGTAGGCAAGGTGGAAAACGTCAATTCCTACGAAATAGAAATAGAAACCAAGAAAGGAGATGCGGTAAAGGCAATGTTTGACGGTACAATCCGCCTCTCACGACGCAGTTCCACACACGGAAACGTTATCGTAGTGCGCCACCACAACGGTCTGGAGACGGTCTATGGGCACAATGCTCAAAACCTTGTCAGAGTGGGCGACCAAGTGAAAGCCGGTCAGACCATCGCCATCGTAGGTGGCACCGCTGGCAGGATCTATTGCCTTTTCAGCATCATGGTGAATGGAAGAAGAATCAATCCTGAGATTATTCTCGATGTCAAAGCACACACATTGCACAATCAGATTGCCACTTTCAAAAAGACAGAGGAAGGCATCGACATAAAGACCACACGCAAGGAACCAAAAAACAAGGAGCCAAAAGGCATGAGCATGGACACTAATAATCCTTTTGGCGACAAAGCAGTCTATCGTCTTGACCTCGACGCAATAAAGTCGTTCCGCTACCCTCTCGATGATTCCCACGTCATTAGTGGCTATGGAGGCAAGCGCCGTCACTCCGGAGTAGATATCAAGAATGCTCCAAAGAAGGAGATATATGCCGTCTTTGACGGTCTTGTGGTGCAGGCCGGCACCTATTCCGCCTACGGCAAATGCATCACCATCCGCCATGCCAACGGTCTGGAGACCCGCTATTCTCACAACAGCAAGAACCTCGTCACTGTGGGCGACAAGGTAAAAGCCGGTGACGTCATTGCCCTAACGGGGCGCACTGGTCGCGCCACTACCGAGCATCTGCATTTTGAAACCCGCATCAATGGCAGGGCTTTCAATCCAGACTACGTGCTCGACCATAAGAACCATTGCCTACAAAAGGGCGTCCTGCAATTCAAAAAGGGCGGTGGCGTCAGCAGATTAAAGTAATCTGAAGCATTCTATTGCTCAATCTTTCACGCTCTATTACTCTTTTGCTCACCCTATATTGCTCAATCTTTCACGCATTACGGGCAAGTGATTCCTCGTGCTAAGCATCCATATCTATCTGATGAAGTATGCCGGTAAGGAAAGCGATTGCCATTCCGTAATTGGTAATAGGAACGTGTTGCTCCTGCGATGTGCGGATGCGCTCCAGGACATATCGGCGATTGAACATACAGGCACCGCAATGAATGACGAGATTATAAGGCGACAAATCCTTTGGGAAATCACGTCCATTGACAAAAGAAATCTGCAATCCTTCGCCTAATCGCTTGCGAAGCAGACGAGGAAGTTTCACCCTTCCGATGTCTTCACCAGTAGGCACATGAGCACAAGCCTCAGCTATCAGAATGTGAGAGTTCTCTGTCAGATGGGCAATACTCTCTGCCCCTTGCTTCATCACCTTTGCATCACCCTTGTAAGCAGCAAACAGGACAGAAAAAGAAGTCAGTTTGCTACCGGCAGGTTTCTGCTCAAACGCCTGTGGAAAGACCTGTGAGTCGGTGATAATCAGGTCGGGATTCTCCCGAAAACAATCCAATGCCTCTCTCAGTTTGTCTGGCGTACAGCAAGTGACAATGCAGTGTTTGTCCAGCAATTCGCGGATGGTCTGCACCTGAGGCAGTATCAGTCTGCCTTTAGGAGCTGCGTTATCCTGAGGCATCACCAATATCACCCTATCGCCTTCTTTAGCCAGATTGCCCGTAATAGTCTCTTGTCCGAAATCCGGGGGCAAGAGTTGGAGCAGCGATTCCATTAGTTTATTAAAGCCAGTTCCACGTAAAGCACTGACAGCCACAGCAGAAACCTTCAGTTCTTTTCCCAAGCCTTCGGCTATTTTTTCCGCTTCACTGATCAAATCTGCCTTTCCTAAGACGAGAAGCCAAGGAGTTCCTTTGCGTCTCAGATAGCCAATCCATTCCCGTTCCACATCCGAAATGGCTGGACTGCTCGCCACTAAGATGACGATGTCAGCCTCCTTTAGCGAAGCTTCCATCCTGTCTATGCGCAGATGTCCCAACTGCTTGTCTGTATCATCAAAGCCAGGAGTATCCAGCAGCACGCAAGCGCCAAGGCGGGGCAGCTCCACTGCTTTCCGCACAGCGTCGGTAGTGGTGCCGGCTACATCAGAAACGATGGACACATCCTGCCCAGTCCAGGCATTCAGCAGAGAGGACTTACCGGCATTGCGCACACCGATGATGGCAATATGCAAACGTGAAACTTGCGGAGTTTTGTTCATAAGCAGGATGTCAGAAGCGGAAATCACGGCGTCCGGACTTGATTTCCTCCAGACGTTTCATCGCAATCTCCTTGATTTTTGGGTTAGGAATATGTGCCACAGCCTTGGTTATCTCTGCCTGTCCTTTTGCCTTTGTCTCTGGTGAAGCATAATCTTCGAGATATTCCATCAGTGTCATCAAGGCATTTGGAGCACAGCAATTAGCTATCTGTCCGGACTTTACAAGCGACATAAAGCGGTCACCGGTGCGGCCCTCACGATAACAAGCGGTGCAGAAACTTGGGATATGACCGAGATCGAGCAGCCAGCCTACTATCTCATCCAGCGAACGATGGTCGCTGACGTCAAACTGCTCAGTGTGTTCATGCTGGGCTTCAGCGTAACCGCCAACGCTGGTTCGCGAGCCTCCACTAATCTGTGAGACGCCCAGTTCCAGCACTCTGCGTCGTACAGTTTCTGACTCTCTGGTGGAGATAATCATGCCCGTATAAGGCACGGAAATACGTATTACTGCCACGAGGCGTGCAAACATATCGTCGGAAATGGCGTCAGGGAAGTCTTCTGTCGAAATATCGTCAGCCGGACAGATGCGTGGCACGCTGATGGTATGCGGTCCGACACCAAACTTTGCCTCAAGATGCTCTGCGTGCATCAGCAGTCCTACGAAGTCATAACGATAGAGATTAAGCCCAAAGAGCACGCCTATTCCCACATCATCAATGCCTCCCTCCATAGCGCGGTCCATGGCTTCGGTATGATAAGCGTAATTGCTCTTAGGACCAGCAGGATGCAGTTCCTCGTAATGCTCTTTGTGATATGTCTCCTGAAAGAGGATATACGTGCCGATACCAGCATCTTTCAGTTTCCTATAGTTCTCCACCGTAGTAGCGGCAATATTGACATTGACGCGACGTATGGCGCCATTCTTATGATGAATGCCGTAGATGGTCTGAATAGACTCCAGGATATAATCTATCGGATTGTGCTTTGGGTCTTCGCCAGCTTCCAGTGCCAGACGCTTATGACCCATGTCCTGTAGTGCCACCACTTCGCGTTTTATCTCTTCTTGTGTCAGTTTACGGCGAGCGATAGTCTTGTTTTTAGCATGATACGGACAATATATGCAACCATTAACACAATAGTTTGAAAGATAAAGTGGCGCAAACATTACAATACGATTGCCATAAAATCGCTGTTTGATTTCTTTCGCCAAATGGCAGATGCGTTCAGTCAAATCAGGCTCATCGCATTCCAAAAGCACGGCTGCCTCACGGTGATTCAATCCACCGCACTTTGCAGCTTTATCAAGCAGACTCTCTATCAATGCGCGATCATTCTTATGATCAGATGCGTATTGCAATGTATCCAGAATCTCTTGATGATTGATAAATTCTTCAGCCTTATCAGAGGCAGGATTATAATTCTTGTCCATAACTATATTAAAACTTCACGATAGTCACCACGATCCATAGATATACGATACCCGATTCTGTCCAATTCCTGCTTTAGCAGAGCAATGCCTTCGGCTGCTTCCGTTCCCATAGCAGCCTTGTTGTCATACAAAGCATAATTGGAACGATAGGCGGCAGGCGACAAGTTTGGCATCACCACGTTTGCCCCAGCCAGTATTCCCTGCTCTTTTCCATCGGGAAGCAAGGTGGACAGGGCGGTGGTAGCCGGTATTAAAGCCGATGGAAACATCAAGCGGAAGATGGAAAGCAAGCGTAATGTCAGGTCTGCACTGCCAGAAGGGTAATCACGGAAAGGAGTATCTTGCTGGGGAATGAAAGGTCCGAGCCCTATCATCTGCGGACGAAAGCGCTCTATGAAGCATATATCCTCCACGAGATGCTCCAATGTCTGTCCGGGACTGCCCACCATAATACCGGTGCCGGTCTGATAACCTATGTCTTTCAGCCATTGCAAGCATTGCAATCTATGCTCCCGCGACATCGTCTCAGGATGCAGCATCCTGTAATGTGAGGCATTGAAAGTCTCGTGGCGAAGCAGATAACGGTCGGCTCCTGCACGATGAAGTCCATCATATTCCTCTCTCGTCATCTCGCCCAGAGAGAGCGTAATGGCGCAATCGGGATAAGATGGTCGGATTGTCCGTACCACATCTTCCCACATCGAGTAGTTGCCGGCTTTCTCCCCACCCTGTAATACGAAAGTACGAAAGCCTAACCTGTATCCATTCTGGCAACAGTTCAGGATTTCGTCCTTTGTCATCTCATAGCGCACTACCGAAGTGTTTGCCGCCCTAATGCCGCAATACAAGCAATTATTGCGGCATCGGTTGCCCACCTCTATCAGTCCGCGGATATATATGTCATGACCAAACTGCCGAACAGCCACCTCCCGCGCCTGCCGATGCAGATATTCCACCGCATCGGAATCCTTCGTACCCAATAGTCTCAGGTAGCCCTCAGGAGCGAGAGTGTGGTCTCGACGCAGTCTGTCAATCCATATCTTCATAAGTCTTTGTTTCCTTATCCAGTTCTTTAGCTAATTTACGCTTTCCTGCATTCAATTCATTATGTACGCATGGTCCGGTGATACATCCGCCTTCACACGCCATTACCTCTATAAACTGTGCCGGAGCTTTTCCTGTTTTGGCATAAGCACGCAGGAGAGCAATATTCTTCTTGTTGAGATTTGAAATCTGAATAGGCTTGAAAGTGCTGGCTTTATCTTTCAGATATGACTGCACTGCGCCTGCCACTCCGCCTGCTTGAGCGAATGAATGGGCTTCGCGCACTGACTGCACATCCATAGCATAAGGAGCTGTAGTAGCCACATCAATGCCCAATCCTTCAAAGATAGAAGAGATTTCCTCGAATGTGATGACGAAATCCACCTCCTCATCTCGCTGTGCTTCTTTGCGCTTTGCTACGCAAGGTCCTACAAATACCACCTCTGCATCAAGATGCTTCTGCTTGGCAAGGCGTGCAGTGTAGTACATTGGGGAATGTGTATCTGAAACATATTTCTCCAGACCTGGCACATGCTTCTTCACCATTTCTATGTATGACGGACAGCAAGACGTAGTCATAAACTGCTGACCCTCTTCCAATTTCTCCAAGAGTTCATGGGCTTCATGCTCCACAGTCTCCATAGCGCCCTGTGCTACCTCTATTACGTCGGCAAAACCGAGTTCTTTCAGAGCGCCATATATCTGCTCTTTGCCCACCTGGAACTGTCCCAAGATTGCAGGAGCCACGATTGCGACGAGTTTTTTCTTGTTTTTTATGCGGTAAAGAACGTCAAACACCTGCGATACTTCCATGATAGCGCCAAACGGACACGCATTCAGACATTTTCCACAATATATACACTTGCTCTTGTCAATATGCTCCACGCCACGCTCATCCTTGCTTATGGCCTTGACAGGGCATGACTGTTCGCAAGGCACAGGGATATAGACAATGGCATGATAAGGGCAACTGTCATGGCATATACCGCAACTGATGCAGGTATCATGGTCAATCCAAGCCTGTCCATTCTTCTTCAGATGCACGGCACCTTTAGGACAGTTGGTAGTGCAATAACGGGCAATACATCCACGGCACAGGTTTGTTATCTCATAATTGATCTGCACGCATGATGAGCAAGCCTCGTCAATGACGCATAATATGTCTTCTTTTGGTGCGCCGCTACCGGCTCTTTTCATGGCACGCATAGCATATTCAGAGAGCGGAGTCAGCTCATCCGTCTCATCTTCCATCGTCAATCCCAGGAGAGGAAGTGACTTATATCTCCATACTGCCCTCTCTTTATGCACGCAGCAACGTCCTTCATGCTTGGAACGTCGTGGACTCAGTTCGATAGGCAGACGGTCAATGCGGTCTATCAATTCGTCGTTTTTCCATAGTTTCACGAGTTCGGTCAACAACTTGTGGCGGACAATCATGATATTGTTCGTAAAGGCCATATTATTATATTAGATTAATGGGTTTAACATCTGCCAGACCTATCCGGCTAAGAACTTGGGTACAAAGTTATAAAAAAACTTTGATTGCCCCAAATGAATTTTGCTTTTTAGTTAAAAAATACGAAAATTTACCCCCCCATCAAGCATTTCAAGGAGATTTTCATTACCTTTGCAACGCAAAAAAATATGACAATTATTCAGGACTTTCTATCGTTAGATTGTTTTAATACGACACAATTGCACCGTTGAAGGTGGGATTATAGGCAGTAGCAATATTTCATTTTAACAGTTATAAGATTATGGACACTAAAGGTTTACTCTCAAAGCGTTCTAAGGGCGAGGCTGTGTGCCTGCGCTTCATTTTTCTTTTCGCATTTTTATGTTTATCCCTTTGCCACGCAGTCGCACAGAGCAGGGGAGCAGAACTTGACATCGAAAAAATCATAGGCTGTGACCCTGAGAGCATCATTAACACTACAAACGAGCATCGTGTCACTCCTAATAATGAGAAAGGTCATCAATTTACCTTCATGCTCTTCAATGTAGGTGCGCAGAAATTCTTTAATATCGGTGGCTCTTACGGTCGCCATGCCTCTCTGAGCGACTATGGAATGTATCTCTGGATATTCCAAAATTCCAAGACTTCTGGTGCTTTCAATATCCGTACGCTGCAGAATTATGTGGCAGAGACCACTACTAACCCTGGCAATCCTGATAATCAGGATAGCTATGTACAATACATAGATGATGATAAGTATAAGCCGGGGGTATATCTCGAATGTAATCCTAATGATGACACACGTAAATTCGGTTGGATTTTTGAACCAGCTAAAGGTTATGATGCGTCAAACAAGGTGTATAAAATCCGCACTTACGGCAACAGATACCTCACTGCAATGCCAAATGCCACAAACGGAAACCTTTGTGAAGCCACTAACGAGACACCAGATAATGCAGATTATCAGGTTTGGAAACTGATAACAGTGGCTCAATACTACGAATTATTCGACAAATCGCCATCTGATCTCTCGGCTCCTATCGATGCTTCATTCTTACTTCAGAATCCTGGGTTTAATTATAATAAAACTAATTCTGCGCAATGGAGAGCCTTTGGTGTTAATGCTAGCAGTCACGCTGTACGTTATGGAGTGGAGGGCTATTATAAGAAATCAACAGAAGATTATTATAAGGGAGACAATCACAATGATGAATATCTGAGTGAAAACGGAAGATATTTCTGTGCCGACATCAAGGATGTTCATCAAAATGGTATTGAGCAGTCAGTAGAAGTCTCCAAACCAGGTTGGTATATCTTTAGATGTAATGGATTTAGTAACACTAATGGGCTTGCTAAACTCTTTGTTACGAATCTTGCAGGTTTTTATAATTCTGAATTCATTTCAGTGACCCCTCTGAATCCTCTCGAAGAAAACGGACCAAAAGACCTTCTTGAGGCTGGCAAGGCTTTCTATGATGGCAGATATGAAAATCAGGTCATGATACACGTCACGCAAGAGGCTCTAGATGAGAACCAAGAATACTATGGGGATAAAAAAGAATATCTCTATTTCGGCATCAAGATAGAGGGCGACAAAAATGTGAAAGCAACAGACGAATGGACTGCATTCGATAATTTCAGAATGCTCTATGCAGGTGAGTCTGTGGCACCAAACCTTGTGCTTGATGAGGACAATCCCGACCTTCTATATCTGACACAGACCGTGGATGAATATAAAAATACGGTGCTTCATCTCAAACGCACATTCACTCTCAACAAGTGGAACACCATCATTCTCCCCGTAGCAATGAATTACGGACAGATGAAACGTACATTCGGTGACGACGTATTGCTTGCCAAACTCTATCAACTTACCTCTAAAAGCGTGCGCTTCAAGACTGTGGATTGCAAGGAAGATACAGACCTCATGCTCGAAGCTTTCACACCTTATATTATAAAGCCTACCAAAGGTCCGGGTACAACCCTGGCCTACACCACGCCTCGCCTCAAGAAAGCCGGCAATCAATACTGGCTCGACGTGAATGAAGGCATCACAAATGCCGAGGATGGCATTACCAGATACACATCAGGAACCATTACTGTGGCAGAAAACCACTATGACATCTCCGGCATCTCTCTCGACCGCACTCTGCTAAATGATAAGATTGACAAGCATTGGGTGTCAACCACACAGACTTCCGCCAGTGAAAACAAGATGCTATGCAAGGGCACTCTGGCAAAGACATACTACACCAAGGATAACAAAGGCCATTTCTACACTGATGGAAACGAGCAGCGCGACAATCTCGCAGGCGACTATTTCCTCAAAGATGGCACGATGTATAAGGTGCCAAATGGTAAGCAATATGGATTGAAAGCATTCCGTTGCTGGTTTGAACTGCCTAATACCGAATCGGGCTCCGGCACTACAGCGCCAGCCAAGCAGGTGAAACTCTTCATCAATGACATAGAGGAAAACGCTACTGGCATCGAGGATGTCATGGCAGACCAGTTGTTCGCACAGCCTAAGAATGAAAAGCCTGACGGCATCTATAATCTCAATGGGCAACGACTGCGAAACACCAACTCCCTCGAAGGCTTGCCAAAGGGCATATATATCGTGAAAGGAAAGATGGTAAGTCTATAAACAAAAATATGATAGAGGATTTCGACAATACAATAATCAAGGATAACAATGAATAAGAAAGAATACATATCTCCTGCATTATTCTTCATTGAATCAGAAGAGATGTGCAGTCTGAATACCGCATCTGTATTGCAAGGTGATGATAATGAGGTGATAGATACCTTCCCTGTGGAAGATAATCCCAAAGACTTCGATTTCAGTCTGCCTGATAACTGGGGCGGAGATTAAGAGAAGGGGAGGTGTTAGCCACTTGGTAGTATAGCAGACAGATTAGGCTACGCTCGGTGTAGTATGTCTAATATTCAATGATATAAATGTGGTGAAATTAGGGTGGAATTATACGAAGTTCCACACCTATTCCCCACCACAGATACGATATTGGAAGTCAGCATATTATATATAGCGAGGTGGAATTATGGGATATTCCGTTTTTTTATTTCTTCGTCATTTTGGGGATTGCCTATATAGTATATAATTGCCAATTTTTACGTAACCTGACTAAAATAATTACTTTAACATTAGTCATATTTCAAATAAAAGTATTACCTTTGCTCCGAAGAAATGTCACAAGTGACAGTTTTTCGTAAAGTATGATAGTAAATAGATCCTCTTATATCGACCAATTAAGCCGTTCCAAAGGCAACGGGCTAATTAAAATCATTACTGGATTGCGACGTTCAGGTAAGTCTTTCCTCTTAAAAACACTCTTCCGAAAACATTTGTTGGACGAGGGAGTGCAAGAAGATCATATCATAATCATTGATATGGAAAGCCGCAAAAACAATGCTTTTAAAGATCCTGATTATTTGCTTGATTGGGTAGAAGATAAAATGACTGACGATTCCGTATATTATATCATCATTGATGAAGTACAGGAAGTAAATGACTTTGTTGAAGTCCTGTCAACATTGTCTGTAACAGAAGGTGCCGATGTATATGTTACGGGGTCAAATTCTCGTTTCTTGTCATCTGATGTGGTTACAGAATTTCGTGGTCGTGGTGATGAAATTCATGTCTGGCCTCTTTCTTTTAAGGAGTTCATGTCTGTCTATGAAGGCTCAAAAGAAGAAGCATGGGCTGAATATTGTATGTTTGGTGGACTTCCACAGTTACTTACTCAAATTGGTGATGACAGGAAAACAGATTTCTTGCGTCGTCTTTATCGTACTGTTTATCTTAGAGACATTTACGAAAGAAATACGATTGAACTAAAACTGGAATTTGAGGAGTTGTCCAAGACGTTAGCTTCAAGTATCGGTGCGCCTTTAAATGCCTTAAACATAGCTAATACTTTCAAGTCGGTCAGTAAAGTTCAAAACATTACTGACAAAACGATTTCTACATATTTGGAGTATATGCAAGATGCTTTTCTTGTGGAAAAGTCTGAGCGATATGACATTAAAGGAAGAAAGTATATAGGTTCGCTCTCTAAGTATTATTATCAAGATGTAGGGTTGCGCAATGCTATACTTTCATTCCGGCAGAATGAAGTTACTCACATTATGGAGAATATCATCTACAACGAAATGCGTATGCGTGGTTGGATTGTTGATGTCGGCAATATCAATCATAGAATAAGAAATTCTGCAGGTCAGCAACAACGTGTCACACTTGAAGTCGATTTCGTTTGTAATAAAGGAAGTGAACGTATTTATATACAATCAGCTTACAAGATGCCTGATGCTGAAAAAATCGAACAAGAAAAACGTTCTCTGAAATTGATAGATGACTCTTTCAAAAAAATCATCATCATTGGAGAACACACGAAGCCATGGCGCGATGAGGATGGTATTCAAATCATAAGCATCTATGATTTTTTGCTTAATTTGTCTTCAATTTAACTGAACTTTCGCAAGCAATAAATAGCCCCTCAGTCCCCACTGCCGTGGGGAAGTGTAAAAGATCAATGATTGATTATGTTGTTTAGTGGTTTTGTTGTTTAGTGGTTTTGTTGAATGTATTAACATGATAAACGACTAAACAACTAAACGACTAAACAACTAAACAACCAGCCAACTACTTGGTATTTATCACGATAGTCTCCTTAATCTCTGGGATATTGACCAGCTTTCTGCCCTTCTTCTGCTTGGTGGCAGGGCGGGTGACGGTGACATTCATCTTACCGGCTCTGTCAGTGCTCTGCACTGTCAGCACGAGCATACCGTGGAAGAGGCGCATCTTTGGCTCTGTGAATGACTCCAAAGAGGTGGCGTCACCATTGCATATTGCCTTGAATCTTCCTTCTCCTTCCACTGTGACGAGAAGCTCATCGTCAGCGTCTGGACAGAGATTGCCGTCCTTATCCGTCATTTTCACGGTGATATAGCATAGATCTTCTCCGTCAGCAGCGATGGTCTTTACGTCTGGCGACATATCAAGGCGCGCAGCTTCACCGGCAGTGCGGATAACCTTCTCCATAGCAGGATTGCCTTCTTTATCGTATGCCACAACCTTCAGTTCGCCTGGTTCATACTTGGTATTCATCCAGCGGAGGCGGTAGCGGTCCATGTTAGGCGCATGGCTGGTGTCGCAATTAGCGTCCCAACGGTCGCTGTTAGGATTTCTTGCCTCAGTTCCCGTATTCTGCTTGCCGTCAGCACCGCGGCTGATGTCATGGTTTTTCTTTATTCTTCCCTGACTCTTACCATTGATGAAGAGTTCTGCTTCGTCGTAATCGGAGAACACCTGAACCGGTACATTCTTTCCTATCATGCTCTTGCCCCATGACCAATGCGGAGCGATATGCAGTGTATGGTCCTTCTTGTTCCATACTGAGCGGTAGAGATAGTATCTGTCCTTAGGAAGTCCGGCAAGGTCGCATATTCCGAAATAAGAGGAACGGCTTGGCCAATAGCTGTCATAAGGAGTCGGTTCGCCAAGATAGTCGATGCCAGTCCATACAAACTGACCTATAGTCCACGGGTAATCATCCATGAGTTCGAAATCGACGTCAGGCAGATTGCTCCAAGGACACCACTCATTCTCATAGCTGGAGCATTGTCCGTCGGCATAGACGCCGTGGTTTGTAGTCTTGTAAGGCAATTTATATACACCTCTTGAGCTGACAGTGGAAGCTGTTTCGCTGCCGAGGATAAACTTCTGGTGTGTCGTCTCGTAAGCTTTCACATACTTGTGAGTGCGATAGTTGAGTCCCACCACATCCATTGCGTCAGCCACTCCGCTTGCCAGAGCGCCATCCACGCGGTCAAGTCCCTGAGTGACTGGGCGTGAAGGATCGAGGCGATGACAGAGGTCCTGCAACTTCTTGCTCCATGCCACGCCTTTCTTCTTGTCTGCCTGCTCCGGAATCTCATTGCCTATACTCCACATGATGATGGAAGGATGATTGCGATGATGCAAGAGGAGATTGGTGATATCCTTTTCTGCCCATTCATTGAAGAAGCGTGCGTAGCCGTTCTTGCATTTAGGATACTGCCACATATCAAAGCTTTCTGCCATCACCATCATACCCATAGAGTCGCATACCTGCATCTGCATCTCTGAAGGCATATTGTGGGCAGTGCGAATAGCGTCGCATCCCATGTCTTTCATCAGCCTTATCTGGCGTATGAGTGCGGCTTTGCTGACAGCGGCGCCGAGAGGTCCGAGATCGTGATGCAGGCAGACACCTTGCAGTTTGCGGCTTACTCCATTGAGCTTGAAGCCACCGTCCTTGCTCACTTCTATGGTACGAATGCCGAAAGGAGTGATTACTTCGTCTATGAGCTTGTGATTGCGATACAATCTGGTGCGTACCTTATATAGATAAGGTGTCTCTGGCGACCATAGCGTAGGGTTTGTCACAGTGATAGTGGTCTTGATATGTCCGTCAGCCGGCACGTCGAAATGGCTTCCTGCCTCAAAGAAGTCCTTGTCATTCACTACGTCGATGACGCAAGCGAGTCCTTCGAAAGCATTGTCAGAAGTGTTTGCGAGGGTCTGACCATTGCTTCCAGCGAGGAGAGTGCTTGCAGTGCCGCCCACGAGCTGCGTCTCAAAGTCTATAGTAGCCTGTGGCTTTGTGCGTCCGAAGTTATCCACGCCCTTGATAAATGCTGTGGTGCGTATGCTTGTAGCCCAAGGGTCGATAGCCGCTTTACCAGTAAGGATGAGTTTTACAGGGCGATAGATACCTGCACCTGGGTACCATCTGGAGCTTTCCTCCATGTTTTCGAGGTCCACTTCCACCGTGTTCTTTCCCACCTTCACAAGGTCTGTGACGTCCATTCTGAAAGCATTATAGCCGTAAGCCCAGTAACCTGCTTTCTTTCCATTGACATAGACGGTAGGCTGGGACATTGCACCGTCAAATTCCAGTATGGCTCTGCTCTCGTCAGGACGGAAGTCTTTAGCACTGATGTCGATGGTGGTACGATAATGTCCCTTTCCAATCCACGGCAGTGCGCCTGATCTTCCCGTCTTTTCGGAAGCCTTTTTCTCTCCGTTTTGCTCGATAGCGACCATCTGCAAGTCCCATTTCTTGTCGAACGGACCGCTGATAGCCCAGTCGTGAGGCACGTTGACGGTCTCCCACGCCTGTTTGTCTTTAGAGAAATCCCATGTCTTGAGGTTCATTTCCTTGCGGTTCTGTGCCATTCCTACTGCGGTGATGGCGAGTAGGGCGCAAGTCATTTTAAGTCTGTAGTTCATATTGTCCTTAGTTAGTTTAGTTCCTATTTTGGCACAAAAATAACTATTTTTCTTGAAATGACGAAATAAATGTGGAGATTTCTTAAAATGAAAAATGAAGAATGAAGAATGGGAGTTACGTTTTCTTTTAGTGAAAAGTCGGTTATTGGTTGTTGGTTGTAGGTTATTGGTTGTTGGTTGTAGGTTATTGGTTATAATGCATAATTTATAATGTATAATTCATGGCAATGTAATATCATAGCTTTTACCTCCTAATAACTATGCTTTTACCTCCTAATAACTATGCTTTTACAATGCAATATCTATGCTTTTACAAAAGCACACATCAACCTCTATGGAGGGAGCTTCCTGTAGTAAGTTGTGATATGAAATGACTTAAATTTAACATCTATTCACAACTTTTCGGCTATTATTCTCCGAAAAATATTTTTTGTGAAAGAAGTTCCACCCTTCCACCTTATAGGTGCTATGTCCTTAATAATCAATACGTTATACATGGTGGAAT
>OQVP01000485.1_pt1 | contig 15320 bp, 10 predicted proteins | sample 1691541 | NCBI WGS metagenome assembly OQVP01 (sample SAMN03418258, study PRJEB22391) | human gut metagenome | biome: human-gut; feature: organic feature; material: feces | host: Homo sapiens | place: Tanzania | collected 2013-01 | reverse complement strand
GCGTGCGAGCCTGCGGCCTATGCTGCGGCACAGGCGGGCGACACGCTGCTTGCTTGTGGCTTCGAGATAGGCGATGACGAATCGTTTGTCAGCGGTTGGGACTCGGTGGCGCACAACTGCTGGACGAACCGCCAAATCGGCTATACAGGCTATTATGCCCCTGCTTCTCCCATTATTTGGACGGTTAAAACCTCCAATGCATATGACATAGATGGTATCTTTGGTAGAAGAGGGCAAATCCTCAAGGGTATAGAACGGCGTGCCTTCCACCGGTTCATCCTCTATATAGATATCCTTATGGTTGTCCACAGTTATCAGCCATTGCGTTTCGTTCTTCCCCGGGTTCCACGCAATAGTGGTGCTATGCGCATTGGTGGCATACACCCGCAGATTGGTCGGCGGCAAGCAGGCGGGTTCCGGAGAGACAAGGATGTCGTCCACATAAATCGAACCGTAGTTGTATGCCTCAATAAGGATATATTGTTTGCCGCGGACGGGCAGACTGAAACGCGAGAAACGGTATGTTTTTTTTAGGTCACACACTTCGCCCAAACGGGTGGCACCCTCCAAAGCAGGTACATTATTCACATACACCACCAGTCGGTCGTTGCGGGTAGAGGTGGAGACATAGCCGCTGCGGCTGTAGAAACTCAGTTCCGAGCCCTCGGGTATCTCTACCTGCGGTGTTACCAGCACCACCGATTTCGTTGTGTCGTTCTGATTGCTGATGAGCGCGTACATACTTCCGGAATGTGCGGTACCGGACTGTACTTTCCATCTATAGGACGAGTTGCCCACCCCTTTGAAAGTGTCCCAGCAAGGAATATCCTCGAAGGATTGTCCCGTGCTGTAGGGCTCGAAACCGAACAGGATAGAGTCGCGCTGTGTTTGGAACGGCGCACACTCGGTGGCAAAGGAGAGCGTGGTTTCTACGGGTTCTGCCATATCGCCATCGCCGCAATCCGACTGTATGCTCACCCAATAGGTATAAAGTGTCGAATGCACCAAACCGGTGATAGTCAATGCCGATGTACCGGATATACGTGTGGTTATGGTATCGGTGCTACCCGATTCGGTATAGCGTACCAACCAAGCGGTTTCCTCTTTACCCGCCTGCCACACGAGGTCGGCACTCGTGGTAGTGATATGGTCTATATGCATGGCTTTCGCCGGAATACAGGTAGGCATAGGCTTCAATTCCACATCATCGATATAGACATACGAACCGTTTTCCGCAGTCCCCACAGCGTACTTTATCGCTACATAGTTGTGCGTATCCGGGACATTGTTCAAATACGATTTTGCCAAGGTGTAGGTTGTGCTTATCGGGAACGTATCCACCCCCACAAACGTACTTACATCGGTATAATCGCTCATCACGCCCACTATTACTTTGCCATATTTTGCACCTGCGTCCCTGTTTTTATAATAGAATGAAAGCATCAGGCGGTTGGCGTTCTCTGTAGTGGCAGGCAAAACGGCATACTGCTCCGAAGCGGTATTTCCACCGTAGAAATAGAGGAAGTTGCTCCCACTATGCGCCAAATTCATATTATTTTCATCTACAAACACATACGGATATTTACTATTATATGCCACCCTATGCCAGCAATAGGGCATCACATCATTGCCCTTAGGCAGGCTGCCGTCGAAATTCTCCGTGTAGGGAATAGTCTGCTCCACACAATCGGTATGGAACGATGCTTGTTTCCATGCACCTACCCCCTCTCCGCACACAGCACGCACGTATGCAATATAGGTAGTATTCGGCAGCAGTTGGCTGATATGTACCGATGTAGCGGTAGTGCACTGTGCCTGTGCGTCAGCGATGGTCTCCGTAGCAGGTGCCACGATATAGTCGTAGCCGACTACGTCCTCGAGAGTCGTCCAAGAGAGCGTTGCCGAGGAAGCGGTTATGCCGGTGATATTCAAATCTTGCATATTGGTACAGGCCTTCCTGCTAATTGACAGATTATCTATGGCAGCAGGCGGGTTATCACCGCGACCGTTATCGTTCTGCCAGACAAAAACCAGGTTATAGTCGCCTTTTGTGGGGATACTGATTTCGACGGACTCACTTTGCCACGAGGTAGTCTGGTTGAACATCCACGGATAACTTGGCTTGCTCGGTTGACCGCCTTGGAGACGGATATAGCCCGCTTGAGTAAATTTATCCGCTAATGTATTTACATCAAAACCGGTTAAAGTTCCTAAATCCACCCTATTCTGGTTCGCCCCCGTCAGGCTGACATCGGCAGGCAGCACCAACACCTGCATCAAGTCGTAGCTGCTTTCGCCCGTGGCTTTCCAATCGAAACTTATGATATAATCCCACGCATCGAACTGAAACGTGCGCCAAACAAACGCCGTGGTGTAGTCGCGATTGCTGTACGTGTTATTCTCACCATTGTCATTGCTGATATACAATGCATTGGTTCCATCTTTCGGAGCGGCACCGCCAATATACCAGCGATTGACGGTATTTCCTTCCGAAAATTGCCATTGTACGTTGTCGGAAGCAACTTCGAAACCTGAGGAATAAGGCAGCATAGCAGTCTGCGCACTCATTCCAAAGGCTAAAAATCCTGCGGACAACAACAAAAAGAGTTTGTTTCTTCTCATAGGAAAATAGGTTTTTATTAATGAATATGATTGTATTTTTAACACCTCCGTCTTTGCAGTAACAACCTCTACCAATATCTATCCGACCTCATCACACACCATAGCAGCGTATTATTGCAAATTTGTGCAAAGGTACACCACTATCCCGGTCCCGGCAATCCCTAATTATCGGTAAGATATATCCTTATTTATGATTAGGCTTTGATGTTGCAGATCCGAGGAGGCGGGTGATTTTCTCTTTGCCGTCTTTCTCTCCCCGACACAGGTATATGCTCAGTGAAAAGAACCGAAATTCAGAAAGGAATTGTGCATATCAGAAAATTATCGTAACTTTGCAAACACTAAATTCAAACAGATGATTACTTGCGACGATGCCATAATAGAAAAAATGGTTGTCCATAAGGTTGGCAACAAAGTTAATAATGAACCGTTGAAGCTCTCTCCTTCCGAATTCATGCTGCACGGCGAAATAGGCAATCTGCTGATGAAGTATTTCACAACCGGTTTCAAATCTCCCCTTTCATACAGATTGTCGGGTGAAGTTTCGGCTGAAAACAACAAGATATGGAGATGTGCCAAAGCTGTCTTTGATAATCCCATGGAACTCTACTCTCAAAGCCTTGAGATAGCGGAATTTCTTTACAATGTCTCGGAACACCCCAACATTAAATCGGGAGAACTTTATATTGCACTGCTCAGTCGTTGCTTTGTAGAAGGAGAGACGGTTGATGCACTCGGAATATTCAAATCGGAGAACAAAGAAACCTATCTGAAAGTCTTTCCGCAAGGTGAAGGCTTCGATATAGAAAGCGATAGCGGCATAAACATCAACAAATTGGACAAAGGCTGTATCATATACAACAAAGAGGCTGAAGAGGGTTTTGTTGTGCAGGTTGTCGATGTTTCAAACCGCAGCGGAGAAGCCGCAGCCTTTTGGACAGACAGCTTTCTCAATATCAGACAAAGGCAGGACGCATACTTTAATACACAGCATACAATCAATCTTTGCAAGGGTTTTGTATCCGAACAGCTGCCTGAAGAATACGAAATAAACAAAGCCGACCAAGCTGCCTTGCTTTCCAAGACGGCAGACTACCTTAAAGATTGCAAACAGTTCGATTTGGAACGCTTCGGCGACGAAGTATTCGGCGATGACGAGATGAAGCAGTCTTTTCGCAGCTATCGGGAGCAATACGAAAAGGATTACGACATGGACTTTGCCGACAACTTCACTCTCAGCGACGAGGCATTGCGAAGGGAGCAGCGTTACCTGCGGACAATTCTCAAATTGGATAAGAATTTCACCGTTTACATTCACGGAGCCCGCAACAGAGTGGAGCATGGAGAAGATCCGGAGACAGGCTTGAAGTACTACAAATTTCTCTACGACCAAGAGAAATAAACCAAAGATAAACAAGTCCTTTCCGAAAAAACTGATGAAAAAACTAAAATTCAATCAAACAGAAATAATTTCTAATCATGCCATACGGATTGACCGATAGTGAAATGCAGGTATTGCATGAGCTGTTTGCAGAAAACGAAAAAATCGAACAGGTTATTCTTTACGGCTCGCGTGCCAAAGGAACGTACAAACCTTTCTCCGATGTCGATATAACCATAGTCGGTAAAGGATTGACTCGACTTGATGTTAACCGTCTGTACGCCGCATTGGACGAATCCCCCATACCGTATATGTTCGACATCTTCGTATTCGACACATTGAAAAACGAAAGTCCGAAAGACCACATCTCACGATGTGGTGTAATTCTCTACCAAAAGAAAGAATAATCGACACGTTATCTCTTTATTCCGCTCATCGGATTTGTAAATTCGGCTTTATGCTCAAGCTTTCTCAGCTATCAGTTTAAGGAGAATATCACCATATTTTTCCATGGTTCTCTTTCCTATGCCTTTAATGGAGAGGAGTTCCTCCTGTGTTTGGGGATGTGATTTTGTTATACCCTCAATGGCTTTTTGAGACAAGATACAATATACCGGCAAACCTTCTTCCTCTGCTTGTTGTCGTCTCCATTGTTTCAATGCGGCGAACAAATCTTCCATCTCCAACTCTTCGTTTTTCTCTTTCGCCGTTTGAATTTTCCGGAACGCCCTTTCATTTTTTTCTTTCGGCGTTTCATTTTTCTGAATCGCCATTTCATTTTTGCCTTTTTTGATAAAGGTTTTATAAGCCGTCCACTGCATTTTGTCGCCCTCTGCAATAGTCTTGTTTTTCAACTCTGTATATGTCACAAGGTCTAAATCGTTTGCTTGAAGATAGCGAAGCAATCGGTATTTGAGTTCCACCTCGTTTCCGAAACGCCTGATAAGTTCTTCCGTTTCATCATTGCTAAGGTATTCGTCCCAATCCAAGCTGTCCAAAGCCTGCAACAATGACAGGCAAAGCGGCATTTGTTCCAAGAAATAAACGCTTGCCTTGCCACATCTCTCCTTCAACATCCCGCTATCCCTGCAAATCCTCCTCAGTTGCACGGAAAAACGTTTGGAAACTTCGCTTATATCTTCTTTCACGGCTTTCGAAATGCTTGCAAATGCCGATGAGACTTCCGCTTGCCTTCCTGCAACTTGTCCGATATTGAATTTATCGAGTTCATCAAGGGCAAACTGTAAGGCGGAAAAGTCGAAGATTTCTTCAAGACTGTTGAAATAGTATTCAAATCGGTCTTGCTCAAATGTTTTCTCATCTGCCCTGTTGTCCTCTTGCGAATGCTTGAAATCGTCCACCTTTACGTCTGTTATGACTGCCTCCGGCGAGAATGGAGAAGCGAGTGTCAAGCCCTCCAAAGTTTTGCAACGACTCAACGCAACATAGTACTGCCCATGCGTAAAGGATTGGTCGGCATCGATTATGGCTTTATCGAATGTCAAACCCTGACTTTTATGTATGGTTATCGCCCATGCCAATTTCAAAGGATACTGTTTGAAAGAGCCAATGACCTCTTGAACTATTTCCATCGTCTTCTTATCCATGCTGTAACGATACTTCTCCCAAGTGTATGGCTCAACACTTATCTCCTTACCGTTTTCCTGCAAACGAACAAGTACTTTCTTCTCCTCCAATTCCACCACCTTACCGATGGAACCGTTGTAATAGTCTCTTTCTGTGGCTTTGTGTTGGTAATCATTCTTGATGAACATGACCTGAGAGCCTTCTTTAAGTTCGAGAATTTCGGAATTAGGATATGTTTTCGGGTCAAAATCGCCTTCAACCTCACATTGATAGAAATAACTCTTGCTCTCTATCTCGGAAAGTCTCTTATCATTTATCGCCTTGGTCTTTCGATTATGCGTACAGAGTATCACACTGCCTTCGTTTTTCTTTTTCAATATATCGGGAAGGTATCGGCTGTTCAGTTTTTCTATGATATTATGCGAAATGCGGTTATCCCTTACTCGGTTCAGTATATCGATAAAGGTTTTGTCCGATTGGCGGTAAATATGTTGCAGTTCTATGGTGTAAAAGTCCGAAGCCTGCCATGCAAGAGAGGAAAAGAAATAAGGCGTTGCATAGTATTGCGAAAGCAAATCCCATTCTTCTTCAACTGCAACAGGTGGTAACTGACTCAAATCCCCAATCAAAAGCAGTTGAACACCTCCGAAGGCTTTGTTTCTATGCCTGTAACGAATTTTTCTCAATACAAGGTCTATCTGATCCAGGACATCTGCCCTCACCATGGAGATTTCATCTATTATAAGCAAATCCAAGCTGCGTATAATATTGATTTTCTCCTTGCGAAAACGTTTCTGCTCCATTTTGCAGCCCGGAACATATGGTGCAAAGGAGAATTGAAAAAAAGAATGTATCGTTTGCCCCTCGGCATTCAGGGCAGCTATACCCGTGGGAGCAAGAATGACAAAACGCTTATGCAGACTTGCTTTCAGGCTTTTCAAAAAGGTGGTTTTACCTGTGCCTGCCTTTCCCGTAAGAAAGATATTTCTGTCGGTCTGCTCCACATATCTGCGAGCCAAATCAAGTTGTAGATTGCTTTCCATTCGCTTCACATCAAAAAAGGCAAATTCCGTCAAAACAGAACCTGCCTAAAAATATATATAGATTTGATTGAAAGGCGACAAAGCCGAAAAAAACTTCCTTCTTTGCCGCGACGTCTTACTATCTTGCCTTTCTTGCCACGGCTTTCTTGGCAGCCTCTGCTATATTTGCCGCTTTCAAACCGTATTTCACCATAAGTTCCTCCGGTTTTCCGCTTTCACCGAATTTATCGTTCACACCTATGAACTCCATAGGCTTAGGATTATTACGAACAAGAACTTGTGCAATGCTTTCGTTCATTCCGCCGCTGTATTGATGTTCTTCGCAACCGACAGCACAGCCGGTCTTTGCAACCGAACGCAATATGGCTTCTTCGTCCAAAGGCTTTATGGTGTGTATATCTATTATTTCTGCACTTATTCCCTCTTTCTCCAAGAGTTTTGCAGCCTCCAAAGCCTCCCAAACCAAGTGTCCTGTTGCAAAAATGCTCACATCGTTGCCCTCACTCAACATAATAGCCTTACCAATCTCGAAAGGCATGTCCTCAGGTATGAATACAGGCACCTTCGGTCTGCCGAAACGGAGATAAACACCTCCTTTGTATTCCGCAGCAGCTATTGTCGCCGCTTTGGTTTGGTTATAATCGCAAGGATTCAGCACAACCATATTCGGCAACATCTTCATCAATCCGATGTCTTCCAATATCTGGTGAGTAGCACCGTCCTCTCCGAGAGTTATTCCGGCATGAGAACCGGCTATCTTGACATTTGTTTCCGAATAAGCCACCGATTGACGGATTTGATCATACACCCTGCCTGTGGCAAAGGCTGCAAAACTGCCTACGAAAGCCGTTTTGCCACTGAGAGCCAAGCCTGCCGCTATACCGATCATGTCTGCCTCAGCTATACCGCACTGTATCATTCTGTCGGGAAAAGCTTTGGCAAATTCGTCCATCTTTACCGATGAAGTCAAATCGGCACACAATGCCACTACTTCGCTATTTCTTTTGCCGGCTTCAAGCAAACCCGCTCCGAATCCGGAACGCGTATCCTTGTTACCCAATATAGGATATTCTTTCATTTGTTTTACTTCGCTAAATTTATCGTTGTTGTTTTCTTTGATTCAATCTTGAAGTCCTTCACCTGCGTTTTGATGGTTTTATCCGCCGTTTTGGCTCTTACAACCACCATATACTGCCCCGGTAAAAGGTCTATGGATTCGTTTTGTCTGCTTTCTTCGAGATTGCACACCCATTTTGTCTCTTCGCTATCCTTGACGAATATACTGCAAAGCATGTTTCCTTTGCCTTTATTCAAGAGAAGCGTACCGCTTTGAGGGATTTCAATCGTTGTCGTGGCACTCTGCCCCACTTCAACGTTCTCTATCTTCAAGCGAGGTTTGGTGAGAATTTCCAAATCGTACTTTCCTACAATATATTTCTCACTCTTGTTCAACTCCTGTATATTTACGACTTCCGGTTTGCCCGATTCGCGAACTATGACTGCCATATTCTTAGTGGTATTCTTGCCCTTATCCTCGGCAAGCGTTATAATCATGCTGCCTTGCGGTGTCTTGATGGGAATGATGGTGTGTCTTCCGGGATTCAACTGCACCTTCTCCACCTTTACGGGGGGAATGGTGTGAACCACTATGTCGTAATTTATCAGCGGATCGAGTATCAAGGTATCGGGCATGCCCTTTGCATTGAAAGTATGCATGAATGTGTAGCGTAATTTCTTGCTTTGCGAATCGTAAAAAGTCATGGGAACATTCGTTTCGCTCGCTTCCATATAAGTATCCAAGAGATTGACCTGAGATGTCGTGTTATTCAATGCCTGATTGACCACATCATTCAAGGCTTTTGAAAATTCTATTTCGTTTGATACCTCATAGTATGCTCCGGCACACTCGAAATATTCTCTCATTCCTCTTCCTATACCTATGATGAAAGGTTTCAAGAAAGCTCCTTTCTTTTGCAGAGCCTTTGATGCCGCACACACATCACCTGAACATTCGTCCGTTCCGTCCGTTATCAACACTATTATGTTTCGACAGTTATCACAATCCGGGAAATCGCCTACACATTTCTCCAATGTCGCCGCTATGGGAGTGGTACCTTTGGGAACCAATGCCTTCAACTTGGCTTTTATCTGTTCGCCATTGTTTGCCGAGAAACCGACTTCCAATTTGGTATCATCGCAATCCTGAGGCGGATAATCCTTGGTATGTCCATAAGCTCGCAAAGCTATTTCCACACCATTGCAATCGCTGAGTGTATCGACTATGTTGGAGACAAGATTTTGTGCTATCTTTATTTTGGTATTGCTCTGCCACATTCCGTACATGCTGTTCGAGCAATCGAGAATGAAGAGTATGCGGGTGGTTTGAAAAGCGTCCTTTTTCGTTACTCTCACTCCTTTGGGCTGTGCAGTCAAGACCTGACTCAAGCCGATGAAGGCTGCAAGTATCGCTATAATCCCCAATTTTCTCCTTATCCTCATGGCAGATGCTGTTTCTTTTGCTAAAAATCTCCGAGTGTTTCCTTTAACTGCGAAAGTGCTTTCGCTGCTTGCTCGTCGTTAGGCGGGGTTCCATGCCATTTATTATCGTTTTGCATGAAGTCAACTCCGTAACCCATTTGAGTATGCATCAATATGACTACCGGTTGTCCGTGTCCTGTCTCGGCTTTTGCACGTTTCAATCCCTCGCAAATGGCGTTCATATCGTTGCCCTCGGCTTCCACAACTTTCCACATAAAGGCTTCAAATTTTGCTTTAAGGTTTCCGAGTGAACAAACTGCCGTTGTGGTTCCATCGATTTGCAATCCGTTGACATCTATAGTTGCAATAAGCTTGTCCACTTTGTTGGCTCCGGCAAACATTACTGCCTCCCAGATTTGTCCCTCTTGCAATTCCCCATCACCATGCAAGGTATAGACTATTTTATCATCTCCATACATTTTCTTTGCCAAGGCTGCTCCTATTGCAACAGACAATCCCTGACCCAAAGAGCCTGATGCCTGTCTTATGCCGGGCAAATGGTCATGTATGCTCGGGTGTCCCTGCAAGCGTGTACCCAAACGACGGAATGTTGCCAATTCTTTGACAGGGAAATAACCCCTTCGAGCCAAAACGCTGTACAAAACAGGTGATATATGACCGTTGGAAAGAAAGAACATATCCTCTCCCCTGCCCTGACGGGTGAAAGAGTTGACGTCCAAGTCCATAGCCTCAAAATATAAGGCTGTCATAAAGTCTGCACACCCCAAACTGCCGCCCGGGTGTCCGCTCTGACATGCGTTGACCATGCGAATTATATCGCGTCTTACCTGTGTCGCAATGTCCTGTAACTGTTTTACTTCTGCCATTACTGTTTTTGATTTTTCGTTTGCAAAGGTAGCAATTTTTCTTCTAATGGCAAAATGAATAGGAAGGCTGTAGAGTCGCCCTTATCTTATAAGCATGAGACTGCCCTTTTGAGTATGTGTATTTCCTTTGGTATCTGTGAATTTCACTATATAGTAATATCCCCCCTGCATAGCGTCTCCGCCATTGAATGTACCGTCCCAACCATGGTTTATATCATTGGCAGTAAATATAAGGACGCCGCGGCTGTTATATATGTCCATTCTGTATGAAGAAAGCTCGGCGTATGCAGGTTTGAAAATGCCATTCTTACCGCTTCCAGGTATAAAGGCGTTAGGAATGAAGAGTTGCGTACGTACAGTGTCCTCAAGGCTAAGATCGGAAGAAGCTTTCGTTCTTGTTTCCGGCTCTATGATTTCTGTATTTGCGGACTTTGCCATAGGTTTTTGTGCAAGAGGAGTTATTGAAACAACATTTTGCGAGCGGACAACTTGATTTTGCCCCATAACAGCAGCCTCTTCATGATTGTTCACACTCATCGGATTTGATGATATAATGGGTTGATTGTCAGGTTCTGCAACAACAGTATTTTCTTTCGCCCTTTCATTTTTGCGAATCGGCCTTTGAATAAATTCTTTCGGCGTTTCATTTTGCTCAATCGCCATTTCGCTCGCAGCTTGTCTTTGAACACTCGGTTGAAGGTAGGTTTCTGCCTTTGCAATCTCCTTTTCCGCTTTCTCCGGAGCCAATGCCAACATACCGACAAAGCCTGCCAACAAAACCGTTGCCACAATGACGGATACGGTAAGGTAGCCATGTTTCGGTTTATTCAATTCCTTGGATACGTTTTCCCACAAGCGTTCATCCGGTTGCTGCTTATAATCCTGTAATCGCTCTCTGAACTGTTCGTAATTCTTATCCATAATCTTTCTCCTTTCCATCTCTTCACACAATCCTCTAATTTGCTTTTCGGATTTCGGTTTGAATATTTTTCTTGTTTATTTTCTCTCTCAATAATTGCTTTGCCTTGAAATTCAATCCCCTTAACGTACTCTCGCTTAACTGCCACATATCCGATAATTCCTTGTAAGAATATCCCTCTATTTCGATAAGATTGAATACCGTCCTGCAATTCTCCGGCAAAGAGGCGATGGTTTCAAGTATCTCGGAGGTTGAAAAATTGTCAAGTTGCACAGGTCTCTCCACAATGGAGTTGCATTCCTGTACATCACAAAAAAAATGCGATTTATCGTAACGATAGTAATTCAAAGCACAGTTGACAAAAAGACGTCTCAGCCAACCGCCGAACGCTCCCTTGAAAGAATACTTGTCAAGTTGCGAAAAAGCTTTCACAAAAGCCTCCTGAAAAATATCCTCTGCGTCCTGACGGCAACGTGCATAGCGAATGCACAAACCGAACATAAGAGAGGAATACCTGTCATAAAGAGCTCGTTGAGCCTTTGCGTCTTTTTTGAGACACCTTCTTACTATTTCTTCGTCCGTAAGGTTCATTGCTGCTATGACACTTGTATTCTATGATTTGTTTCGATAGAACAACAAATTCTTCAAAAGAAACGGTGCGACATCTGTAAGCCGGGTTCTGTCGGGTCTGCGTTTGCAAACCGTTCTATCATTAATCTACTGCCTGCCTTGCGACAAGCCTCTAACGACCTACCCCTCGGAAAAGGACGAGCAGCCCCATGCTCCGATATATTTGGTCTTTCAACTCATAAGGTTTACCCCTTTTGCTTATCACTAAGCAAAAGCGTGAGCTCTTACCTCGCGTTTTCACCCTTACCTTCAAAAAGGCGGTTATTTTCTGCGGCACTTTCTGTCGGACTTTTGCAAATCCGCCTACCCGTTAGGTAGTATGATGCTCTGTGTTGCCCGGACTTTCCTCTCCGAATGCAAATTCGCAGCGATAGAACGATGTCGCACCGTTATGTTTCTTACTCCTTTGGTGTCGAATTGGCAGCACGCTTACGTGCTACCTCGTCAAGAAGTATTTTTCGTATTCTTAAATGGTTCGGAGTGATTTCAAGATATTCGTCTTCGGCTATATACTCCATCGCTTCCTCCAAAGAGAACTTCTTTGCCGGTGCTATATTTACCTTTTCATCCGCACCTGCCGAACGCATGTTTGATAATTTCTTGGTGATTGTAAGGTTCACCACAATATCATCGGGTCTCAATCCCTCTCCGACGACCATTCCTGTATATACTTCATCGCCCGGAGAGACAAAGAAAGTTCCTCTGTCTTGCAATTTATTGATTGAGTATTCTATTGCGGTACCTGTTTCCTTTGCAATCAAAGCTCCCATTCTTCTTCCGGTGATTTCCCCCTTCCAAGGTTCATATCCTTTCAGGCGACTTGCCATTATAGCCTCACCCTCCGACACTGTGAGTATATTGTTTCTCAATCCTATGATACCCCTTGATGGAATGGTGAACTCTATGTGGCTTCTGTCTCCCTGAGCCTCTATGCTGTCTATCTCTCCCTTCCTCATGGTTACCAATTCTATCACTTTACCTGAGAATTGCTCCGGAACAACTATGGTTAACTGCTCTACAGGCTCGCATTTCTTACCATCGATTTCCTTGATGATGACCTTAGGTTGTCCGACCTGCAATTCATAGCCCTCTCTACGCATGGTCTCTATCAGAATCGAAAGATGAAGAATACCACGTCCGTAAACTATGAGCGAATCCGGCGAATCGGTTTCTTCTACACGAAGAGCCAGATTTTTCTCCAACTCTGCGAACAACCTCTCACGAAGATGTCGGGAAGTTACATACTTACCGTCCTTACCGTAAAAAGGCGAATTATTTATCGTAAAGAGCATGCTCATCGTCGGATCATCGACCTTTATCGGCTTCAAAGGCTCCGGATTTTCCAAATCGCAGACCGTATCTCCTATTTCAAAGTCTTCCAATCCCAAAATGGCACAAATCTCCCCCGCTTCCACCGGTGTCTTTATTTTTTCCTTTGCCAAACCTTCAAAGACATAGAGCTCCTTGATTTTGGAACGCACCATCTCTCCATTGGTTTTTGCAAGCGTTACATCTTGTCCTGCAACCAACGTTCCTCTGTGAAGACGTCCCACGGCTATTCTGCCGACATACGAGGAGTAATCCAAGGAAGAAATCATCAACTGGGTATTTCCCTCACTCACTTCGTATGCCGGAATATGCTTTATTATCATATCCAAAAGATAAGATACGTCTTCCGTGGGCTGTTCCCAATCTTCACTCATCCAACCCTGCTTTGAAGAACCGTAAACCGTAGGGAAGTCCAACTGTTCCTCCGTTGCACCGAGAGAGAACATAAGGTCGAAAACCTTTTCTTGCGTTTCGACAGGATTGCAATTAGGTTTATCAACCTTATTTATGACCACAATAGGTTTAAGGTTCAATTCTATTGCCTTTTGCAGCACAAAACGGGTTTGAGGCATAGGACCCTCAAAAGCATCTACCACAAGCAGAACTCCGTCCGCCATATTCAACACTCTTTCCACCTCTCCGCCGAAATCACTGTGGCCGGGAGTATCTATAACGTTTATTTTGTAACCCTTATATCTTATGGAAACATTCTTGGAGAGTATAGTGATACCGCGTTCACGCTCCAAATCATTATTATCCAGTATAAGGTCCTTTGTCTCTTGATTGTCGCGGAAAAGCTTTGCCTGATACAGCATTCTGTCCACGAGGGTCGTTTTACCATGATCTACGTGAGCTATTATGGCTACGTTTCTGATGTTCTGCATTCTGTGTTCCGAATATTATTAAGACTGTTTATGTTTTGAAGAAACGGCATTTCGGGAAAATGAAACACCGTTTCACTTTTTTCTTTCTTCCTTTCGTTTTACCCAAACGGCGTTTCGGTAAAACAATTCTTTATCGCATGAAATCAAGTTCCTATCCGAAAAGTTCTTTCTTTATCTCCTCTATCGCTTTTTCTATGCCTGAGACGTCTTTTCCGCCGGCTGAAGCGAAGTATTTCTGCCCACCGCCGCCGCCTTTGATGTGTTTGGCTGCCGAACGTATGATTTTGGAAGCGTCCTTGCCGTTTGCCACAAGCTCTTCTCCCAACATAAGCGACAAAGATACCTTTCCTTCATCTGCTCCGTAAGCAATGAAACATATATTGTTGCTTTCGGCTTTGAATTTGAATGCCAAATCCTTCACCACATCGGCTTTCAACTTGCTGCAATCCCACTCCAATAAATCCACATCGCCCGTTTGCTTGATTTCTTTGCGGAGAACATTGAACAGTTGTGCCGTTTTCTCTTTCTGCAACTTTTCAAGACCGGCTTTCAATGCAGCATCGTCCTCAATCAACTTCTTGACCGATTGCACCACATTGGGACTTGCAACAAACAAAGAGTGTATTTCTTTCAATGTATCGAGACTTTCATAAAGGAATTTCTCGAATCCCTTTCCGCTCACCGCCTCTATTCTCCTCACACCGGCTGCAACAGCGGTTTCATTCACTATTTTCACCATTCCGATTCGACCTGTTGACTTAACGTGAGTACCGCCGCAAAGCTCTATGCTGTCGCCAAACTTTATGCAACGCACCTTATCACCGTATTTCTCACCGAACAAAGCCATAGCACCCATCTCTTTCGCTTGGTCAATCGGTATATCCCTGAAATCTTCTGCCGAATAATCCTCTCGAATCATGGCATTGACGATTTGTTCCGCCTTCATTATTTCCTCGTCTGTAAGTTTTGAAGGACAGGAAAAGTCAAATCGCAAACGCATATCATCGACATACGAACCCTTTTGCTCCACATGATTGCCGAGAACCTTGCGTAAAGCATAATGCAAAAGATGAGTTGCCGTATGGTTTGCCTCTGTCGCTTTACGTAATTCGGCATCGACAGTAAGCATGAAAGGTTCTTCCAAATTCTTAGGCAGTAAGTTATGTCAGTAATTTCTTTTTTGGGTTGTTCGGTATTATTGAATATGTATTGCCGGTTGCAGTAATGTTTGCGGCATTTTTCTTACATATCAATGAGTATAGAAGACGAGCAGTGAATAAAGTGGTCTTTGGTTCTTTTGTGTTGTTATGCATTGGAATGATCGGACAATTGGCAGCAGGAATAGACAAATATGATTTTACGAAACTTTTTATGGAAGGCTTTCAGGATAAATTAGGCGGTGGGATTGTTTGTGGTTCGCTTGCATATCTGTTGCAGGCTGCGGTTGGACAGATTGGCACCTATATTATTATTGTTGCAGCCATTATCATCTGCATTGTCCTGTTTGCGGAAGTCTCCGTCATCGATATGTTCCGGGGCGTGATCGAAACAATTTCCGAT
>OQVP01000481.1_pt1 | contig 15430 bp, 16 predicted proteins | sample 1691541 | NCBI WGS metagenome assembly OQVP01 (sample SAMN03418258, study PRJEB22391) | human gut metagenome | biome: human-gut; feature: organic feature; material: feces | host: Homo sapiens | place: Tanzania | collected 2013-01 | reverse complement strand
CGAGGAGTGCACGGCGCACATCCTTCATGGTTTCAGCCACGTTGATTTCTGTAATCTTACCTTCACCCTTCAAGATTTTGAAGGAACGTTCTAATCTATCACTTAAATTTTCAAACATTTCTTATTATTTCTATTTATTTCGGCGACAAAGATACTACTTTTTTCTGAGAAAGCCAACAAGTTACCCGATTTTTTCTACTTTTCGGGCTCTTTCAGCTTGTAGTTCTTGCCCGTAGCCTTCTCGTAAGCAGAGACGATAGGGTCCTTGCGGTCCATTTCCTTGAAGATTCCCTTTGCTTTTTCCAGATGTTTTCTGTCGCGCTTGCCCTGCTTGTCCATCCAGCCGAAGGCATCGAATCCGATGCCGCCTGGCGAGGTAGGAATGGAGTTCACCTGCTCCTGAATCAAGCCTTCCATGTCGTCGATATGCTGCTGGTTCTTACCCCATACGGTCACCTCACCTATCTGCTTGGCTTCCGGCAGCAGGAACACGGTATCAGGCAGTTCCTTGTAGCGGATGGTAGCCTTCACGTAGCCGGGTTTCGACACGGTGGCAGAGTCAAACTGATAGCGCATGTTCCAATAGCCACGGTAATCGGTGCGTGCCCACTGGTTCTTGTCGGTATGAATCAGCGCTTCGCGGATAGGCACATGGTCTTCGGCGCTGGCGATGACGCAGGTTTTCTGCGCCTGTGCCATAGATGCCACCGACATCAGGCAGATGATAAAAAATATAATCTTCTTCATAATCTTTGCTTATTTTTGAGAAGGCAAAAATAACAAGAATCCTGCATTCTGCAAAATATTGCAATAGATATTAACCTGATTAAGCAGATATTAACCTCAGGAAGGATATCTGCATCATGAGATATCCTCCTGATTCATGTAATTACATGTAATTATACGCCTTCTTTTTCGATTCGTTTAGCTTCTTCAAGCAGCTTGATGGCATCCACATACTGGGCGATGCCCTGTGCCACTTCCTTGGCTGCCTTCATCGCCAAGACCACGGTCTGCGGACGGTGAACCACATCTCCTCCGGCAAAGACACCACGGCGGGTAGTCATACCGAACGGACGCTCCACCACCTTTACGTAGCCCTTCTCATCCACCTCGATACCTGCGGTGGTAGAAACGATGCGGTTGGCAGGACGGGAACCGATGGCGAGATAGATTCTGTCGAAGTTCTCAACTCTCTCTCCCTCAGGAGTATTCAGCACGCAGCTTCCCAGTCGGCCGTTCTTTCCCTTGAGGAAAGCCTCCACGGTGGTCTTCCACTCAAACTTAACGCCCTCTTTCACGGCATCCTCGTATTCACTCTGGATGGCAGGCATCTCTTCCTGGGTCTTGCGATAGAGCACGGTGACATCGGCACCCAGACGGATGGCTGTACGGGCAGCATCCATCGCCACGTTGCCGCCGCCGATTACGCCCACCTTCTCTCCATCTCTCAGCGGCACCATGTCGCGGGTCAAGGCACCCTCGTTATAGGCACTCACGTTGTGCAGGAAATAGGTGCTCTGGCTCACACCATGCAGCGTAGAACCAGGGGTAGAATCCATGTTCTGAGGCACATTGGTACCCGTGCCCATGAAAATGGCATCGTAACCAGCACGGAAGAGGCTGTCGATGGTGACATTGTTCTCACCCACCATGCAGTTGGTGATAAACTGTACACCCAGCGCCTCAATCTTGCTAATCTCGTCGCGAACCACGCTCTTAGGCAGTCTGTATTCCGGAATACCGTACATCAGCACGCCGCCCGGCTCAGCCTGTCCCTCGAAGATGGTGACATTGAACCCCTGGCGGGCGAGATCACCAGCCACGGTAAGACCAGCAGGACCCGAACCGATAACCGCCACGCGGCCGCGCGTCTTCTGAGGCAACTTCTCTCTGGAAAGGTTCATCTTGGTATCGAAGTCAGCGATAAACTGCTCCAGCTTACCAATCTGCACCGGTTTTCCCTTCTTTCCCAGCACACAGTGTCCCTGGCACTGCTTCTCGTGCGGACAAACACGTCCGCAGATGGCAGGCAGGTTGCTCTTGGCGTTGATGATGCTCATCGCAGCACCCATGTTACCCATTGAGAGCTCGTGTACGAAGTCCGGAATATCGTTTTCAATAGGGCATCCCTTCTTGCACTGAGGAATCTTGCAATGCAGGCATCTCTTTGCCTCCTCAATCGCCTCGCGGGTAGAGAATCCCTCGTTTACCACCTGAAACATGCTAGGCTGTTCAGCTGTGTTATTCTGTTGATCAATCTGTTCACTCATAATCTACTACTCTTCTGTTGTCTTCCTGTATTTTCTTGTATCTTTCCGGTACATTTCTTCTATCTTTCAGTATCTTTTCTGTACCTTCTTATTTCTGCTGTCTGATCTCGATGTCTTCCTTCACGTGGTTTCTGATTTTGGTGAGGAAGAGTTTCATGCGCTTGGCATCCTTGTGGTCGATGATATCGATGAGTTCAGCCAGCTCTTCACGAATCTGTGCCACCTGTCCCGATGTATACGGGTTGAAGAGGATTTCCTGCAGCAGGTAGTCGTCTTCGTTCAGCACGCCCTTGGCTATCTGCATGTGGCGCTTGAAGGTGGTGCCCGGAGCATCCTGGTGCTTCATCACTGCCGCAAAGGCAAAGGTGCTCACGAAAGGAATACTCAGCGAGTAAGCCACCGTCTGGTCGTGCTCGTCGAAGGTATATTCATGAAGGCTCAGTCCCAGCTTCTGGTAGAGATCCTTGAAGAATATCTTGCCCATATAGTCGCCCTCCTTGATGATGACTGCATTCTCCTCTGAAAGCTGGTTCAGATTGGCAAAGGTCGGGCCAAACATAGGGTGCGTGCTCACGAAGCGGAAACCGCTCTTCTCGTAAAACTCCTGCAGTCCGGTCTTCACGGATGCGATGTCGCTGATGATGCAGTCGCTGGAGAGATGCGGCAGCAGCTCCTCGAACACCGGAATGGTGTATTTCAACGTCACGGCATTGATAACAAGTTCCGGGCGGAACATATCCACCTCCTCCATCTTGGTAAAGCGATAGCAGTTATAGGTGAAGCGCAGGCGCTTGGCATCCTTTTCGTAAACAGCCACCTCGTGGTCGAAGCTGAGCAGGTCGATGAAAAAGCTTCCCATCTTACCTGCTCCCATGATTAATATTCTCATTTCTTCACTCTTCACTTAATTTATTTCTGATTCAGGATTTCCAACTGCTGGCGGACACTCTCCTCGTGGATGTGCTCGAAAATCTGAGCAGCGAAATCTGCACTCATGCCGCAGAGGGCAGCCTGCGCACCACGCTTGTCGAGAATCTCGTTATAACGGTTGGTCTGCACGATGGTCATGTTGTGCTCCTTCTTGTAGGTACCAATCTCACGGCACACGCGCATACGCTTTGCCAGGAGGTCCATCAGCTGGTTGTCGAGCTCATCAATCTGGCCACGCAACTGATGCAGGCCCTCGGTAGAATAGTGCTCGTCGCGAACCACGAGGAGGCTCAGGATGTAATCTAAGACCTCTGGAGTAACCTGCTGCTTGGCATCGCTCCATGCATCGTCCGGATTGCAGTGGCTCTCTACGATGAGTCCGTCGAAGCCCAGGTCCATAGCCTGCTGGCAGAGAGGAGCAATCAGGTCGCGGCGGCCACCGATATGGCTAGGGTCGCAGATGATAGGCAACTGTGGTATGCGGCGATGCAGCTCGATAGGAATCTGCCACATTGGGAGGTTGCGGTAGATTTTCTTGTCGAAGCTTGAGAAACCGCGATGGATGGCACCCAGTTTCTTGATACCAGCCTGGTTGATGCGCTGCAGGGCACCAATCCAGAGCTCCAGGTCTGGGTTCACAGGGTTCTTCACCAGCACAGGCACGTCAACACCCTTCAGGCTGTCGGCCAGTGACTGCATGGCGAATGGGTTGGCAGAAGTACGCGCACCCACCCAAAGAATGTCGATACCATACTTCAAGGCGAGCTCCACGTGCTCAGGAGTAGCCACCTCAGTAGCGGTGAGCATACCGGTTTCCTCCTTCACCTGCTTCATCCAAGGCAAGGCAGTCTCGCCATTTCCCTCGAAGCCTCCTGGCTTGGTGCGAGGCTTCCACACACCCGCACGGAACATGTGGCAGCCCTTGGCAGCAAGCTGCTTGGCTGTTGTCATAACTTGCTCCTCAGTCTCGGCAGAACATGGGCCTGCGATGATACAAGGGCGTTCCTGGTCACTAGGAAAATTCAATGGTTCTAATTCTAATTCCATAGTCGTATATTTTTAAATTTCTTTATTTGTCAAATACCTTCTTGATTCTCTCCAGAGCCTCCTTCATCTTCTCATCCTTGGCGCAGAGGCTGATGCGGATATATCGCTTGCCGTTGCTTCCGAAGATGAAGCCTGGGGTGATGAAGACGCGTGCCTCGTGCAGAATCTTCTCTGTCAGGTCCTCCACATCGGCATATTTCTCAGGAATCTTGCCCCAGAGGAACATGCCCACCTGGTTAGGGTCAAACTGGCAGTCTAACACCTTCATGATTTCCTCGGCTATGTCGCGGCGGCGGCGATAGTTCTGGATGTTGTTCTCGCGGTGCCACTCGTCGGTGTTGTTGAGCATCGCCTCAGCAGCAGCCAGCTGAATGCCTCTGAAACTTCCGTTGTCGATGTTGCTCTTCACCTTCAAAATCCAAGAGATGAAGGTCTTGTTGCTCGAAATCATCGCCACACGCCAGCCCGGCATGTTGTGGCTCTTGCTCAGCGAATTGAATTCGATGCAGCAGTCCTTGGCTCCCGGCACCTGCATGATGCTCATCGGATGTTCGTTGAGGATGAGCGAATATGGGTTGTCGTTCACCACCACGATGTTGTGCTTCTGGGCGAATGCCACCAGCTTCTCGTAGGTCTCGCGCTTCGCCACTCCGCCTGTAGGCATATTCGGATAGTTGGTCCACATCAGCTTCACGTGGCTCAGGTCCATCTTCTCCAGAGCGTCGAAGTCGGGCTGCCATCCGTTGTCCTCACGCAGGTCGTAGTAGGTAATCTTGGTACCCAGAATCTTGTTGATGGCGGTGTAGGTGGGATAGCCCGGGTTCGGGATGAGCACCTCGTCGCCAGGATTGCAGAAGGCGAGCGTTACGTGCAGGATGCCTTCCTTGCTACCTATGAGCGGCTGTATCTCCGTAGCCCAGTCAAGGTCTACATCATACCATCTCTTGTAGAAACCAGCCATAGCCTTGCGCAGTTCCGGGATACCCACCGTAGGCTGATATCCGTGTGCGTTTGGATTGTTGGCTACCTCGCAGAGCTTGTCGATGGTCTGCTTAGAAGGCGGCATGTCTGGACTTCCGATGGCAAGACTGATGATGTCCATGCCCTCGGCATTAAGCTTAGCCACTTCCTTCAGCTTGCGGCTGAAGTAGTATTCCTGTATTTCCGTTACTCTATTGGCTGGTTGTATCATAATTTTCAATGAATAATTTATAATTAATAATGTATAAATGAACTTTCACCCTCCAAACTGGCGAATTCTTCACTCTTCGTTCTTCACTCTTCACTTAATTTATTCTTTCTCCTCATATTCTCCCAACACCTTGATTTTCTTCACCAGCGGCGTGATGGCGTCGATGCTCTGGCGGTAGCGGGTCAGGTTGTCGAAGGTGAGATCCACGTAGAAGAGATATTCCCACTCATGTCCGATGTTCGGCAGCGACTGAATCTTGGTAAGATTGATGTCGTAGAAGCTCAGGATGGTGAGCACCTTGGAGAGCGATCCCTTGTCGTGCGGCAGACTGAAGACGATGCTCGCCTTGTTTGCCTTCTCGATAGGACGGAGAAGAGCGGCCTTCTGCGGATTGCAGACCACGAGGAATCGGGTGTAGTTGTGCGGATTGTCGTGGATGTCCTCCTGCAATACCTTCATGCCGTACATCTGGGCGGCATACGAAGAACAGATGGCAGCCCACCCATGCACTTTGTGCTGTGCGATGTAAGCCGCCGAACCGGCAGTATCCTCTGCCTCCACCGCCTTAAGGTCGGGATGGTTTGCCAGGAACTTGCCACACTGCATCAGGGCCACCGGATGGGAGTGAACCTCCTGCAGGGTGTTCCAGTCGTCATCAGGCAAGCAGCAGATGCTGTGCTCGATGCGAAGCTTGTGCTCTCCCACCACGGTGGTACCGCTCTGTCGGAGCAGCTCGTAGTTGTGGAGCAGGCTCCCTGCTATGGTATTTTCGATGGCGCAGATGCCGACCACCGTAGGGTCTCGCTTGATGTTCTCGAACACCTCCTCGAAGGTGGCGCAGCAAATCAGCTCTATCTGTTCGCCCTCAAAATACTGATGGGCAGTGATGTCGTGGAACGATCCCAACTCTCCTTGTATTGCTATTCTCTTCATTGCCGTATCTCTCTTTTTTTACGAAAAACGGTCCAACTCTTGATAGAGCGGGACCGTTTCGATGATTTCAAAGAATCTAATATCCTAAGTTGAAATTTACACGCAACTTCCCGCTTTACAATTGCTTGCAAAGTAAAAGTAATAGCTAAAAAAGTAAGCGTTCAACTTCTTCATAATTCTTATTTTTTATTTGTTATTCACTCATTGCTTCGAGTTTCGACCCCTAGAAGTCTCTACTCGTTTGCAAAAGTAATACTTTTCTTTGATACCGCCAAACAATTTGTCACTTTTTTCTTGAATTTCCTTATATTTTATGCTTTTCAGCAGTTTTTCAGCAGATTTTTAATAGAAAATCCCAAAAATCGGCAGAATTTTATCAGCATTCCTTCTGCAATTATCGGCAGTGTTCTCTTCCTTCAGCCTTAAACTCGCCGCTGAGTTCCCCTATTTTCTCGGGGTTCAGCTGCAGGTATCGCTGCATATCCTTCTGGGCTCCATCTTTGTCGCCCATCTGCATCAGCAGGTTTCCCCGCTTCAGCAAATGTTCGCTCAGGGCAGCCTTGATTTCGGCATCCTCGCCGTCGGCACCCAACTGCTGCTCCAGCTTCTTCTCCAGCTCCACCACCTGCTGCGTGAGGGTAGCCACCAGAAGAACGGGATTCATTTCATTCAAATCCATCTTTTCTATCCTATTTTTAATATTGATATATAATATGTCTTATTACATTATATATAATAATGTGGATTTACTTGATAGCTCCGATGATTTCCGTCACCGATTTGCAGCCGTGGGCATCCAGCCACTCGTTGATGCCGTCCTTCACCTTCTTGGTTACGGCAGGATCCAGGAAGTTGGCAGTACCGATTTCGATGGCTGTGGCACCACACATCAGGAACTCGATGGCATCCTTGGCGTTCGAGATACCGCCCAAGCCCACCACTGGGATGTTGACGGCATGAGCCACATCATACACCATGCGCAGGGCTACAGGCTTCACGCAAGGACCGCTCAAGCCACCCGTACGGATGCTCAGTAGCGGCTGACGCTTCTCAATATCCACCGCCATACCCATCAGCGTATTGATGAGCGAAACAGAGTCGGCACCCTCTGCCTCTACGGCACGGGCGATGTCGGCAATGCTGGTAACATTAGGCGAAAGCTTCACGATAAGCGTCTTGTCGTACACCTTACGCACCGCCTTCACTACGCTAGCCGCACCCTCGCAGGTAACGCCGAAAGCCATACCGCCATCCTTTACGTTAGGACAAGAGATGTTCAGCTCGATGGCAGGAATCTTCTCCAGCTCGTTTATGCGCGCCGCACACTCGGCATAGCTCTCAGGCGAATGTCCGCTCACGTTTACAATCATGTTGGTATCGATATCCTTAATCTGAGGATAGATGTGCTCGCAGAAGTACTCCACACCCTTGTTCTGAAGACCCACGCAGTTGAGCATACCCTGAGGCGTTTCAGCCATTCTAGGATAGTCATTTCCCTCGCGTGGTTCCAGGGTTGTACCCTTCACGATGATGCCTCCTATTTCCTCCAGAGGAACGAAATCTGCAAACTCCAATCCGTAGCCGAAAGTACCCGATGCAGTCATCACAGGGTTCTTCAGTTTCAAATCCTTTATATTTACACTTAAATCAGCCATAATCTTTCTAACTCAAATAATATTCTATTACAATTTTAGAGCATAAATGCTCGGATTAGATATCCCAGGTGAGCTGCTTGATGTTGATGACAGGACCATCGGTGCAAACGCACTTGTGTCCCTCGGTGGTCTTCTCCACGCAGCAGAGGCAGGCACCCACGCCACACGCCATCTTGTTCTCCAGCGATACCTCGCACTCCACGCCAGCCTTCTTGGCAAAGCGCGCCACGCTCACCATCATAGGCTTAGGACCGCAGGTGGAAATCATATCAAACTGCTCGTTCTCCAGCACAGAGTGGTTGGTTACGAAACCCACCTCGCCGGCAGAACCATCCTCGGTGGTGATGCATACCTTGCCTATCTTGGCAAACTCGTCGAGCTCCAGCAGGTCGGTATCCTTTCGGGCACCCAGCAGGAAGGTGACTTCAGCACCGAAATCCTTAATCATCTTACCAAAATAGAGGAGCGGAGCCACGCCTACGCCACCACCCACAAGCAGGTATTTCTGCTCCTTCCGGGTAGGCATCGTGAAGCCGTTGCCCAATGGCAGCATACAGTTGAGCGTATCGCCCGCCTGCAGTTTTCCGAGCTGCTTTGTGCCGTCGCCCACCATGGCAACGAGCAGCCAGAGCTGGTTCTTCTCGCGGTCTACGAAGTTGATAGAGATAGGTCGGCGAAGCATTGTCGTAGCCGAATGATCCACTCTTACTTCCACAAACTGGCCAGGCTTCATTTCTGGCAAAGGTTTCTCGTCGGTAAGCTTAATCAACACATGCTTGTCGCTAAGGCTTTCCACAGAAACCACCTTGAGGTCGAGAACATACTTTTTCATCTTTTCGATATTATTATATTATAATGTTATTCACTAATGTTATTGCAACCTTATTTATATATAGGTGCAACCTTTTTATATATAGGTGCAAAGGTACTGCAAAAAATCGAATTTCACAAATCCGAGAGGAAGTTTTTTGCCCCGCCTTACTTCTTCGGCACAAAAGTCTCCCAGGTCTGGTCATCATAGAAGATGCGGATTTCCGTAATCCTGCGCTGCGGTTTGTCCACTATTTTGACCGCCGCATTGGCGATATTTTTAGGTGTCCTTTTTACACCGTGCATCTGAGGCTGGTCGAAGAGCGAGGGAGAAGCAGGAGAGGAATCCTGTCCGTCTGCCCCGAAATCCAGCGATGGCTCCATGGCATCGCCTGCCATGCCGCCTGCCCCCGGCATGCCGCCCTGAGCACCCATACCCGTTGATGCAGAAGCACCTCCATACATATCCAGCGAATCCTCGGCACCCATGCCGCCAGTCCCCGTAGAAGCCCCGGATGATGATGCCGGAGCACCACCTTCCACCTTATTAATATACATAGGAGGAGTACCGAAAAGCAACCACTCGGTGTTCACCTGAGGGAACTTTTTCTTGATTGCATCCACGATGTCGAGCGTAGGTTTGGTACGGTCGTTGAAGATGTTGCTCAGGGTTGCTGTCGACTTTCCGATGAGCTGAGCGAAACTCTGCTGGTTGAGTTTCTGGTCCTCCATAATCTGTCTGATTCTATCTTTCATGCCACTCAAAATTTTCAGTTTATACGATGTTTCAATCGATGTTTTATTTCCGAACAGGGCGTTTTTTGCCCCATTTTTCTAAGATTTTACAAAGGTAAAGCAAAAATTTGGTTATACCAAACTTTTCTGCAAAAATTTAGTTTTTTAAACTTTACGTTTATGTTTTCAAATTTATAAACTACCATTTATAAATGTAAGTTTTCTGATTCGGATTTATATATCTGATTTTACCTTTCTAAATTAGTTACAAAGCTTTTCTTGATGCAAAAGAAGTAAATCGCTGATTTCCAAAGCCTATTTTAGCCAAAAAGTAGTCATTTTAGGGGCATATACACTTTGATGAGTCTAGTTTTGAGAAAACAGATTGAAACTTAAAATAATAGAAATGCATAACTCACTGGGTTTCATTCATTTGCAAAAACGAAATATTCAATGTATATTTATACATTTACACAACCGAATCGCAATATTCATGTTTATATTTATAAATCTGAACGCCATTTATCAACATAAAGTTTCCTCTGATTTACTTTTATAAACTAAATCACCGATTTATATTTATTCTATTTATAATCATAAACTATAGATATATAAACCTTAAAGAATGCAAACGCTAAATTTTGGGGGTCAAACGATGGCAAATTTTTCCATTTTGAGCGTTTTCAAGCCCGCAGGCCGAGTTTTGGGCAAATTTGCGAGTATTGAAGGGGGTTATTTTCGATAACCAGTTGATATACACCATAGTTAGGTATGATTTCACCGAAATCAGGAAAATCACCATCTAGATGAGAAAACCACGAAAACGAGACTCTGCACGAGAGAAAAACAAAAAAAATAGCGCCCGTTTTCTCGTCAACGAACGCTATTTCCATCTCTTTTTGGAGGCTAAACGCCCTCCCCGATTCCAGATCATTTCATTTTCCAAACAAAAGGGAGAAGGAGCAAAAATCGCTCCCCCTCCCACCCTTCTTCGCCGACTCGAAAATTGCCGCAAACCGAGCCGGAAATGAAGTTGTTTTTTCACTAATGGAGGATGAAAAAGATGAGTTCCTTCATCAGTTCGCCAGCCGAAGTAAACGGATTGTCGATGCCCTTACTCTTCGCATCCACCTCCTTCATCTTCTCGATAATCTGCATCACCTTCACGCCGGAATAGTTTCTCATTCCCGTCAGATAATCGCGCACGCCCCAGGTTCCTTTCAAATCCAGGAATTTTGCGAACTCATTTTCGTTCTGCTTGTTGGGTGCATAATAGGCTATCATCAGATTCTGGAAGTAAGAAAAGAGCAACGGGAGAATCGCATAGAGCGAACCCGTCTTCGGGTTGCTGTCAAAATACTTTATTATCTGATTTGCCTTGAAAACGTCGCGCTGGATGATGGCATTGCGAAGCTCGAAGGCATTGAAGTCTTTGCTCACGCCGATTTCCTTCTCCACCACGTCGGGGGTAACCCTGCGGTCGGAATCGCTCAGCGAGATGAGCAGCTTGTCGAGCTCCGATGTAAGACGGTGGAGATCGGCTCCGATGTGGTCGGCTATCATCTGCACCGCCTTCGGCTCTATCGTAGCCTTCCTTGCCTTCAGATAGGTCTCGATGAAACCAGGAAGCTGCCGGTCGTAGAGTTTCTTGCTTTCAAAGACCACGCCCACCTTTTCTGCCCGGGGCAGGAATTTCTTTCTTCTGTCTATCGTGCCGTTTTTATGACAAATCACGAGCACGGTAGACTTCACCGGCTTTTCCAGATACCGCTCCAGCGCCTCCAGGCTCTTCAGGTTCTGCGCCTCCTTCACAATCACCACTCTATACTCCGCCATCATCGGATAGCCCTTGCACTGGTCCACTATCTGAACCGCCGTGGTATCCGCGCCGAAGAGCACCGTCTGGTTGAAATCACGCTCCTCGGGCTGCAGTACCGACTCCGCAATATAGTCGCAGATCTTGTCGATATAGAAAGGTTCGTCGCCCATCAGCACATAGACGGGCGCAAACTCACGAGCCTTCAATGATTTCATCACCGACTCGTAACTTATTGCACTTTTCTTTTCTGCCATTGATTTATTTTTTGTATCTTTGCAATGTTATTCAGATGCATGCCCCAGGAGTCAGCCCATGAGTTTACCCACGAGTCTGCCATGAGCCAGCCCAGGAGACCTGCATTTCCACCTGCAAAGGTACAAAAATAAATCGAACTATATATATAATAAGGTAGAGAAATTAAAAAAAGAGATATGATTCGCTTAAACTTGCCAACTTTCGACATCAAGGTTTCGGGCACCCGACAGCAGCCCAGAATCCTGGATGTGCTGCGCAGAAAATACGTGGCGCTCACTCCCGAGGAGTGGGTGCGCCAGCATTTCGTTCACTTCCTCATAGAACACAAGGGCTATCCCGCCGGACTGCTTGCCAACGAGATTCAGCTCAAGAGCGGCGACAAGGTGCTGCGTGCCGACAGCGTGCTCTATAGCCGCGACCTGCGCCCCAGGATGATCATCGAGTACAAGGCACCCCACATCCCCATCACCCAGAAGGTGTTCGACCAGATATCGGTATACAATCTTCTGCTCCACGTAGACTTCCTGGTGGTGAGCAACGGGCTGGAGCATTACATCTGCAAGATGGATTATGAAAGTAAAAAATATGTATTTTTAGAGACCATCCCCGATTATTCCGATTTATTGACATTATGAGGTAGTCGGGAATGCCTGGATTTTTAAAGCTTTTGCCCTTACAGGTAGGCTGTTCAAAATCCGAATCAAAATCTGGTATAAAAAATGGTGTTATATAGGTGTATTTAAGTTACTGATATTTAACACTTTAATATACAAAATAGTTCTTTAAAAATTTGCATAACTCGCTGATTTTTAGTATCTTTGCAAATAAAAACAAATACATAAGATATGAAAAAATCAGTCAAAGATATGGAGCCAAAAGAGCTTCAAAAGTATGTTGAAAAACTAAAGAAGGAAAATAAGTCTCTAAAAAGGGACAAACGTAATCTTGAGAGAAGACTGACTACCTCTCAGAATAAGTCCAATAAGTATCGTTCCGAACTTAAAAAAAAAGAAAAGCCGAACGTAGGATTGGACAAGGAGACTTTCGAACAAATGATGAGTCTATTAGACGACATCATTATTCATCCTTAATGGTTGCTTTGAGTACGGCTTTTTATGCTCGTCTGTCTATAGGTTCACGTCAGATTGTTGAAATATTCAATATCCTGAATGAGTTTATGGGCAATATTTTCGGTAAAGTACCAGCTTATACGACAATTGGCTATTGGACACAAGAGTTAGGGCTTAGTGTCTATAAGGAATCGTGTACCCTTTTCAAGGGTAAGCGTTATGCCTTGATTGTCGATGAAAGCATGATGATTGGCAGTGAGAAGATGCTGCTTATACTTGCTGTTGCGGCAGATAATATAGGAATGGCTATTACTGAAAAAGACATATCCATTGTAGACATATCTATCGCTAAGAGTTGGAATGGAAAAACTATTCAGGACGTATTGGAGAAAGTCGCAGCTAAAATTGGGCATGAGCCAGAATATGTTATCAGCGACAATGGCTCCAGTATATGTAAGGCCATTAGAGATGCTGGCTATAAACATCACCATGATATTAGTCATACTCTTGGCATGTTTCTTGAAAGAGTTTATAAGAATGATCCTGATTTTCAGGAACTTTCAAGTAATGTTCAGATGACACGTCTTAAATATAACATGCAAGATGTTGCTTATATACAACCTCCATCGCAACGAAGTATTGCACGTTTTATGAACATGTCAAAATGGATTGACTGGATAAGCAGGATGCAGTATGTATATCATACATTGCAAGAGGATATAAAGAGCATATATGCCTTTATTCCGCAGAATGCTTCTCTGGTTGATGAATTGGCCGAAACGATGGACTGTATAACGAAGATTGAAAAAGACATAAAAAACAACGGGTGGTCTCAAGTCTCTATTGCCCGTTGCAAAAAACTCGTGACAGAAAGCTTGATGTTGAAGCATGAGCGACAGCGAAAAGTTGGCTCTTATATCTTGGGATATTTAGAACGTGAGCTCTCTCTCTTAAATGAAGGAGATGTACACAATGCGAGTTCTGACCCAATAGAATCAACATTTGGAGTGACTAAGGCTAGAATGTCTAACGACAAACTCACTGGTGTTACCCCAATGATTCTTATAATACCTCTGCGCATAGCCTTGGCTGACAAAAATAGGCGAGTTGGTTTCGAATTTAAAGAACGTTTGGAGAAAGGAAGACATCGTCACATCAAAGAATGGACTAGTACAAACCTCTCTCCTAATTTGACCGTGAAACGCATCAATACCTTAGGGAATAAATGCGTCGGATTTTAAACGGATTTTGAACACCCTACCTTACAGGGCGACAGGGTTGCGCCTGTAATAACCCAGGGCGATGCCCTGGGCTAGGAGCTTCTGCCCTTTCAGGGCGTGCTGCTGGCATCTGTTTCTGCCTTTTCCGAGCGTGCTGCTGGCATCTGTTTCTACCCTTTCCGAGTCTTCAAAATTTGCGAATTTCCGACCAACCGGCCATCCGTTTTAGAATTCGCGAATTTTGGAGGCCTTTTTTCAGCCACCTTTTTCCTCTTCTTTTTGGGGATACTCTTTCTCCCCATCCCCTTTCTCGCGTTATTTTTTAATAAAAAACCCATTTTCATTTTGTATTCTCCTCCTTTTATACTATCTTTGCAACTAATATATATATATTAAGGTATAGACTGCCTAAAAGAACAGAAAGATATGGAGAATAAAAAGATAAAAATCGCCGTAGCCGGAACAGGATATGTAGGCCTGAGCATCGCTACCCTGCTGAGCCAGCATCATGAGGTGGTGGCAGTAGACGTGGTACCCGAAAAGGTAGAGCTCATCAACTCGCGCCGCTCGCCTATCCAGGACGAATACATAGAGAAATATCTGGCTGAAAAGGAACTCAACCTCAAAGCCACAACCGATGGAGAAGAAGCCTATAAGGATGCCGACTTCGTAGTGATTGCCACACCAACCAACTACGATCCGGTGAAAAACTACTTCGACACCTCGCACGTAGAAGAAGTCATCCGCCTGGTGATGCAGGTGAATCCCGATGCCATCATGGTCATCAAGAGCACCATCCCGGTAGGCTACACCGAAAGCATCCGCCAGAAAACAGGCAGCAAGAACATCATCTTCGCTCCCGAATTCCTGCGCGAGAGCAAGGCACTCTACGACAACCTCTACCCGAGCCGCATCATCGTGGGCAGACCGAACGGTGACGAGCGACTGGAGCAGGCAGCCCGCACCTTTGCAGAACTGCTGAAAGAGGGAGCCATCAAGCAAGACATAGAAACCCTGTTCATGGGACTTACCGAGGCAGAGGCCGTGAAACTCTTCGCCAACACCTACCTCGCCCTGCGCGTGAGCTACTTCAACGAGCTGGATACCTACGCCGAAATGAAGGGCCTCGACACCAAGGCGATTATCGACGGAGTGGGTCTGGACCCTCGCATCGGAACCTTCTACAACAATCCTTCCTTCGGATACGGCGGCTACTATCACACCCTGTATGCTGCTCTGGCGGAAGTTGTCGCTGTTGCTCTTCATCGTGAGGCGGTATACGCCGATGGTGCAAGGCTTCTCTTCCTCCTCGCTGAAGTTGTTCTGGTTGGCATAATCGTAGTAGCCGGCCATGTTCAGCACGCGGTCGGCGATGAAATCCTTGCGGGTGCGGTTGCTCTCTACAATGGCCTGAATCAGATTCTCAGGCACATCGGCATAGTTGGCGAGCAGCTGCTTGGTATCTTTCGGCAGACAGTAGCCGCCGTATCC
>OQVP01000475.1_pt1 | contig 15624 bp, 15 predicted proteins | sample 1691541 | NCBI WGS metagenome assembly OQVP01 (sample SAMN03418258, study PRJEB22391) | human gut metagenome | biome: human-gut; feature: organic feature; material: feces | host: Homo sapiens | place: Tanzania | collected 2013-01 | reverse complement strand
GTTTTCTCTTGAGGCTGTTGTTCTGATGCTGCCTTTTCTTCGTGCTTTGCCTCGGTCTTAACGGCAACCGAGTCGGCTTTCAGGCTATCGTTTACCAATGTGTCTGTCACAACAGGATTGACCTTGACCGCAGAAACTGTATCAGCCATTGCTGTCTGACTTGGAATTTGTCCGACACCATATAAGTAGCCGCCTACTGCCGATGCTGCCATCAGCACCAAGACCAAGAATGCCCAACCAATATTGCGAAGCCAATGCGATTCTGCTTCATCTTCTTCGTAGCATGTCTGCACTGCTGATGTCTTTTCTTCCGATTCCTCATCGGCAGAAGGTGCTGTAGGTTCGGGAACCTCTCGGGTTGGCTCAGGAGCAACTACGGGAGTTGGTTCGGGAGCAGGTTCGGGAGCAACTTCGGCAACTGGCTCGGGAGCAACTTCGGCAACTGGTTCGGGAGCAACTACTGGAGTTGGTTCGGCAACTGGCTCTGGAGCAACTACCGGAGCAGGTTCAGGCGTTCCCCCTTCACTTACAACATCAACCAAGGATTCCGATTGTTCAGAGTTATTTGTTTCGTCAGTAGTTTCTTCACTCTTCATGTCGGTAAACTCGACATCATCGTTAAGCACAACGGTTTCAAATTGCGAGAAAGGTTTGTTGACCAGTTCCTTCATCACCGCATCAGGTGTGAATGTAATTTTAGCGTGACTGTCTATCAACACACGTTCACCGGTTCTGACATTGATACTCTCTCTTGCTTCTACCCGTATCATTTTGAATGTGCCGAGTCCCTTCACCTTGACAATTCCCTCTTCGTTGAGTCTGTCGTGAATCAGATCAAACATAGCCGTAGTAAACGTCATGGCCTCTTTAGGTTCCAATCCGTTTTTTTCGACCAACACCTTGGCAATATTGTTGAGTGTGAGTTTGTTCATAGTCTGTCTCCTTTCAGTTTTTCTTTCCAGGTTTGTGTAGGCTTGAATGTCAGCACCAGTTTAGGTGGTACAAGCATACGTACTCCCGATGCAGGATTGACCATGATGCGCTCCATTTTCTTTTTCGTTTCAAAGAGTCCGAAATTGGGCACCACCACGCTGTTGTCATCCACGAAGGCGTCGCTCATGGCAGTAACGATATTACTCACGAGTTTCTGGGTGATTCTCTGGTCGTAACCAGTGCGCTGTGACAGCATGCTGATAAATTCCTTGTTGTTCATAGTCGTGTTGTTGCATATAAGTCAAATTCCTCTGCGTCAGTAATCCGAACATCATAGAACTCCCCGATTGTCAATTCTGTTTCGCTAACTGGTATCAGGACCTCCGGGTCAACCTCTGGTGAGCAGAATTCGCTTCTTGCAATATACCATTCCCCTTCTGTTCTGTCGATGATGACGCGCATGATTTTACCCACCTTTTCCGCCTCCACCTCTGCGCTAATATTCTGCTGAATGCGCATCAGCCTATCGAGCCGGTTCTGCTTCACGTCGTCCGGCACATCGTCTTTATAGTGTTTAGCCGAGTATGTTCCGTCTTCTTCGGAGTATGCAAAAGCCCCCATTCTTTCGAATCGTGCCCATTTGGTAAACTCGATGAGTTCCTGGAAGTCCTCATCTGTTTCCCCAGGGAATCCCACCATGAGTGTTGTTCTGATGTGTATTCCCGGCACTTCCTCTCTCAATTTTCTGATGAGTTCATAGGTTTGCTCCTTGCTGACGTGCCTATGCATTCTGTCGAGCATATTGTCGCTGATGTGTTGCAGGGCAATATCGAGGTAGTTGCAGACATTCTTTTTCTCTCGCATCACTTTCAGCAGTTCCCATGGGAAGTGTGCTGGGTAGGCATAATGCAGTCTGATCCACTCCACGCCTTCTATGTCAGCCATTTTCTCCACGAGTTCGGCGATATGCTGTTTTCCGTCGATATCCACGCCATAGTAGGTCAACTCTTGTGCAATAACCTGAAACTCCTTCACGCCTTGTTTCACGAGATATTTCACCTCGTCGAGTATTTCCTCAAGGGGTCTGCTTTTGTGTCGTCCCGTAATGATGGGGATGGCGCAGTATGCACAGTTTCTATCACATCCCTCAGCTATTTTCAGATAAGCATAGTGTTTGGGAGTAGTAAGATGTCTGTGTGCCCCATCCGGCATTGACTCTTCCAGGTCAGCCAACAGTTGTTTGTAGTTGAATTTTCCATACCATCCATCCACTTCCGGTATTTCCGCCTCAAGGTCAGCCAGATATCGTTCCGAAAGACATCCCATGACAAAGAGTTTTTCGAGTCGTCCTTCCGTTTTAGCCTGTGCCATTTCGAGTATTGCGTCAATGCTTTCCTGCTTAGCATCTTCAATGAATCCACAGGTATTGATGACCACAATATCTCCTTGAGGTTGCTCACTATCGTGAGTCACCTCGTAGCCTTTGGCTTTGAAAAGTCCTATGAGGTTCTCGCTGTCAACAAGATTTTTCGAGCACCCCATGGTGATGAAATCTATGGTTTTCTTCTTTTTATTCATGCTTAAAGAGTGAATCTACAAACTGGGTTTTATTAAACAGTTGGAGGTCGGTCATACCTTCTCCGAGTCCGATATATTTAACGGGCACTTTGAGTTGGTCGCTGATACCTATTACCACTCCTCCTTTTGCCGTTCCGTCGAGTTTAGTAATGGCGAGTGACGAGATTTGAGTGACTGCCGAGAACTGCTTAGCCTGTTCGAAGGCATTTTGTCCTGTTGAACCGTCGAGCACCAGCATCACCTCGTCAGGTGCTTCAGGCATCACTTTCTTCATCACGTCTTTGATTTTCTTGAGCTCATTCATGAGACCCACTTTATTGTGTAGTCTTCCTGCGGTGTCTATCAGTACCACGTCAGCGCCATTGGCTTTTGCCGAACTGATGGTGTCGAACGCCACACTGGCAGGGTCACTTCCCATCTGTTGTTTGACAACGGGCACTCCCACCCTTTCTCCCCAGATGCAGAGTTGTTCTACGGCAGCAGCGCGGAAGGTATCCGCAGCTCCCAGATACACTTTCTTGCCCGCCTGTTTGAATTGCCATGCGAGTTTTCCGATGGTAGTGGTTTTTCCCACTCCATTGACTCCCACCACGAGGATGACATAGGGTTTGTGGTCTGTTGGCAGATCCCACGAGTCGTTGTCGTCTGTATTGTTTTCAGCGAGAAGTGCAGCAATTTCTTCACGGAGTATTCCGTTGAGTTCACTTGTGCTGACATATTTATCCCGAGCGACTCTTTCTTCGATTCGCTCAATGATTTTGAGTGTAGTATCCACTCCCACGTCGCTTGTGATAAGCACCTCTTCAAGGTCGTCCAACACATCGTCATCGACTTTTGATTTTCCAGCTACTGCACGTGCCAGTTTGTCGAACACGCTTGTTTTCGTTTTCTGCAGACCTTTGTCCAGTGTTTCTTTTTTGTCTTTATTAAAGAATCCAAATATTCCCATGATTTTTAATTTTTCTTTTTGCAAAGGTACGAATAAGCGAGTGAAATACAAAGAAAAATACATTTTTTCTTTTATTTCCGAGCGATAGTACCTAAGAGCGTAGCTCAAAGGTAGTGCAAACCGAGCGAAATACAAAGAAAAACACATTTTTTCTTTTATTTCCGAGGTGTTGCCTACCTAAGAGCGCAGCTCAAAGGTACGATTAACCGAGCGAAATACCAAGAAAAAACATTCGATTATTGTGCGCATTTACATCAATAATCATTACCTTTGCACCCATGATATTCTATTTCTCCGGAACAGGCAACACCCGATGGGTTGCCCAACAATTGTCACAAGCCACGGGCGAGCGCTTGGTGGATATTGCCCAAGCATTAAGACAGAATGCACTCCACTACACGTTGGAGCACAACGAGCGTTTAGGCTTTTGTTTTCCCACTCATGGATGGCAACCGCCCCACATCATGCGCAACTTTATCGAGAGAGTCGCGATCACCTGTTCTCCAAACACTTACACCTATGCCGTCACCACCTGTGGCGACGACACGGGTGAGACCATGACCATCTTCAACAACGACTTATGGAAGAAGGGCTTCCATGCCTCCACCTTGTTTTCGGTCATCATGCCCGAAACCTATGTTTGTCTGCCTTTCATGTTGACCGACACACCAGCGCGCGAGCATCAGAAGATTGCCGAGGCACGCACTGTCGTGGATCGTATTTCCGAGACCGTCAAACGTTGCGAGACCGGTGTTGTCGAACTGGAGCGTGGTGCCACTCCCCGCCTCTATTCCTATGTGATTGGTGCGTTTTTCAACCGTTGGATGATAACCGACCGCAAGTTTACCGTCGATAGTCAGTTCTGCATCCAGTGTGGTCTTTGTGCCAAGGTTTGTCCTGTGGGAGATATAGCAGGTGCACCGCCCGTGTGGTTACACAACGGACAATGCACCTGTTGTTTGTCTTGTTACCACCATTGTCCCACGCATGCCATCAATTACGGTAGCATTACGCGGAAGCGTGGTCAGTATTATTTCAAGTCCGACCAATAATCGTAGGCTGTTCCCAGGTGGTCAATAGACCCTTGGACCGAAAATAGCAGTACCCACGCGCACCATCGTGCTTCCCTCTTCCACGGCAATAGGATAGTCGTGGCTCATGCCCCATGAGCGCTGTGCGAAGTAGGGTGAATCAGCAAAATAGCGTTGCTTCACCTCATCGAAGAAGTTGTGGGCGGTACGAAATTCCTGGCGTATCTGCGCTTCATCCTCCACATACGATGCCATCATCATGAGACCGCAGATGCGCACATGCGTCATATTGCGCCATTCGCCCTCTTCAAGCAGTTGGCGACAGGCATCGAGTGTCAGTCCGTATTTAGTTTCCTCTTCGGCAATATGGAGTTCGAGCAACACGTCAATCACGCGGTTGTTTTTAGCGCCCTGCTTCTCTATCTCCTTGAGCAGTTTGAGCGAATCAACCGCTTCTATCATCGACACATACGGAGCGATATATTTCACCTTGTTGGTCTGCAGATGTCCGATGAAATGCCATTGTATGTCGTTGGGCAGCACCTCCACCTTCTGTCGGAGCTCCTGCTCATGGCTTTCGCCAAACACGCGCTGTCCTTCTTCGTAGGCAGCTTGGAGATACTCCACGGGGTGGTACTTGCTGATGGCCACCAGACACACTCCCTCGGGCAGTCTTGAGCGCACCTCGCGAAGATGACCTTTCACATCGTAATCCATCATTTTTATGCGTTTTGCTGTTCGTATTCGGGTTTGTCGTCCGCCTTTGTCTTGTTGTATTCAAACACATCCATCAGGGTTGTTTCAGCCACCGATGCGATGACGTAGTCGATCATGGTTCCGCCCATCACGGCATCTATGTTGCCCACAGCGCCTTTCAGCGTTCCAGCCTGCACCAGGTAGTTGACGGCGGTACGTTTCTCCTTTTCCGTTTTTTCGTCGATGGTGATAAACTGCAGTTTAGCCTTATACCATCTGTCAGCCATTTCCTCGTCGCTGAAGAAGATTTCCTTATATGGAGCTATTTTGATGTCTTTGATAGTAAACTCGCCACTGATGTATGAGGACATTTCCTCCATGATGCGTTTCTCAGCTTCGGTGAAACTGAGTGCATCAACGGTGTATGACTCGGTCACCTTCTTCTGAAGTCCATCTTCCATGGTTTTTTCGTATTGAATCTTACATTCAAACCAAATTGCTGTTCTGCTTCTCATTTTTTATTATTTTATATGTGTATATGTGTAATTGTATGAAAAATTCTATTATTTCTGCACCCCGTTGGCATTAGACCCCATGCCAATGGCAGCTTTCTTCTGATTGGTCAGCCGTTCGATGATTTCCGTAGCGATGGCGTGACTTCTGGCGGGGTCGATGGCAGCATCGGCAGCCAGCTCCTCCTGTGCTTTGAGCAGTTCTTTCACGTTTGATTCGCTCATCGCTCTGAAGTTTTTCTCCGTATTGCCCATATTTTTGCTGTTGTAGATCTTGGACAGTATGCGGTCGGCTTCCTTTTCATAGCGCTTGCGGAATATCTCTTCCGCCTTGGCATTGTATTCACGCTGGGTAGCCACAGCCTCTTCCGACACCGAGTCGGCAGGCACCACTCCGAGGTCTTCCGGTCTGAATCCATCGTCTATCAAGTCGTCGATGGCAGTATGTGGGGCTGGTTTGACAAACTCGATGTTCTCCTGTTCGGGCATGAGGTCGAAATAGAGTCCTACCACGAGCAATGCCAGCACCGTTGCCACCGCCAGCGTCACCAGCGACCGATAGGTTCCCTTCCGGCGGTCTATGCTGCGCAACATGTCTTCGGGCGAGGCATAGCGGTCCTCCGGCATCTGTGCGGTGGCTTTTTTGAAAGCCTTCCGGTAAGCCAACGGCAGTTGTGCATCGGCAAAGACCGTTTCCAACAGTTTTCCTATCGAATAGATGTCGCACCGCTCGTCAACGGTTCCGCCTTCCAGCACCTCCGGTGCCACATAGTCAGCTTTTCCGTCGGCATAGAAGGCCTTCTGGTCGCTCAGCGCCTGATAGTAGGAACCACACGAGAGGAGCATGACAGCCTGATCGCCTTTTCGGAGGAATACTGTCTGTGGTGAGAAGCACACATAGTGCAGTCCCTGACTGTGCAGGAAGGCGGCAGCCTCCAGCAGTCCGCGCGTAAACTGCTCCATGAAATGGGGTTCAGCCACAATGGCAGGATGCTCGTTGAGCACATGACACAAAGGCACATACTGACCAGGTTCCAAGTCGAGTCGTGTAATCTCCCCCTGTTCCACCACAGGACGGAAGTGTATGATATGGCTGTCAGAAAGTGACAGGTTGCGGTCACACTCGGCTTTCAGAGCTTCGCCAAACTTGATATTGTCGAGCATTTCCTTGCGCACATGGACCACACTGCGATACTTACCGTCGATCTGCATGCGGCAGAATTCGCCAATCGGCAGTTCTGTCTGATAGAGTCGCCCTTGTCGGCGTGTGGCCAGAAGTTCTTCGTAGTTCATCGTTGATGCTTTTAGAATTATGTGGCACAAAAGTAATCATAATTTCTGAATCGAACAACAATAGCGCCTTTTTTTTCATTCCTTTCCTCAAAATCAATGACAGCATCAAAAGATTGGCACGCAATTTGCAAAGTGTATGTCATAGTAAACAAAACATAAGATATACTATCATGCAAAAAGGTAATATTGGGGTTACTACAGAGAACATCTTCCCCGTCATCAAAAAGTTTCTCTATAGCGATCATGAGATTTTCCTTCGTGAAATGGTGTCTAACGCTGTCGATGCCACTCAGAAGCTCAAGACACTCGCTCAGCAGGGTGAGTTCAAGGGCGAACTGGGCGACCTTGCCGTGCGTGTCAGCCTCGATACCGAGAAAGGCACTATCACCATCAGCGACCGCGGTATCGGTATGACCGAAGAGGAAATCGACAAATACATCAATCAGATTGCATTCTCTGGCGTGAACGACTTCTTGGAGAAGTACAAGGACAATGCCAACAATATCATCGGACACTTCGGACTCGGTTTCTACTCTTCGTTCATGGTAGCGAAACGGGTGGATATCATCACCAAGAGCTACAAAGATGGTGCAAAGGCTGTCAAATGGTCATGCGACGGCAGTCCTGCCTACGAAATCGACGAGGCTGACAAGGCTGACCGCGGTTCCGACATCGTACTCCATGTAGATGACGACTGCAAGGAGTTCCTGGAGAAGAGCAAGATTGAAGAATTGCTCAACAAATACTGCAAGTTCATGGCCGTGCCCGTGGTATTCGGCAAGAAACAGGAGTGGAAAGACGGTAAGATGCAGGATACCGATGAAGACCATGTCATCAACAGCGTAGAACCCCTCTGGACCAAGGCTCCCTCAACCCTCAAGGACGAGGACTACAAGTCGTTCTACCGCACCCTCTACCCCATGCACGACGAACCCCTTTTCTGGATTCACCTCAATGTGGACTATCCCTTCAACCTCACGGGTATTCTCTATTTCCCGCGCATCAAGTCCAACATCGAACTGCAGCGCAACAAGATTCAGCTCTACTGCAACCAGGTGTTTGTCACCGACCAGGTGGAAGGCATCGTGCCAGAGTTCCTCACCCTGCTCCATGGCGTCATCGACTCACCCGACATTCCTCTGAACGTCAGCCGCAGCTACCTCCAGAGCGACCGCGAGGTGAAGAAGATCTCCACCTATATCACCAAGAAGGTTTCCGACCGCTTGCAAGCCATCTTCAAAGAAGACCGCAAGGGTTATGAGGAGAAATGGGACGACCTGAAACTCTTCATCAACTACGGTATGTTGAGCGACGAAAACTTCTACGACCGCGCTAAAGACTTTGCCCTGCTCAAAGATACCGAAGGCAAATACTTCACTTTCGAGGAATACAGACAACTCATCGAGAGCACTCAGAAAGACAAGGACGACACCCTCGTCTATCTCTATGCCACCGACCGCGAAGAGCAGTACAGCTACATCCAGGCTGCCAAAGACAAAGGTTACAGCGTGCTCCTGCTCGACGGACAGCTTGACGTGCCTGCCATCCAGATGCTCGAACAGAAGTTTGAGAAGAGTCGCTTCACCCGTGTCGATTCTGACATCATCGACCGCCTCATCGTGAAAGACGATGCGCCAAAAAGTACCCTGAGCGACGACGAGTCTGCCAATTTGTCATCTGTATTCCGTTCTCAGCTTCCCCATCTCGACAAGACCGAGTTTATGGTCGAAGTGCAGGCGCTCGGCGCCAATGCCCGTCCTGTCATGATCACCCAGAACGAATATATGCGTCGTATGAAGGAGATGAGCCGCTTCCAGGCTGGCATGAATTTCTATGCCCAGATGCCCGACTCGTTCAACCTCGTGCTCAACAGCGACCATCCCCTTGTGAAACGCGTACTCGACGAGTGTGGTTCATCTACAGCCGACGCCCTCAAGCCTATTGAGAGCGAGTTGCGCGGACAAGAGGCCCGTTTGGCTGCTCTGCGCCAGTCGCAAGACGGTAAGAAGGCTGAGGATCTCTCTCAGGAGGAGAAAGACGACAAAGCCAACACCGAGAAGGCCATCGCCGATCAGAAAGACAAGAAGCAGCAGTTGTTGGCTGACTTTGGCAAGCAGAACGCTGTCGTACATCAGCTCATCGACCTTGCACTTCTGCAGAACGGCATGCTCAAGGGCGAAGCGCTCGACAAGTTCTTGCAGCGCAGCGTTGAGCTCATCAAATAAAGCGTTTTCATACGCTCCATGATCACAATCCCGACCCACTCTCAACCGGTGTGGTCGGGATTTTTTTTGTTTCTTCCCGTCTGTCTCTATCCCTTTATCAACCTCGCTACCTACCATTGGCACCCATTTTTGCTTTTCCAAAACTGTCAACTGTCAACTGTAACGCTTGCGCTTGCGCTTTCAGCCTTCAGACCTCAGACCTCAGCCTTCAGACTTCATAAAGATATTGCCCTGTTCTATGCGCATTATAAAAAATAAACTCAAAAAATTTGGAACATATCGTTATTATTCGTATATTTGCAGCGTACAATGGTACAAATACAAAAAATAAATTTTTCATATTTAAAGGAAATTTAAAGAGGCCGTATGTGAATACCGCCTCTTTTCTTTTTATACTTTTGCCTTCAACAAATTTTCTGCGACATTAAATTTTAGTCAATCCATCAATCACCTGTTGGCGGTTGTGGCCATCCTGCCGATAACTCACATGAATCCAGAAGGTGGTGCTCTTGACGCTCGCACGCTCGAAGATGAGTTGGTCAAACTTCTGGTTCGTCAACCAACACAGCCATTGGCGACCTACTGCCGTGGATGGCAATACGATGTCTGCTGCCTCGCCAACGAGGTGCTGGCTCTTGCTCACACCACCCACCGCCTTGTTGAGCGACGGGCAACGGTAACCCGAACTGATGATGATGGGACAACCGGCATACTGGCGCAAGGGTTCTAACACATGCCGACAGAGTTGCTGAAGATTGCTCACCACCGCCAACGAAGGCGTATTGTCGATGCTCAAACGCTTAGCCGTGTAGGAGTTGGTAAACTCCGACAAGCGGAAATGCTCTGAAAGGATAATGTCTTTTGCCATGATCAGAATACGTTGGTAGAATGAAACTTCACAATGTCCTTGATCACTACATCCTGATAGATACTGTCGTTATATTCGCGAGCGTTGAAACGCAGCGCACAATATACGAGGTCGCCCTTGCTGTATTTCCCCTGGTTGCCCAACAAGGCAGCAGCGAAAGTGTCTTCATACTGACTGCCAATCTCTTGCAGTACGATGATGGACTTGTGGATCTGAGAACCATCCTGCTTACGGATGGTGGTAGGTTCTGACTGTGAGATAACCTTGAAAAGTTCTTTCATATTGTTCGTTATTTAATTGTTAATGTTAATTTTAATCCTCTGATATGCGCCTTGTAGAGCCGATCAACCATCTTTTTATTAGCCTCTGACGTCTGATACAACACGCCTCGCAACAGACGCTTACCCACAATAATGTCGTTGTTGAGCAGAAACGGCCCGTTTCCCATGGTGATAATATTCCCAGTAGAAAGTGTAGGCACAAACCGCTTAAGTTTCCTGTTCATCACCATTTCCAAACAATATTCCCCTACTGGCAATTTATGCTCAGGATGTTCACAGGTATCGCATACTGGATTATTATTGATATAGAGTACACCGTCCTGCCCATATTTGGAACATTCGGCACGAATGATTGTTATCTTCATTTCTCGATAGATTTAAATTTTAGCTTTTCATAAACTGTCAAACTGTCAACTGTAACGCTTGTAACGTATTCACGATGCACCCATTGCCGCAACATATTATAAGTACCTTTCCTATCCAATCCCTGTTGCAAACGGAGAGCCTCTGCTTCCTGCATAGTAAACTGGTTGGGCAATAGTTGCAGCAGATTTCTCGGTCCGCGTTTACTTGATCGTTCCCCCTCAGTTTCCGCCTGTTCGATGGCAGAAGCGAAGAAGCGCATCTTGCACCAGAGGTCGTACTGCTCTGACCAACGCACGAAATCGGCAATCTCCTTTTCCCATTTGCAACCGTTTGCCACGTAGAGTACACACGCTTTGAGATAGGCGATGACGTTGGCACGAAACGACAGGTTCTCATACACTCTGCTCTGTGTCATGCGTGCCGTATCGGCATTTTCTTCTTTCAACTGGCGAGCCAACGCAATGGCTTCCTCACATTCCACAAGGCCGTTTGCCCGACACAGATTTTCGATATAGGGTCTGAGCTGATCGTCGAAGTGATCGTCGTAAGTGCCATACACAGGCATTTCTGCGCCAATCTCTCGCTCCGGAATCGTACAGAAATTGATACGCGAGATAGGACCATCGGTCAGCACATTGCGAAAATACTGCTGCCCTTTGAGGATGGTGGTCGAAGCGTTCCAGTTGAAACGGACGGTGACACGCTCGGTTACAGACTGCATACCCACACGCGTCTGTCCGTAGGTGTTTCCTGGGTCAAATGCCAGACACATGATGCGGAACTGTTGCTTGCCCTCTCCCTTCAGCGCATCAAACTGGTCAATCTCGTTGAGCGACGTATAGAGGAAATGTTCCTGTGCCTCGGCGGTACGCATCACGAAAGCAGGATTGGTCATGTCGGCATCAATCTCTTGGATGACAAGGTTTTCAGGACGCTTCGCCTTGTCCTTGTTGGCACCCTTTCTGCCCACTTCCTCTTTCCATGCTTTCTCTCGTTCCAGATTCTCTTGGTCACGCTCCCGAATATCCGCCATGATATGTTTGATGGGTTCGCTGACACACGATTTACCGGCACCTGTGCCAGCCATCAGCACACACATCAGCGTGGCTTCGTGCTCCACATTATCTATATAAGGGAAGCGAGTGCGCCACAGGTGGGTTGCCAACGGAGGAAATACCGCATGCGCCACGGCAGCACGATAGATCTCCGGTGTCTGCGAGGTCAGGAGTTCGATGAGTCGAGGCAGTTTCTTCGGCATCTGAGGCGGAGCATCTTCACCCTCTCCGTCACCATCGCAGCGGTTTTCCTGTTGCGCCACCTTCAAGGCTCGTTTCACAATTTCGGGCATCGCCATCGTCTGCTTGCGCTCGCATGCCGAACGGATGGTGGACATCCACCGACCTTGTTCTTCGCCGTAATCGGGCAAAAGGCTTGCAATCCATTGAGGGTCGTCGTTGCAGAGATAACGCATGTTGCACGCCATGGAGAAGATGAACGCATTGCGAGATCCATGTTCCGGGCGTCCACCCAACTGGTTTTCTAATGCCTCGACAATCGACGTATAAGGCATGCCCTGATACATGATGGGGTACGTTGCAGACTGGTCCTCAGTCGCCTCTTGACTTGGCGTTTTTTCCTTCAGTTCACGCTCCACCACAGGTGCATTTTCCGCCTCAAACGGAGCATTATCAAAGAGTGCATCGTCAAGAAAAATCAAATCTTTTTTTGTTGCTCCAGTGGCAAAAAACACGCGCGTCACGTCCTTGGCTGCTTGGTCAAACGGTATCTGCAACAGGTCGCTTGCCCAACGCAAGTTTTCCTCCTGCGAGAGTCCTGTCCTACGACGGAACACCAAGTGATAACCTTTGTTGACCGACCGCTCCAACAGCATCAGTCCGAGTTCATCTTTCTTGTCAAGGATAAGCTGTGGTGCTTCTTTCAACCGCTGCTCATAGTCCTTCGCCTCTGGGTCAAAATCCACATCCATGCCCACGGTTTTTCCCACGATGTCGTAGCCTTTCAGCGCAAAGGGTTCCGTTCCTGCCAGCGAATAGTTAAACTGCATCAGGCGCAACTTTGCCCTGCTGTTGCCGTTTCGGGCTTTCGTCAGACAGGCGGTTTGTTTGCCCGACTCTCTGAACTTCATATACTGTTCTCTCGAAGTGATGGGGTAGCCGATTTTTCGGCCACTCTCCATCTTGATTACAAAACAACTCATTGTCTGATCGTGTTTAGTTGATAGTTCATAAGTGCCTTGACAGCTTCTGCTGCCTCTCGCTTGATGGCGGTGGTGACGTTGATCGACTCGTGACGATACACCTTCAGCGTCAGTTGGATGGCATCATCCTTAGTCTTAGAAACGCGCCCATGTGCCAGTTTCTTGATCAGGACAGACTGCGATCTCCGCCATGGTCTTGCCACGAAGTCAAATGTCCCGTCGGTCATCTGTTGCGCCACCCCGTTGGCGCGGAAGCGCTGCACGCCGTTGGGGATGGGATTGTCTGGGGTAAACATGAAGTATCTGCGCTCGTCGTAATGCGCTACTCCTTCGAGTTGGATATGGTCACAGTTGTTGAACTGGTTGATAATACTTTTTTCTTTTGTTTTCATCTTTGTTGATTTTTTTGCGAGCGGACAAATTGGATTCTTGTGCACTTTACCCTGGGAATATCCTCCGCAATGTTCAACTCAGATTAGTAAATGTTTGTTAGTTTGAACCGATTCTCACGTTAAACGAGAACGTCCAGTTGATGATTGTAAAGTTGAAATATACGCTCATTGTTTTCTTATGCGAAGGGGAATAGAAAACCGGCACCGCGCCAAGGCTTCTGTCCTTCGACTGGTGCAAAATTAGGACTAAAAAAAATCCCAACCGAGCATTTCACTCGATTGGGAATGGTTTTGGGAAAAAGGGAATTATTTTGGGAATAGCCGAATGTGCTACTCACTCCTCATAGCCCAGATTCTTCAATAAAAACTGCGCTACAAGATATTGTTTCATATACTTTTCTCCTTTGTCTTTATGTAGCCACCACTGGCCTACTTTTACAGCCAAAGCCGAAAGGTCGGTATTTGCCTTTCTGATAGAACTGTAAACACACAAGGGTTTCTTTATATCGAGCTTCTTTTCTTTTATGAGTTTCACGAAGTCTGACATCTTGGCTGGATAGTTACAATATTCTGACAGTACACGATAAACTGCATACCATTGGGTCTGATCTGAAAATAGTGGCTCGGTTCGTCCGTCTGTCTCGACAAACTCTTCGTAAAGGGCTTCCAGTGTCGCTTCTATGTCTATTTCTTGTTGGCTTGCATTTTGAGGTTCCACGGCAGGGCCATTATAAAAGTTTGCACCACTTTGTACGGTTATTTCCTGATGCTCGATATAGGTCACTTTATCGCTGAAATGAAAGTGGCGTTCACACTTTTTGTCGTTCTCCATCATAATTATTGCTGTTTGATAGTTTGGTTTTCAATATAGGTGTTCACATGATAGTCGGTGTGCGATCTCGTTGCCTGTTGCAATGCTTGCAAATCGTTGTAGGTTTTTGGAGATGTGCGTTGCAGTTCATAGTCGCTGACACATTTACAAATCACGGCAGTAGCCATTTCGTTGTGCTGTTGCTTAGTCCAGTTTGTCAACCATTGTTGAGGAATACTCCTTTCAAGAGGTTTCTTTTCGTACTTCATCATGTGGATTTTCATAGCCAGCAAAGACATAATGGCACGGATTTTCTTACGGGGATAGTGCATGTACCACAACTTTCCCATAGCACTCTCTCCATCCCGTAAAAACATCATGACGAAGCCCGTAGGAAGTGTCGCTACGGCATCTTCGGCTCTGTCGCCATAGTAGCACAGCAACTGCAACATATCGTTTGATTCGGCATTGCTAAAAATTCTCTGACATTGCAAACGACGCACCTCTGGACTGCCCATGTGGTCTAATGCCTGTTGCAACCTGTCTTTACCTGTTTTGTACTGTGGAGGGTTGGGAGCGTTGGTCATCATCTCAATGATTCTGATGATTTGTTGGGTGGTTTCACAACTGATGGCACACCATAGTTTTTCTTCAACAGCCGACAGCCATTCTTCCATTCCGCTGTCCCACGGTTCACCAGTTTCAATCACCATTTCCAGACAGTCGAGCATGGTATGAACCTGTACTTCCTGTGGGCTGAGAGGCAATATTTTATCATCATAATCCCAATTTGCAAATGGGCATACCGAGGGCAAACAAACGGTCTGCGGTTCAACATCTGTGACAATCTCCATCCACAGCACCCGATGATCACGATCCACCTCCACAATCTTGCCCAGCATCGTGCCTCTCCCCGAACTAAGAATCAGCGAACAAGCCCTTTCTCTGTCTGTTCCGCTACGCACATAGCCCACGAAGTTACGCCCCCAATACACGATGACAGCATCCATTTCTCCAGGGTTATCGTGTTCTATGCTGATAGACATCCGCTTCCCCATGGCATTGTCGTAGAGTTCATCGAGTCTATTGGCAAAGTCATGGTGACGTAGTCCGGTAATTGCGAATCTGTATGTGGCCATGATCAGGATTTCTAGTTTTTTTAATTTTAGCGACAAAAGTAGTAAATATTTTCGAGACCACAAAAGAAAACGGGAAGAATAGCGCTTGAAATTTATTTCAGCATCATTCTTATAACGTTTTTTATAATGATATTTATTTACATCGTGTTATTTTTGACAGCGTTACAGTTGACAGTTGACAGTTTCCAAAAAGCAAAAAAATAGCCATGTTGACGGAATCTTTACAGTTGCTATTTGGTAGCAAATATAAAATTATATATAAATATATATATAATATCACTAGTGTCTCTTAAAATTGTTAAAACTCAAAATTAAATATCTTATGCACAACG
>OQVP01000474.1_pt1 | contig 15639 bp, 13 predicted proteins | sample 1691541 | NCBI WGS metagenome assembly OQVP01 (sample SAMN03418258, study PRJEB22391) | human gut metagenome | biome: human-gut; feature: organic feature; material: feces | host: Homo sapiens | place: Tanzania | collected 2013-01 | reverse complement strand
TTCGCCGAAGGCGAGAGGTTTTTATCCTTTTGGCAATTGGCGGAGGGATTGTGTGGTTGGCGGCATGGAAACTCGTTTCCAATGACGCAAAACGCACATTCCCTCCGCCAAATGCGAAGCATTCCACATTGCTCCAAGGCTGTTTTTCATGTTTTTGTTTTTGATTCCATTCACAATTCAGCAACAATGCATAATCCATACCCCCAGTATTTATCCACTGAACCGATATTAGATGTTAGGCGCGGTAATAAAAATAATTCGTGAAATTTGTAAAATTCGTGGTTAAAAAACAGCCACAAATTAGCACAAATTTTCACGAATTAGTTTTGACTTTCCTAAATCACCCTATTTTGCGTGGAAGCGAAATGGAGATTTTTATTTGGAAGTGGTGAATTTGCATTTACACCACGGACAATTTTTGTGTTGGCTCACTATTTGATAGGCCTGATTGCCCATAAAGTGATGGCACTTTGGATTGGGGCAAACATAATAACTATTGAACAATTCTGTAGCCTCTTCTTTTTCATCTATACTATTGTCGCTCAAACCTTTAAAGAAACTAAAAAACATCAAAATAAAGCCTATTGCTATCAGTGCTAAGGCTACATAAAAAAATGCGTCACCATCCTTATCAATAACTTTCGCCAATGCGGCTAAAGCACCACTGCCTAATGTGAACATTGGCGAGGCGCTGCGCAACAAAGTGGTGGTTCGCTGTCGGCGTTGAATGTCTAATAGCGTTTCGTGGTAATCATCCCACACTGCTTCAAGGTGTGCTATTGAATAGGTGGGAGTGGATGGCTTTTGCACTGGGCGTGGTGGTGATAATGGCGCTTGCCGTGGGGCGGGAGATGGTGCCGCCAACGGTAGCAAGTCTGCCACTTTCAAGGTGGTGGTGCCGCTGAGCGTGATATATGTGTTTGGCGTGACTATCGTTTTCATCACCCTATTCCCATTCACCACTGTACCCTGCTGACTTTTATTCAGCAGAGTATAGGTGCCGTCGCCGTTGTCGGTGAGCCAGCAATGCTCACGGCTCACAGTGGGGTCGGTAATTTCAATTCTTTGCGTGGCTTTGCTTCTGCCACGTCCTACTATTATCGTCATTTGTTCTTATTTGCTATATATAAATCTTTTAGTTTTCGTAATGCTTCTTTGTTTACCTCCACCTTTAGTATGCAAGGCGAGGTCATATCACTAAGCACCAATTCCTGCTTTGGCACATTGATGTGTATGATGTGCGACAAGTTCACTATCACACTCCGCCCAATGCGCACGAAAGGAATGGTTCTTCCTCTCATGCGGTCGTCGTCAAGCATCTTTTCAATCGACATCAAATTGGTGGGAAGTGTCACACGATGGTTGTTCAGAAAGTACACGTCGGTGTAGTTGCGGTCGGCTTTAAAAAAGCCCACCTTTCTCAAATCCACCCGAATCAACTCATCGCGTGTATTGAAATACAAGACACTAATTTCCTTGTTGTCGTTCATTTTTAATCCATATAACCGTTGTTGTAATTAAAATATATGCTTATATATCTTTATAGTCTATTTTATCATCGCTTGAAGATGTTTCTGGTGCTACTATTTCGCTGGCAGGCTGTCAGTGCCATATCCATGTGCCGCGTCCTGATTGCCAGTTGCATCTTTGATAGACTTATCATTCTTCTTTGATTGATTATTTTTGTCCTCGTTCTTTTTAGGTGGCTTTGGAGACCCTAGTGCTGGTTGTGTTGTATATGCTGCAGTATCCGTTGTCGTTACACCAGTTTTTGCAGTTCTCACTCTGGTCTTTTGCGAAGAAGATCTGCGTGAGGGGTCATTTTGAGGCGTACTGTAGTTACCCCCCGGATGTCCTCCTACATCTGAAACCTCTTCAGACACGGTGGTTTTTTTCGGCTTTTCTTCGGATGAGCCAAATAATATAAAAGCACCTACTATAACGGCAAACACAGCAAACGACAACAATGCAAATTTCACCATTTTCTTTTTTTCTTCAGCACGCTCTTGTTGGGCAATTTGTTTTGGGGGTATAGGCGGAACACCTGACGATTGTCGTTGTTCGCCAGCCTTTTGTGCGACAGCCGCCATTGCTCTTGCCTTTTGTGCGGCTTCGCGTTGCCTCATGGCCTCCTGCTGCGCTTTGAGTTTGGCATCTTTGCGTGCGGTTTCCTCGCGTCGCTTCAGTGCCTCTTCGCGCGCTTTGAGTTCTGCCTCTTTGCGTGCCAAGCGTTCGGTTTCGGCGTTAACCTTGGTTTCGGCATCATTTGGAGTCTCATGGGGGGCTTGTTCCACGGTCACCGCCACCTGTTCCTCGTCGTCTTGAGCCACGTCGGTCTCCTCTTTCTGCACATCAAGCACAGGAATGAGCCAGCAAGTGTAATTATCGTGTGTTTTGCCATCACACACCTTCTTGATGGCGTTGATTTTCGCGTTGTCGTCCAAAGTCTGGTTTTTCAGTATGTTGCCGAGCATGTCGTTGGTGAGTTGCTCGAGCACACCGTCGCAGCACAGGAAGAAGTAGTCGCCAGCCTGCACATCGTCGATATTGAGGATGTCGGCTTTGTATCTACGCTCCAAATGTGGCTGCATGGCGCGCGTAATCACATTCTTCTGTGGAAAATCGGCAGCCTCCTCCTCGGTGATTTCACCCGATCGCAGCAAATCGTTCACCAGCGAGTGGTCGGCAGATTGGTATATAATGCCTGAGCGTCCATGCTCATCGGCAAGCGATGGACGAATGTGATACACACGGCTATCGCCAATATGCGCCACCAGCGCGCCGCCACGGTGCAGCACAAGGCACGTCATGGTGGTGCCCATTTTCTTCACAGCACCATTGTCCACCTTGTCGAGTTCATCGTAGCCATAGGCAAGGGCTTGCTCAAACATCGCCTTCGTGACGATACCATCGGGAGAGGGATGTGAGGTGAGATATTTACCGAGGGCGGTGGCGGCTGTTTTGCTCGCTAATTCACCATTGTCATGGCCACCCATGCCATCACACATCAAAAACACGCGGTCGTCCACGGTCACAGCATTGGGCAAAGGCCACAGAAAGTCTTCTTGGTTGTCCTTGAGTCCAATTTCTGAAAAACTAAGGGGTTGTTTAATCGTTATTTTCATACAATTCTTGTTGCGTCGTTATCAGTTGCTTCAAATATCACTTCAGTTTCTCCCAATGTGAGTCGGTCTCCAAATTTCAGGATAATCACATCGCCACGCATAATGTTTTTTCCATTAAGTTGGATAATGTTTTTCGACCCAATTTCCACCAGATGATGCTCAAGGCCATACATCGTCCTCACCACGTCGATTTGCACATGTCGGCGGCTCATATACTCATCGTTATATTTGTCGCTCCCTATTTGCATATCGGCGGTGCCGGTTTTTGCAAGTCGGCCCAGCACCTGCGAGCCCACACGGAGTTCACAGATTTGCCCTGTTTGCATCACTCTCATTTGACCGGGGTCGGTGTTCACCATCTGTTGCGATGGACCCATCTGGGTGCTACAGTCGTCAGCGCCCTGACCGCCTTTGCCCGCTTGGCCTATCTGGTATAGGCTCACTTTCGCTTTAAATTTACAGATGGGGCAAGTGAGCATTTTGTCTTGAATGCCGGGAGCGCCCTCAATCGATAGGCGCGAGCGGCAATTCGGACATACTACCGTTAGTAATCCCATTTTTATCGTTTTTCCGTTTTTAGTGTTTAAATATCAGTTAAGCCAGCATCTGCGTCGGGCATACAATCGTCGAAGCCGTCGTCGGACGAGCAGTCCATATAGTCTTCCGGAGCAGGTTCGTCGCATCCGTAGTTGTCGGCGCAAGCAATGTCGGTGTCGAACGCGTCGGCCGCGTCGCCACTATCCTCTGGTGTGTAGAAGGCTTGGTGAAGAGCCTCTTGTGAGTAGCCGGCAGGTGTAGTTTCCGTGGTTTGCACTTCTTCCACGATGGTTTCCTCTATCGATTGTTCAACGTTTAATACAGAAGCATCTTGAGTAAGCGGATCGTGTACCGTGTCGGTTGATTCCACATTCACGAAGGTGAAGTTGTTGTTCTCGTTTGTGATGGTGTTTCCATCGCCAGCGTTCAGCACATCCGTGCTGGCAGGCACACCCACCACCTTTACGTCGGAGGCATCATTGAGAGCGTCGTCGGACTGCACATTAATGACAGTGACATTGTTGTTGACAACCGAGATGTTGTTCCCATCGCCAGCGTTCACAATACTCGAATCGGCAGGCATACCCACCACCTTCACATCGGTTTCGTCGTAGGGAGCAGTTTCAACATGTGTGGCGTGTGGCGTGCTATGGTGCGACACTGATGCGTGAAACGGTTGGGTAGACTTGATGCTCACCTCCAACTCATCGGTAGCTATTTTTTCTGGTTCTGCTTCTTCTTTAGCGGTATCTTCTTGCGCGGGCGCTTCCTCTTCTGAGTTGTCGGTATAGGCATCGTAAGCATACTTGCCAGCCACTGCTGCGCCCACACCCAATGCGGCACCAGCTGCTATGCCAGCCACGCGGGCACCTTTATTTGTGCTTTTCTGTTTCCGTGGATATGCGGGAGGCACTTCTTTTTGCTCTTGCTGAGGTTCATTCTGAGTCTGGGCTCCGTTTTCATTCTGAGTCGGATTTTGACCTACATTCTCGTTTTGATTCTCATTCTCGTTGAAAATCTTAGTTGCATCGTTATCCATAATAGAAATATTTTTTGTTATTAGTTTTTATTGTTGTTAATTATTCACATTGCAAAGGTAAACACTTAATTTTAAACCACAAACCCCTCGCAACCCATAAAGTACCAACCCCACACCATAAAGTACCAAACCCATGAAAAGAAGCCACTCTTCCTGAAAAATTCATTGATTCAAAGATTCGTCGCCACCCTTCCTTGTTGACTCGTTGACCTGTTGACCTGTAGACCTGTTGACTTGTCGACTTCAAAACAAACTTAAAGGGCAAGACGGAGCCCGAGGCCTTTTAAACACTTGACGGGGCTGAGGTCGCAACGGCGAGAAGAACGACAGACCCACGCAAGGCCGCTTTGACCACCGCCACGAAACACGCGGCACTCCCCATCATAAGGACCTTTAGGATTATACTGTGCGCCACTGGTGTACCCCCCATACCAGTCGTTGCACCATTCCCATACATTGCCACTCATATCGTAAATACCTAATTCGTTGGGCAACTTCGTAGCCACGGGGTGAGTTTTACTTCCAGAGTTGTCTTCGTACCAAGCCACATTATCAATGTAATTGCTACCACTGAATTTATAGCCACGGCTATTGTTACCGCCACGGCAAGCGAACTCCCATTCCGCCTCTGTGGGGAGGCGAAAGTTCAGACCAGTCAGGGCGTTCAACTCACGGACAAACTCTTGGCAGTCGTTCCACGAAACCCACTCCACAGGAAGTTCGTCGCCAGTAAATTCGCTTGGATTACTGCCCATCACCGCCTTCCACAGTGCTTGCGTCACCTCGGTTTTTCCGATGTAGAAACTACTCAAAGTCACACTGTGAACAGGTTTATCATCACAATCAACACTGCCCTGCTCTGGGGTGCCGCCCATGCGGAATGTGCCACCTCGCACCTCCACCATCTCAAACGACACGCCATTGGCATAAAAAGTCTTCACATTTGGCGTATAATATTTTTCCTGTAAGTTGACGCTCACACTGCGTGACGATGAGTTTACAGCAAACGTGCCCGAATAGTCCATATAGTTATCTGCCGTCACTTCAATACTGTGGTTGCCTGTCTTTAAAAAGTGTGTTCCACTCGCAGTTCCATTTGGTATACCATCAATAGATAGCAAAGCCGACGGCACATTGCAATTGAACACAACATCATAACCGGCAGCCTCCTTTTGACGGTTAGAATTGTTGACCTTAGATGAACTATGCGAATTATTAACACTTGGTTTATGGATTGGTTTGTGTCCTGGACGCTTCGAACCGCTCCCCTGCGCACACGCTATGGAGCACGACAGCAATGCAATCAGCACCACGGTAAAAAACCGTTTCATATTTATTTCCATTTTCATTAATAACATTTTTTATTTCAAAAAAAATATAGCAGGATTTCTTCCAAATCAAGTTCCGTCGCTAAAAGCAACCTCAAAGCGCAAGGCGAAGCCCGAGGACGCAGGATCCTTTGTCTGGACTACCAGCACTGCGGATAGCAGAAAGACAATCATCCAATCTGTCACGCCAACTACCACCACGTCCTATACGTCTATAGCCATCGTAAGGACCAGCAGGATTGGTCTGTGCTTCTCCGCTATATTCTCCGTGCCAATCGCTACACCATTCCCACACATTGCCACTCATATCGTAGATGCCCAACTCGTTGGGCAATCTTGTGGACACAGGGTGGGGTTCACTCCCAGAGTTGTCTTCATACCAAGCCACATTAACTATGTAATTGCTACCGCTATATTTATAACCACGGCTATTGTTGCCACCACGGCAGGCGAATTCCCATTCCGCCTCTGTGGGCAAGCGGAAGTTCTGACCAGTCAGGGCGTTCAACTTACGAATAAACTCCTGACAGTCGTTCCACGAAACACACTCCACAGGAAGTTCGTCACCAGTAAATTCACTCGGATTACTGCCCATCACCGCTTGCCACAATGCTTGAGTAACCTCTGTTTTGCCAATGAAATATCCACTCAAAGTCACACTATGAACAGGTTTTGCGTCAGAAGTAGCGCCTTCTCCCTGCTCTGAAGTGGCACCCATGCGGAATGTGCCGCCACGCACCTCCACCATATCAAACGACACACCATTGGCATAAAAAGTCTTCACATTCGGCGTATAATTTGCTTTACCGATTGTTGGGCTAATACCCACTTTTGTCTTTTGAGAATTATTAACACTTGGTTTGTTGTGACCTGGTTCGTGTCCTGGTCGCATCGAGCGGCTTCCTTGTGCGCACGCTATGGTGCACGACAGCAATGCTATCAGCACCGCGGTAAAAATCCGTTTCATATTTATTCCCATTTTCATCACTTCTGATTTTAAAAAAGTTACACACCGCATCTTCACATCAACGCTTTGGACGCTTCCCCGGATAGGTGAGAGCAAGGCGGAAGCCAAAGTTGTTGTAGCATTTTGCGGGATTGCCGTAATTGCGAGTGTGCAACAAGGTTTCATCGGCATAAGAACTAAATCCACCGCCGCGCATCACTCGATCGTCGCCACTTGCTGGCCCAGTAGGGTTGTCTTGTGAGTCACGGGTATAAAACCCAAACCAGTCGGAGCACCATTCCCATACATTTCCGCTCATGTCGTAGATGCCCAGTTCGTTGGGCGCTTTTGTTGCTACGGGTTGTGTGGATGCGTTGCTATTGTCGCTATACCATGCCACTTCGTCAATGTCATTGCTTCCGCTGTACTTGTATTTTTTGCTATTTTTACCGCCTCGGCAGGCAAATTCCCATTCTGCCTCGGTGGGCAGGTGGAAATTCATTTGCGTGATTTCGTTAAGTTTGCCAATAAACTCTTCACAATCGTCCCAAGAGATAAAATACATTGGATAGTCATCGCCCACACCATAAGTGCAGACACCCAATTGTGAGGCAAAATCAGTTAGTGTGGTTCCCATTATCGCTTGCCAAAGCCCTTGGGTGACAATGGTTTTGGCTATATAGTAGTCATCCACAGTCACTTTGTGTGTGGGGCGGTCATCACCCCACGATTCAGATGCAGAAGAAGCACCCATAGTGAATGTGCCGCCTCGCACTTCCACCATTTCAAACGGAACGCCCTCAACCACAAATCGCAAAACTTTGGGTTTATATGTTCCGTCATCGACTTTGGGGTGCTTAACCTTGCCACCACCACCATGGCGGTGGGATGGGGATGGGGATGAGGATGAGGATGGGGATTGACGCTGCGAGCCACTTCCCTGTGCGCACGACACGGTGCACGACAGTAGCGCAATCATCACAACAGTAAAAACCCTTTTCATCATATACCCTTTATTTTTCTAAACCTATATCATCAGGTTTTTTTATACACTTTTGCCGTCAACCACTTTGCTGTACTTTTTGCCTTTTGGGGTGTACCATGTGCCGTTGTAGGTGACACCTTCTTTGAAAGTGCCCTCAAAGTAATAGCCATCTTTTTCTACCCATGTGCCCTGTTTGTAATATCCTTCTTCGGTGAAAGTGCCCTTAAAGGAGTTGCCATTGGTGAATCTCATTTCGCCTTCGCTGGTGATACCATGCACAAATGTGCCTTCAAACACGCAACTGTCGCACGAAGCAGTGGCGTGGTAATAAGCTTTGCCTACACCATCGGGCAAACCTTCTTCGTCCACCTCTCCAGAATAGACAAATCGGCGCTTGGTCTCGTGGCCTTTGTTGAGCACAATTTCCTCATTCTCTACTGAAGTGGGACGCAATGCAACGCTATCTGTACTGCCGAAAGCAATACTGTCTTGCGGCATAGCATTCCCTTCCCCATAATAGTATAGATTTGTATATATGACAATTGCTATACCTGCGACAACAACTGCAATTAATGAAATCCATACCCATTTTTTCGACTTTGGTTTTACTTCATCGAACTCAGAGTAAGTGGTTTTCACTTTGGCATCAGGACGCGTCGTTTCTTTTGCGGCTGGGGTGACGACGGTGTCGGCATCTTGCTGATTCGTTTCTTCAGCAGGTGAGGTGATGGCTGTGCTGGCATCTTGGTGCATCGTTTCATTTGCTGGCAAAGTGGTAACGGCATCGGCATCTTGGCGGAATGATGGCGGAGTGGGAGAAAACGCACCCTTTTTCTTGCCATTATCCATCTCGCTGACTTTGCGCTCGGCTTCGGCTTTGGCCCTGCGCTCGGATTCTTCTTTTGCTTTACGCTCGGCTTCCATACGGGCCTCTTGCACTTTACGTTTTGCATCTTCAAGTGCCCTACGCTCGGCTTCAGCCTTGACTTTGCGCTCAGTTTCAGCCTTCTCGCGGGCTATGCGTGCGGCTTCTTCACGCGCTACGCGTTCGGCCTCGGCCTTTTCACGTGCTATGCGCTCGGCCTGCTCACGAGCCTCACGCTCGGCCTCTGCCTTGCGCGTAGCTTCGACAGCCTTGGCCTCGGCTGCTTCACGAGCCTTGCGCTCAGCCTCGATCATGGCTTTGGCTTGTGCCAAAACTTTGGCTTCAGCCTCTTCGCGAGCCTTGCGTATCGCCACCTCGTGGGCTATGCGCGCAGCCTCTTCTCGTGCCTTTTGCTCGGTTTCCTCGCGAGCCTTGCGTTCGGCCTCCTCGCGAGCCTTGCGTGCAATTTCTGCCTCTTCGCGCGCCTCGCGAATCTTGCGCTCGGCTTCCTCACGTGCTTTGCGCTCCTTCTCGGCTTTTCGCTCGGCTTCCTCACGTGCCTTTCGCTCGGCTTCCTCACGCGCCTTTCGTGCCGCCGCCACTTTAGCCCGTGCTTCTGCCATGGCTTGAGCTTCGGCTTCCTTCAATGCTTCGATTTCATCATCGCCAGAGGGGAGCCTTGCCTCTTCCTTTTTTTGTATATTTTCAGTTTTTTGCTGATTTTCGACCACATTAAAGGAATCTTCGGTTTTCTGCAGGTTTGCAATGAATAGTTCTACGCTTTGCGTGCGCTCATGCCTGCCCTTCATTGCCATAGCAATGGCTGAAATCACGGTGCTGGGGATATGCTTTGCCTGCAATTCTGCCACTGGCAGCCCTTCGTCTTGAATCTCCATTGCCTCAGGAGGTGTGTTGCCAGTGAGCAATTTAAACAGCGTAGCAGCAAGGGAGTACACATCGCTCTGTGGCGAGAAGGTCTGCACGCCATTCTTGCGGTATTGCTCGGTTGGGGAGTAGCCACAGCTGATACCCACGGGCGTGGTGGTAGTGCCTTGCGAGGTGGCAAGGTCGTATTGCTTCGCCACGCCGAAGTCAATCAGTACAATCTCACCGTCATCGTTGCGCTTCATCAAGTTGCCCGGCTTGATGTCGAGATGGTTGATTTTCTTGCTATGGATATACATCAACGCCTCGGCAGCCGCCTTCACATAGCCAATAGCCTCTGCAAAAGGAATGGCGCCACGGCGTGTCACCATATCGCTCAGCGACTCGCCCTCAATGTATTCCATCACATAATAGGCGGTGTCGTTTTCCTCAAACACGTCGAGAATGCGCACAATGTTGGGGTGATTAAGCCTAAAGATGGTTTTGGCCTCCTTAATAAACTTCTGCTTGAAGCGTTGCACCGTATCGCGGTTGTTTGAAGTGGGAACGGTCACATGGCAAGTGAGTTCGTTGCGTTCGCAGTATTCCTTGAAGAAAAACTCCTTGATCGCCACCTTGCCCTCGAGCATAGTGTTCTCCGCCAAGTAGGTGATACCGAAGCCTCCCTGACCGAGTTTTTTGATGATCCTGTATTTTCCACCCTGAAGCGTGGAATTAGACCGTAATGCGTTCATAATATGCTTATATTATTCGGTTTTTTTCCAAATGATTTTTCATGCATGTTCGCAAAGCCTTGTGCGTCCATCATTTTTTGAACGCACAAGACCTTTTAACATTCTTTTTGCAAATATACAGATAATTATTTATTTTCGCCACTATAAGCGGATTTATTTTCAACGGTGTTCCGATGCGATAGAAAACAAAACGTGAAAGAACACGAACACACTCTCTTCAGCAGCCTTTCCTCCCTCTTTCGGGGTTAGTAAGCAGCAGAATCAATATAAGCAGCAGAGTCAATATAAGCAGCAGAGTCAATTTAAGAATAAGAAAATCATATTCTATAAAAATGAGACAGGCAAATATCATCAACACTACCAACACAATCGCCACAACTAACATCCACTGCATTTGGCGTTTACGCTTGCGCTCGGCCTCTGCTTTCTCTTTCGCAGCCTTTTCCTCGGCTTCTTTACGCTTGCGCTCTACCTCTGCCGAATTGGGAATCACAACAGTGTCATCACTGCTGAGATTGCTGATAAACTCTGCTACGCTTTGGGTGCGCTCGTGGCGACCTTTCATTGCCATAGCAATAGCGGAAATCACAGGGCGAGAGATGTGCTTTTCCTGCAACTCTGCCACGGGAAGCCCCTCGTCTTGAATCTCCATTGCTTCGGGCGGCGTGTTGCCTGTGAGCAGTTTGAACAGCGTGGCGGCAAGAGCATACACATCGCTCTGTGGCGAGAATGCCTGAACACCGTTTTTGCGATACTGCTCCGCTGGCGAATAGCCGTGGCTGATGCCCACAGGCGTGGTGGTAGTACCTTGCGAAGTGACAGCATCGTACTGCTTCGCCACGCCGAAATCGATTACAAGCACCTTACCGTCGTCGTGGCGCAGCACCAGATTGCTGGGCTTGATGTCGAGGTGGTTGATATTCTTGCCGTGGATATACACCAATGCGCTGGCGGCATCTTTCACATAGCCCAGTGCCTCCGCTTCAGGAATGGCACCACGACGCTTCACCATATCGCCAAGCGACTCGCCTTCGATATATTCCATCACATAGTAGGCGGTGCCGTTTTCCTCAAACACGTCGAGAATGCGCACAATGTTGGGGTGGTTTAACTTGAAAATAGTGCGCGCCTCTTTGATGAACTTCTTCTTAAAGCGCTCCACAATCTCACGGTTGCCCGATGTGGGAATGGTCACGCGAGAAGTGGAATCATCACGCTCGCAATATTCCTTAAAGAAAAACTCCTTGATTGCCACCTTGCCCTCAAGCAAAGTGTTCTCCGCCAAGTAGGTGATACCGAAGCCTCCTTGCCCCAGTTTTTCAATTATCCTATATTTTCCACCCTGAAGCGTGGAATTAACCCGTAATGCTTGCATAGTCATATATATTGCTTTGATAATTTTTCTTTCCTTTCTGATTTTCAGACCATTATAATAGATGACTTGGTTTGCTAAATTGGTAGAGGTGGTTGTTCATCTTCTTGCCTCATTTTCAGTTATCATAATGCTTGAGCGTCAGATTTATGTAATAATCCCAAAGTTACAAAAAATATTTCATAATATCACCTATAATAGAAATTAGAAATTAGATGCGATAGAAAACAAAACGTGAAAGAATACGAACACACTCTCTTCAGCAGCCTATCCTCCCTCTTTCGGGGTTAGTAGTATGCTACAGAATCGTATTCGTCATAACTATGAGGAGCAACAGAATCGTCGTATCCTACGGAGTAGTCATAAATATCACCTTCGTTATTCTCCTCTGGTGCTTCTGTCTTTTCATATCCAACCTCTTCTATGGCACTGGTGGAGTCAATAGCGATCGAATCGCCATAGTCGGGGTAATCAACCGCCTCTATGCCGTCATATCCATAATCACGATTAACATCTATCAAATACCAGATGAAAAGGGCACCACTTGTCGCCAATACTGTCAACACAATGACTAAAATCAATGTACTATTCTTCTTTTTGCCTGTTGTGTCTGCTTCTTCCAAGGGTATCGTTTCTTGAAAAGTTGGAGGTATGGGTGGCACAAACGTGGGAGGAACGGGAGGGGTGGGCGAAATATTCACCTTACACTCAACTTCTTCACGGGCAGCGTCCTCGGAATCATCCACAGGCTTTCGCACTGTTTCTGTCTCATTTTGCCAGTCATAGTTTTTGGTGAAAACGGAGGTCACTTCTGGCAGGCTTTCCACGAACAGTGCCACGCTTTGGGTGCGCTCGCTTCTGCCCTTCATCGCCATGGCAATGGCGGAAATCGTTGGTTGAGAAATTTTTTTTGCAAGCAATTCAGCCACGGGCAATCCGTCATCCATAATCTCCATTGCTTCGGGCGGTGTGTTGCCTGTGAGCAGTTTGAACAGTGTGGCGGCAAGTGCATACACATCGCTCTGTGGCGAGAAGGTCTGCACGCCATTCTTTCGGTATTGCTCAGCAGGAGAATAACCACAGGTGATACCCACAGGCGTGGTAGTGGTGCCTTGCGAGGTGGCAAGGTCGTATTGCTTCGCCACACCGAAGTCAATCACAATAATCCTGCCGTCTTCTTTGCGCCTCATCAAGTTGCCAGGTTTGATGTCGAGGTGATTGATGTGCTTGCCATGGATATACATCAGGGCTTTAGCGACCTCTTTCACATAGCCCAGTGCCTCCGCCTCGGGAATGGCACCACGGCGTGTCACCATATCGCTCAGCGACTCGCCTTCGATATATTCCATCACATAATAGGCTGTGTCGTTTTCCTCAAACACGTCAAGAATATGCACAATGTTGGGATGATTCAACTTAAAGATGGTTCGCGCCTCCTTTACAAACTTCAGTTTGAAGCGCTCCACCGTATCTCGGTTGGCAAAAGTGGGAACGGTCACGTGGGATGTGGTGGCATCGCGCTCGCAACATTCCTTGAAGAAAAACTCCTTAATCGCCACCTTGCTCTCAAGCAAAGTGTTCTCCGCCAAGTAGGTGATGCCGAAACCTCCCTGACCCAGTTTTTTAATTATCCTATATTTTCCACCCTGAAGCGTGGAATTAACTCGTAATGCACTCATAATCATTTATGTTAATTCGGTATATATTGTTTTTGCTGATTTTTCCAATCATTATGGAACCTTCACCGAAACAGAAAACTTAAGAATAAGCATCAGTATCTGTGACGACTAAATCATTTTCTCTGGTTTACAGCGGAATACTGTGCCAGTTCAGAGAGCCAGCCGGAAGCCAACGCGATGATGGATTTCTCGGGGATAGACATTTCCACGCCATGATGCGAGGCATTTCCATGCCGGGAGTCCACAAGCGCCGCCACGCGTCACGCGATACGTTCCATCAAGAGGTCCTGCAGGACTATGCTGCGACGCTCCACTATATTTACCAAACCAGTCAGAGCACCACTCAAGCACATTACCACTCATATCGTAGATGCCAAGTTCATTTGGCATTTTAGTTCCTACAGGGTGAACATTGTCTCCACTGATGTCGCCATACCAAGCCACACGATTGATGTCGTTGCTCCCTGAAAACTTATAACCACGGCTCTTGATGCCTCCTCTGCAAGCAAATTCCCATTCTGCTTCAGTGGGCAAATGGAAGTTTTCACCAGTTAATTCGTTAAGTTTTGATATAAAATATTGACAATCACTCCACGACACATAATACACTGGATAATCATCCCCCACAGCGTGGATACTATCTTCATTTTCCCTGACGAATTTGGAAAAACTCTCTCCCCATACAGCGTCCCAAAGCGCTTGTGTCACCTCTGTTTCACCTATATAGTAACTGTCCAACGTCACATTGTGGATAGGTTTTTCGTCATCACCACGTAACTCTTGCTCTGAAGTTGCCCCCATACGGAAAGTGCCACCTCGCACTTCCACCATGTTGAACACCACTCCATTAACCTCGAAGGTCTTAATTTCAGGCGTATAGTCCGACTTCCCGATAGTGGGGTTATTGTCCACCTTTGTTTTAGTTTTGTGAACAGGATGTGGCGATGGCTTGCCTTTTATTTTTTGTCTTCCTAATTGGGCACATGCCATAGTGCACGACAACGCAATAATAAGCGCAACTGTAAAAAAGCGTTTCGTCATATTTCTATTGTTTTTAATGTGAGTATTTAGTAGTATCATACGATGGATGTTACAATCACTCTCCTAACTCATATTTTTTGTACAGTATTATACACCTCCAAAATTTCACTCAGAAAGGGCGAGGCGAAAGCCATAGAACCCGAAACGAAACATCGGGTGGTAACTATAACGATAAGAAGTGCAACAAAGCGTGGCAACGCTGATTTTACTGCCGCCACGATTCACTCGGAATTTCCCATCGTCTGGACCTTTGGGATTGCGTTGGGGGATGCGACTATACTTACCATACCAGTCGGCACACCATTCACAAACATTGCCACTCATGTCATAGATGCCCAATTCATTAGGGGCTTTAGTGCCTACTGGATGAGTTTTGCCACCACTATTACCTTCATACCATGCCACTTCATCAATATTGTTGCTGCCACTATAGGTATAGCCTTTTGATGCGTTTCCGCCACGTGCGGCAAATTCCCATTCAGCCTCGGTTGGCAAACGGAAACTTTTTCCTGTGATAGTATTTAATGCGGATATGAATTCTTGACAGTCTTCCCAATTGACATTTTCCACAGGAAGATTCTCGCCTTCAGCACAACTCGGATTATTCCCCATCACTGCTTGCCATAAACCTTGAGTAACTGGAGTTTCAGCAATCCAATAGTCGGAAAGTGTAGTCTTTTGAACATTCTCACCCTTTCCACTTCCTAAAGGTATAGCCGCCACTGCTTCACTCATGTTGAAAGTTCCGCCTTTCACCTCTAACATCTCAAATTTTACTCCTTTCACTTCAAAAGTTCTCTTATTAAAAGTTTCTTTTGGCTGAAATTTCATTTGATCTCTTGTAATTGGTGAGGCTGTTACAAGCCTAGTTTCATCGTTTGAGCAAGGGCTATTCTCACTATTTTCAAGATTAGAGATAAACTCTGCCACGCTTTGGGTGCGCTCGTGGCGGCCTTTCATCGCCATGGCAATGGCAGAAATCACAGGGCGAGAGATGTGCTTTGCCTGCAATTCTGCCACAGGAAGCCCCTCGTCTTGAATCTCCATTGCTTCGGGCGGTGTGTTGCCGGTGAGGAGCTTGAACAACGTGGCGGCAGGTGCTG
>OQVP01000473.1_pt1 | contig 15682 bp, 10 predicted proteins | sample 1691541 | NCBI WGS metagenome assembly OQVP01 (sample SAMN03418258, study PRJEB22391) | human gut metagenome | biome: human-gut; feature: organic feature; material: feces | host: Homo sapiens | place: Tanzania | collected 2013-01 | reverse complement strand
TATCTTGCCCCCTCCCGGATTACATCTTCGTCATGGATGAAGATACCCATAATTCTTTCGGGGATAAAAAGGGATACGGCTGCGAAGCATACCCCGATTGCTGCAACGAGCTGAATGCATAGATCAAAGACTCGTTTCACCGCCTCGCTCTTATTGGCTCCCCAATACTGACTTGCGAGCACAAGGCCTGCTGCGCTAATTCCCATACACAAGAACGTATAAATCTGGTAAAACTGGTTTGCAAGGCTGGATGCAGATATTGCGACCTCCCCAAGTTTCCCTACCATAACGGTATCCATCATGTTTACGCCTTGGTTGATGATACTTTGCATTACAACCGGAAAGATCAACGCAAGCGCCTTTTTGTAAAAGTCTGGCTCCCGAATCAAAAAAGCTTGCATTCCGGAAGATTTCTTTTTTTCACACATCATGCACCTTTCATACGGCTTATATTCCATTTCCCCATCTAAACGATCCACTCAACACTGCATTTCCCGAGGTTTGTCAGCAGAGTCGGTTTTCCATCTGTCAATTTAGCCGCAAAGGAAATGCATTCTTTTTTGTCCTGATATACCGTATATTCCACCCTATCCTTCAATCCATAAACCCGGAAGCAAATGTTATCCTTAAATTGGTAGCCGATATGGGGAGTATGGATACCGGTCGGAATCACAGAGTTTTCTCGTACCCACAGAGGAATGGATAAATATCCGTGTTTTTCCTCCCGCCAAACGCCGCCCTCACAGCATGCGCCCGTAAAGTAATTGTACCATTTTCCTCTGGGCAAATAATATCTGGCAATTCCCTGATCATTGAAAATAGGGGCCACCAGGAGAGAATCTCCCAGCATGTACTGCTTGTCCAGGTAACGGCAGTTTGGGTCTTCTTCAAAAGACATGGCCATAGAGCGAATCATCGGAATACCGGTTTTTGATGTCTGGAAGGCAGATGTATAAAGATACGGAAGCAGGGTCATTTTCAGTTTGGTGAAGAATCGAACCACATCCACGGCTTCTTCGTCATATAGCCACGGCACCCGATAGGAAGAGGAACCATGCAGGCGGCTATGTGTGGATAACAATCCAAAGGCAACCCAGCGCTTATACACGTCAGCCGTGGAGGTGTCTTCAAAGCCTCCAATATCATGTGCCCAGAAGCCAAAACCAGAGGAAGTAAAGCTCAGTCCGCCACGCAGGCTCTGTGCCATCGCATCATAATCCGACCAGCAGTCGCCGCCCCAGTGAACCGGAAAGGCCTGACATCCAGCCGTTGCAGAGCGGGCAAAAACCACGGCTTCGTTCTCTCCTTTTTCTGCACAAAGCAGTTCATATACGGCTTTATTATAGAGATATGCATAGAAATTGTGCATTTTCCTCGGACTGCTCTTATCGAACCATGCAACATCCTCTACCGGAACCCGTTCGCCGAAATCTGTTTTGAAGCAATCCACTCCCATGTCCAGCAGTACCTTCAGCTTTTGCTGATACCACCTTACTGCTTCGGGATTTGTAAAATCTACCAGCGCCAGGCCAGGCTGCCACATATCCCATTGCCATACATCGCCATTAGAGCGGTGCAGGAGATATCCTTTTTCCATGCCCTCGTCAAAGAGCCGGGATTCCTGCCCAATGTAGGGATTTATCCAGACGCAAACCTTGATTCCACGGCTCTTAATCGCCTGAATCAGTTTCTCTGGGTCTGCAAAAACTCTGCTGTCCCAAACAAAGTCGGACCAATGGAATTCCTTCATCCAGAAGCAGTCAAAATGGAATACCGAAAGTGAAATGTTGCGATTCAGCATGCCATCTACAAAGGACATGACCGTATCGGTATCATATTTGGTTGTAAACGATGTAGATAGCCACAACCCGAAGGACCACTGGGGCGGAAGCGAGGGCTTACCCGTTAGATCTGTATACCGGACAAGGACATCTTTCATCGTGGGACCGTTGATGAAGAAATAATCAAGGCGCTCACCTTTTACCGAGAATCCGCACTTGGAAACCTGGTCGGTTCCGACTTCAAACTCCACGGTTTCCGGATGGTTGACAAAAACGCCGTATCCCTTGTTCGAAAGGTAGAACGGTACATTTTTATATGATTGGTCAGATGAAGTGCCACCGTCCTTGTTCTCAATAATTACGGTTTGCCCGTTTTTCACGAACGCTCCAAAACGTTCCCCCATACCATAGATAAGTTCATCCACCGACAGGGATAGGCGCTGACTCATGTAGGCGTTCCCGGGATGGTCGTAAGCATACCCATTCCAGCCATCTTTTACATAGCACAAGTCCCGAAGCCCACTCCGACTGATGACATCTTTGCCGCGGCGAAAGGTCATGGAAAACGGTTTTTTGCAGATTTCAAGGGTCATACTTCCGGAGTAGATGCAGACGCTGTCCGGCGTTTCGGAATAATCCATCGGGATATCGTTATGCATCTGCAAAGGGAAACACGGCGTACCCGCCGCAGTCCCTTTGTGATGGTAAACCTCAATCCGGAACATCTCCGGATACGGAACAGATATTTCCAGCGTCAGATTGATGCCTTCAAGAGTATCTCCCTTTCCCTCAATGTGAAATGTCGGGCAAACAAGTTTCAGCTTGTTTGCTCCTTTTTTGTAGATTTCGTAGGCAACTGTCGGTGAAAAAGCGGCATATCCCTCTTTCAGCAACCAGCATCCATTTTCGTATCGCATATATACCTCCTTGTACAATCCATCTTCACAGTGCAAAGACAGAGATGGCTCTTTGCTTTTCGGTTTGCAGCCACGGACTATTCTTTTACGGCGCCAATAGAAATTCCCTTCACAAAGTATTTTTCGAAGAACGGAAATGCAACCATAAGAGGAACCATAGACAAAACGGCGATAGCCATACGAACAGTAACACCGGGAACCTGCCGCCCAGCAGAGGGTAGGCCACTGGTATTGGCCAGGTAAGAAATATTGTTCGTCATATTCCGCAAGACCTGCTGGATACTTGCCATTTTCGAGTTATCCATGTAATACAGCGCATTCTGCCAGTCATTCCAGTAGGCAATCGCATTCAGAAGTCCGACCGTCGCCAAAATTGGCGTGGACAACGGAAGAATAATTTTCCAAAAAATGGTAAATTCCCCACACCCATCAATTTTTGCAGCTTCCCGCAAAGAGGATGACACATTATTGGAAAAATAGTTTCTGAGCAAAATGACATTAAATGCGTTGCACAAAAGCCCTGGAATAATATAGGCAAAATAGGTGTTTTTGATGTGAAAGGTCCGCGTGTAAAAATAATAAGTCGGTATTAGTCCACCATTGAACAGCATTGTAAAGAACACAAGAAACATAAAAATATTTCTTCCCGGGAGTGTTTTTTGAGATAATCCATAAGCAAGGCATGCCGTAACCAGCAGACTAAGAATCGTGCCAACTACCGTTACGCAGATAGTAATCAGATAGGCTCTGCCAATCACATCAAACTTGGATGCAACATATTTATATGCATCCAGGCTGAATGCCTTTGGCCAAAGGGAATACCCATGTTTAATCGCAGCGGATTCATCTGAGAAAGAAGACATAAAAACAATCAAAATAGGGACAAGCACAATAATCATGCAGAGCGTCAGCACAACATTGGCTATGGTTGAGTACACCTTTTTTTCATTCAATTTATGCATAATCTTATCCCTTCTCTCAGAAAATTGCATCATCTGGACTAACTTTTCGAATTGTCCAGTTCGCAAGCAGCACTGTGATAAGGCCAATGAAGGATTGGAGGAAGCCGGCAGCAGCTGAGTTGCCCAGATTCCGCAAATCCGACAGGCCTCGGAATACATATGTGTCAATGGTTTGTGTTGCCTTATACAGTGCCCCGCTATTCATTGGCACCTGATAGAACAGGCCGAAATCCGATTTGAAAATCGCACCCAGCCCAATAATTGTCAGCGTAATAATTGTTGGCTTCAGCAGCGGAAGTGTGACATACTTGAATTGCTCCCACTTTGTCGCTCCATCCAGCTCCGCTGCATCGTAATATTCAGGGCTGATGGAGAGCATGCTGGAAAAATATACGACACTGGAGAATCCGCTTCGCATCCAGAAATGTACAAAAATCAAAATTGCCGGCCAAGGTTTTGCCGTTGTATACCATTTTATCGGTTTCAATCCGAGGGCAGGCAGAATGGTTTTATTAAGCAGGCCGGTATCCACGCACAGAAACGCATAGACAATATAGGTTACAATCTGAATGGAGATTAACGATGGCAGTAGAATTGTCGTCTGATAGACTTTCAAACGACGCTTGCTGTGAATCTCATTCAGGAAGAATGCCAGCGCAATTCCAACAATTGGACTTAAAACCAAAAAAAGGAGATTGTATAGGATGGTATTGCGGATAATCAGTGGAAAATCAGTGGTCATAGTCAGAAACTTGAAGTTCTGCAATCCAACAAATTCGCCACTGAACAAACCGTCTGCAAGATTGACTTTTGTAAACGACAGATAAAGCCCAGCCATGGGCAGATAGTTATTGCAGAGCAAATACACGATGCCTGGCAGCATAAAAACGTAGAAAGGCCAATGTGCCTTAATGCGCAGCCAATGTTTCGATCCGGCTTTTTGCATGGAGACCTCCTTCTTGTGCCTTTCAGCACAGAATGTTGTAAATTCTACGAGAAGCGGGTAAGAATTTCCTCTTGCCCGCTTCCCTTTGGTTACGTTTTATTTCCCATTTTCTGAAAGAAACGCATCTAACTGACGTTGTGTTTCCGCAATGACATCATCCAGACCATTGTCCTTCAACGCCTGCCGGAATTCAGCCAGTGTAGAGGGATCCATCATTCCGGAGCCAAGGCCTTGGTTATACTGACTTACAACATTTGTGAGCGCAGCGACCTGTCCATCCACCGGAGTAGGATCAAACACAAAGCCCAATGCGATAGATGGGGGAGCATCATTAAAAGCAGCCATTTCTTCCCACAGGTTAGAGGGCGAGGGAGCCATAACGTATTGCATATAGTTGTTCGGGAAGATAAACTTGCCCCAACTGTAGTAACCTACATTCGATGCATCGACGCCATCAGGGTATGTGATAATGTTCGGATCGTCGGTTTTCACATAGTGGACACCTTCGATGCCCCAGGAAAGAAGATTGTTGATTTCTTTATCATAGTACAGCAAATCCATCAGCATACAGGCGCGCTCTACGTTGGCACACTTTTTGTTAATGATCCAGGTGAAGCTGGTGTTGGTCTTCAATACGCCTTCACTGTACTCGGGCATACAGACAGCAACCATTTCCGTACCGCAGGTAACATTTTCCTGGGATTCGATACCGGGCTTGTAGGAAGTACCGTAGCCAGCAGCAGTACCAGCCGCCACCTGCTCAGAACCATTCATAATGGAAGAATCATACATCAAACCTTCTTCATTCCAGCGATATGCCATATTAACCAGCTTTTCGTAGAAATCACTCATATACAGGCAGGACACGGTGCTGGAAGTCGTCGGATTCATCAGTCCAACGCCGGTATTGGGGGAGAAAATATCGGTATTGAACTGAGAACCATCCTCTCGTTCATTAATGGAATCAAAGAACAGAGACGGGCGGGTTGCAGTTCCGTTGGTCAAGGGATGAATGTCCGGGTGATTTTCCTTAATCTTTTTCAGCAGCTCCTCAAACTGAGCATAGGTTCTGATTTCCTCCGGCTTCATGCCGGTCTCTTCCACCAAATCCTTGCGCATCAGGTAACAATTGAAAGAAACCCAGTCTTTAATCGCAGGAAGGCCCAGAAGTTTTCCGTCATAATAGCCGTTTTCAACAAAATCGCCCAGTGCATCCAGTGCATTCGGCAGCAAATCCTGATACGGTGTCAAATCAGCCGCATAATCCCGGTAAGTCGTCCAGCTGAACCAGCTGGAGAACAGGTCGCAAGGTTCGCCGGAGGATAGCCACATGGGCATGTTATTCCGGGTATCAGTAAAAGTGCACCATTTGATGTGCAGGGTCAGATTCAGCTTTTCCTCCAGGATCTTGTTGATGGCATCCAAAACCATGTCATTATCCCGGCACTCCACACCGTCAGTCTGAATTACCATAGTTAAGTCGACATGTTCGCTCAAATCAGGGGCTGCGGTCAGAGCCGACGCTTTCCCACAGGTAAACAAAGAGAAAATCATCGCAGCCGCAAGCAGCATTGCCAGTTTCTTTTTCATAATTATCCTCCTTCTTCTCCGCTTGGTTTAAGCGGGCTTATGTCCTGTATTATAGCAGTCGACGGTTTTCCTTGGTATCAACAAAAGTGGGCGAACAATAGAGAAAAGCGGAAAGATTTCTTTGTAAAGCTCAGTTTCCCCATCCCTTTTTAACGTTATTGGAAAAAAGAGCACTGGGCTTTTCCAAATCTGTCATTCTTTTCGGAACTGGGCACGATATTCGACGGCGGAAGTGCCTTCCATTTTTCGGAACATCTTGGAGAAATAGGCATAGTCTGCAATTCCTACATTCAGTGAGATAATCTTTATTGGAAGCGCTGTACTGCGAAGCAACTCCTTCGCTTTTTCCGTACGCCGCTTGTTTACGTACTGCGTAAAGCCTACGCCCTCTTCTTTTACAAATATATGTGAAAGGTAGTCTTTGCTGATGTAAAACCGTTCCGCAACCTCTTCCCGGCTCAGAGATTCCTCTAAATGACTGTTTACATACCGCTTAATCTGGGTCAGCAGCCCTGTGACACCATCAGAGCGGTTCTTCTGTGCATCCAACTGCCATTTTTCAATGGCTTCATCCAGAAAGCGCAGCAGCTTTGCGGCTGATTCTGTACAGTGGACATATGTATCTGATTGGATCAGATTATCCACTGTTTCTTCCGCATTTTTATCGCTGAAAGAGTATAACGTGCTGATTATCAGCTGTGCAAGGATTGCCAGCGTCCTTTTGTTCAGTTGCTTGGAGCTATCCTGTTTTTTCAGAAACCGTGCTACGTCTTCACGTATCAGGTCTTCGCCGTTTTCAAGCAGCCAGCTTTTCCAACTTTGCAACGATAGTTGCTTTCTAACAAGGTCACCATTTCGAATTGAATCCTCAACTGCCCCATATTCAAACACACCACTGTACCTTCCTACGTTGAGACTGTTGAGCCGCACAAGATCCTGATATGCCTGTGGAAGGTTTTGAAGCTCTGTTTCTTCGGAAACACATACAGACAGGGAAATACTTTTGTCCAGATTTGTCCGCTGAAGGAACGTCTTCATTTGTATTACGACATTTCCACCTCCTACGATAAAAACTCTTTGCCCGGTAGGTATTTTTAAGCTTATGATCACAGGAACATTTTTCCGCAAAGTTTCCTCAATTTCCTTGTGAAGCTCATTCTCCTTGTGGTGGGCAAACCAGTTGTTCGGCGCCTCGCATTTCCAAAAGAGCGTTACAAGCACCATGCGGTAAACCATTCCGGAGGGCGGATAAATCTGAACTTCCTCCAAAACGTCCCGCATTTCTCTTTCTGTATAGGCAGGCACTCTGAAAATGATTTCTCTCCATGCGTTTTCTATTCTTAGAGCGTTATATTGCTGTACCTCCGCAGAATGGGACAAATCCTTCTCGATTTTCTCCGTGAGCATTTTGTTAATGGCTGCAATCAATGAATTCTGGAGCTTTTGATAGTCTACCGGCTGCAATATATAGTCATAGCACCCAAGGCGGATTGCTGACTGCGCATAACGAAAAGAATCATAACTGGTGAGAAATACAATGCCGATATTCTGCCGCTGTTTTTTCAGCTTTTCCGCTAATTCAAGTCCGCTCATCCCCGGCATTTCGATATCTGTGATTAGAAACTGAATATGATTTTTCGAGATGATCTCCAGTGCTTCCTCTCCGGAATATGCAAAAAATAATGTAATCTCACCAATGGAATTCCAGTCCACACCCTGTGCAATTCCTTGGACTACATCAAATTTATCATCTACGATTAATATATTCATTGTCTTCCTCCCTCTGTCAGATCATCCCAAATAATCGGCATAATAACCTCAGCCACTGCGCCGCCACTTTCGTTGTTATCGACTCCCATAAAAACCTGTCCGTCCGGGTATAGAAGATTTAGCCGACTATATAAATTAAATAATCCCACATGGCCAGTATTTTCACAAAAGCCGTTCTTTTTGATTTCTGAAATAAAACTTTCGCTGAATCCGCAACCGTCATCGCTGACACGCAGCCGGATGAACTCCTCGCCCCCGGTTCCAAATATGCGAACCGAGACCCTGATGTTCAGGCTTTTTCGGGAAACGGTTCCGTGCTTTACTGCATTTTCCACAAAAGTCTGTACCAACAGTTTTGGAACCGGCACCTGCTCTACACTTGTATCCGCATCGAAGGTTATATTCACCTGCTCGGTGGAACCAGCGTTTATAATGTCAACATAATACTTTACATGTTCCAATTCCTGCTGCAATGCCGCTTTCTTCCCGCTATCGTACGTTAGGTAACGGAAATAGCCGGAAAGCGTTAAAATGATTGACTTTAACTTTTCGTATTGTTTTGTCTGCGCCAAAGCATAAAGATACTTCATGGAGTTGAGATAAAAATGGGGTTCTATCTGCAAGGTCAGAAACTGAATCTCATATTGCTTCCACCGCAGTTCATTTTCATAGCCGTCAATCTTTAATGTCTTTATTCTTTCTGCCATTTCGTTCAGGGTCGAATAAATTGCCCTGAATTCCTGTGGAGATCCAGCATCTACATCAATCCGGCTTTCCAAATTTCCATCGCGGATTTCCGCAATGCCCTTTTTCAGCTTCTTCAGCGGCTTCAATACTGCTCGAGACAATCTGCTGAATATCCACAGATAGACCCCAAAAATTAAAATGGTTGTCGCCCGAAGAAGTGAAATAACCCTTTCAAAATTCTGTGAAAACAACTTTCCTTTTATAAAAAAGATCGGTCGATTCAGTTGATGGGAATAGGTGCTGACGACGATCTTATTACCGAGGATTGCAGTCTGATCTTCTTTATCGCCATTTGAGATGGCTACATTTTTGAGCATTGTATCCGAAACATCCAGCATGGCCGCATTCTCATCGTTCAGAATCACAATACTGCTGTTTTCGTCCAGTACAATCGCATACATATCAACAATCGTTTTTGCCCGAATGCCCTGGCCTATCACATAACTTCCATCGGAAATTACATAAACAAAATACCATTCATTTCCAATCTGGCAAGGCCTCCACGAAAAGCCTGTTTCGGATTCCTTTAGGCTCAAGGAAGCAACATATGCTTCCAAATCCAGCTTCTCTCGGGTGGAAAACCGGGCAGTTGCGGACAGTGTGATTCGAAAAGAATCAAATCCATCACCATGTTTGCGAACAAATGCCATCTCAGAAGCCGTTGATTGAAATAGCTGATTATCAAAATCACCGCAAATTGTTTTTTCTGCAATGTAGGCTGCGCTGCGGGTGTTTGCCCTGAGTAGATTGCTTATGTGGGAGCCGGAAAACGAATAGCTTACCAAGCCTGCAGCCGCACTGGATAAATTGTTTTCAATGGAATTCTGCCTCAATTTTAAGATATTTAGATACTGTTCCGATGTTTCCTCTTTCATTTTCTTAGACGCATATTCGGTGTTAAACGCCAGCGTGGATAAAATAACGACCATACCGGCCAGCAATGCTGCCATAACGGCCTGCCGAATGGAAAGGCTCTCTTCTTTCACATGCTTCATAACGGCTCTCCATTGTCTTTGCTTGCCTGATTCAGAAAGCGAGTCCTCAAACATAGTGCGGCACCTCTGCGAACTCGCTCTGTAAATAATCCCTCGTCAAACAGAATCTGAATAGGGACTTTTAAGAGATGTTTGTCTTCCTCGGAGCAGGCTTTTTCCAGTGCTCTGTGCAGTACACCAGAATGAACCGGAAATGCGTCGTGGAAGATAATGCATTCCGGGTCTACCATCAGCTGGATATTGTAGAATAGTCTGGCGAATAATCTCCCAATCCTTTCAACTTCCTCTGCTGCGTAAGCATTGCCCTTTTCTGCCAGCCTAAGCAGATCATCCATTGACTGAATACTATTAGGATCCACTTTGGCACCATTTTCAGCTGCATTACAGGCTGCATTCCGGATGCTTTCCGGGTAGAGAAGCGATTCAAAGCAGCCCACTCTGCCACAGCGGCACCGAACACGACTTTTTCCTTCCAAAGCCGTGTGGCCGATCTCACCTATAAGGTTGTGAGCACCTCTAAAAATTTTCCCATTTTGTAGAAATGTTGCGCCAATGCCATTACTATGTGCAAGTATATATACGCAGGAATTCGTGCCTCCATCCGTAGAGGAAAGATAACTGGCATAGCCGCTGAAATTGCACATGTTGTCCACGAAAATATCCGGTGAAAATCCTAGCTGATTCTGCAGATCTTTTGCAAAATAGCGGTTTCTACCCCACCTGCTTTGCGTGTCCCTTCCTGTAAACTCCAGCAGCACGCCATTCTCTGAGTCCACCATACCGGATATTGCTGCGGCAATCCCATAAATTTGTTCCGGAAAAACGTTCTCTGTGCGCATCATCATTTGGATCAGTTCCGCAACCTGCTGCACCATTTCCTCGTAGGAAAAGTGAACTACATCCGCAATGCGGCAGCTGATCTGATTCAGTGCAAAGTCATTCAGCTCAACCAGCACATTCTCCGTACTTAGGTATAGAAAAAAACTATACCGATAACCGGCACATATCGCATACGAAGCTGCACGCTTGCCGCCGAGGCGGGTTGAAGCACGCTTTTCTTTTTCTTCCACCAGTCCGCCTTGAATGAATTCATTAAGGATATTCTGGACAGCCGTACGACTCAGGTTCATTCTGCCTGTGATTTCATTGATTGTCAGGCTGCTCGTTTCTGAAAGAAGCCGCAGCATATACCTGGCATTTTTCCTTCGTAAATCCTGTGGTCTGGTTCCCACTGTGCTCATTTTTATCTCTCCTTAGTTAAAACACTTTATATCGATACGTTTTAATTCTATTTTTATATTTTAACCATAACTAACGAATATGTCAATAGAATTCAAGAAGATATCAATTTTTCAACGCTATTATTGTTATAACACACAGTTGCATTTCCGAGAAAACAATGCTATATTGAAATTAAGCTAAAAGCAAGGAGGTATATCTATGTATCGCAGAAAAATCGAACAGTTCATCTGTAGCGAGTTTGAACCGGTTGTGCAAACGAAGGCAGGGAAACTGCGGGGGTATCAGATTAATGGTATCTATACTTTCCGCGGCATTCGTTATGCCAAAGCAAAACGCTTTCATATGCCGGAGCCCGTTGACCCGTGGGATGGAATTGTCGATGCACAGGATTATGGTCATGTTTGTCCTACTCGTCCAGAGCATGATGTTGTTGGGAACCTTGCATTCCCCAAACGTTATTGGCTGGCGGATGAAAACTGCCAGTATCTAAATGTATGGACTGAGCAGCTTGACCCGGAAGCAAAGAAGCCGGTTGTGGTCTGGATCCATGGCGGCGGTTTCAGCGCAGGTTCTTGTTTGGAACTGGAATGCTACGACGGTGAAAACATGTGCCGCTATGGTGATGTGGTGCAGGTTTCCCTGAATCATCGGTTAAACATTTACGGTTTCCTGGATTTGTCCGATTACGGTTCTGAATACGCCCTGTCCGGAATTGTTGGTATGGAAGACATCGTTGCAGCATTGAGGTGGGTGCAGGACAATATTTCCGCTTTCGGAGGTGATCCCAATAATGTTACGATTTTTGGAGAATCCGGCGGCGGCGGAAAAGTGCGTGCGCTGATGCAAATGGGATCAGCCGACGGATTGTATCACAAGGCAATTGTGGATAGCGGAATCCTTCCTAGCAGAGGACTAGGTGCCCAGGATGAAAAGCAGGAAGCCCTGCTATTTGCTCAGAAAATCGTAGAAAAGGCAGGCGGCATCGAATCGCTCAAAGCTATGGACAACTACCATCTGCAGAACCTGATTGAAACCGTTTCGGAAGGCGGCTTCGTAAACTGGGGGCCAGTTCCTTGCACCGGGTCATATTCCGGCGAGTGGCTTAACACCCCATTCAGGGAGGAGAGCCTGCACATTCCTCTTATCGTTGGAAGCGTTTATCAGGAGCTGGTGCCCCGTCCCGCATCAATTTGCGACAAGAACGCATTGTCAGAGGAAGAGCGCTTCCACGCATTGGAAGAAGCCTACGGCAAAGAACCAGCACCTGCCATTCGCAACGCATTTCGGATTGCATACCCGGAGCTCAACCTTTACTATGCATCTTTAATTGATTCCATGGTTCGTATTCCCACCGTTCAATTCTGCAAAGAGCGTGTTGCTGCGGGTGGGAAAGACACTTATAACTTCCTTTTTGCATTTGAGACTCGCTATAAAGGCGGTCTTCTGTCTACTCACGCAGATGAGCTCGTATTTGCATTCCATAACGCCGAGTATAGCGGCGCAATGTTTGCCGGTTCCGATACATTAAAAATGCAGGATATGTTCTTCAATTCGCTTATGGCATTTGCGCATACAGGCAACCCCAATAATGCCTTTATCACGCCATGGAAAAAGGTTATGCCCGATGAAACAAACTGCTTTGTCTTTTCTGCTGCGCCTGGTAACCGCATTGCCCATGATGAAGAGCTTATGAAGCTGATTGCAGCATATTCAAAACATGCAACCCCCCGTTGGGTAAAGAAGGAGAATTTTGTATGATCGACAATTTGAAATTTGAAAATCCGCATGTCATCGAAGACACCTATTTCCGTGCAATCGAAACTTTTCCCGGAATTTTTAAAATCTCGCAGCCTTGGTTTGCAGAGGGGAAGCTGCTCGTTTATAGTTTTCTGATCGTTGGGACCAAGGCAGCCATTGTATATGATTCTATGTTTGGCTACGGGAATCTGCGGAAATTCTGTGAAAAGATAACGGATTTACCGCTATTGATGGTAAATTCTCATTTTCACGGTGATCACGCCGCCGGTAACTTTGATTTCGATGCGTGTTTTATCCACCCCTATGATCTTGCAGGTATCTACCATGGTTTTTGCCAGACGAAAGAAGAGCTTTATGAACGGGCTCTGGATACTGCCGTCCCAGAATTCCGGGATAAAATACGGGTTGAGGATATGTGTGCGCCTCGCCCAATGAAAGCCTTCCCTATTTTTGATGGCGACGTTTTCGATATTGGCGACCGGGAACTGATGGTTGTCCATGTCGGTGGGCATTCTCCAGGGAGCATTATGCTATTGGATCCTACTTATCAGGTTGCTTATTCCGGCGACACCTGCAACAATGATACCATAGTTACCAATGGGGACTCTATTGAGGAGTACCTTCAGGGGCTGATTCATTTGCGGAAATATACGGATGATATTCTTTATCTCTTCGGCGGACACGAAGATTTTCCGGCAACCATTATTGACGAAGGAATTGAACTTCTTCAGAAGGTAATTTCCGGAACGGACGATAGGGCAGAATACGAAATCCCATTTCCCCCGGGACATATTACAAAGGTTCTTTTCGGCGCCAAAATGAAATCTTTTTACCGCCGAGTCGATGGAAAGGACATGAACGTCCAGTACAAGCTCAACAACATTTTCTTTACCGGAAAAAGGAGACGGATTATTTCTGGCCTTTCTCCTGATGCGATGCGGAGTTATCCCCTTGACTGACGAATTTCACGTAATGAATCGGAGAACAGGACCACCGGAAATGATGCAAGACCAGGTGAATACTTGTCTTCTTACGCCACGGGAGCGATTATACTGGGCAATAGCCAGCCGCAGAGCATTCTCAGAGAGCATTTCCCCATACTGATTGCAGGACAGATATTCCCTAAAAACAGTCTGATTTTGGCTTTTGGAGCAAAAGGGAAAGCTCTTCATCGGTATAAGTTTCCTTTACCGTCTCCTTGTCCTTCATATTGGGAATTGTCAGATTCGCCCGCCCTTCCCTCTGGCACCAATTCAAGAAGGTTCTGAGAACCCGCACGTAAGTAGAAATCGAATTGTGCGCAAGCCCTGCCGCCCGCATTTCACAAACCATGCGTTCCAAATCTCTCTTGGAGAGAGCCGCCATCGGCCGCTCAATATCCAGATATTTTGAAATGTTGTGAAGATGTTGGTGATAATTGCGAATGGTCACATCCGAAACACCCTCCGCCGTTTTAGCCAAAATAAAGTCCTGATACACCTCCGCCACCGTCTGTCCAAAGTGTTCATTCATCCTGAGTTTTCTGCCCAAAATAAGACCGCATCCCTTCATCCAAAAGTGACAGAAAGGGATGCGGTCTAACCGTATCCTTCAAATCAGGGAATTTCAAGGTTTTCTTCCGAAAATGTGTGGAAAGCAAAAGAAAACCTCTGAAACCCGAAGATTTCAGAGGTTTTTGAGCTGCTAGCCAGATTTGAACTGGCTACCCGGTTTCCAGCGGGCTTAGGCCCGCTGGAAGCCTTACGACCTCTTTTTTTGAAAATATGAATTGCCGTTGGCAATTCGGCGGATGAGGTCGCCTGTTCTTGCAGTGGATAAACGAAAAACTCCCAAGCCTATTGGCTTGAGAGTCTTTGGAGCTGCTAGCCAGATTTGAACTGGCGAACCCATCCTTACCTAAGGAGAATTAAAACTTGTGAGAAATACATATTGTCGTTATCAGTTTCTGGCAGACCTCATGTGATTTGTTTTGCCTGATGGATCCACCGTCCGCTTTTCAGTCGGAAAGTAAGCCAGATACTCTTGATAATGTAATCAATTCGAAGGATAAGCAGCACCCCAAAAGGTGGAACCTTCAATATCACACCGGCAATATATCCCAATGGGATGGAGGCGCACCATTGAAAAATTACATCGGCTACCATAAGGAATCTGGTGTCGCCACCGCCCCGAAGAACGCCTTTGGAGAGTGTTGATTGAATTGTCTGAAAAAATACTACAATCGCGCTGGAATCCATCATAAGCAGTGCGGTTTTTCTCGTTTCCTGCGTTATTTCGTACAAATCAACCGAGAGTGTTCCAAGGACAAGTACAAGCGCAGTGGCAACAGCGCCCAAAGCAATTCCGATAATCAGAAAGGTTTCCCCCTCTTTTTGCGCACGCTCGCGATTGCCACTGCCAACAGTCTGCCCAACGATTACGCCGGCGGCACTGGCCACTCCCATAGTTGCGACACTGCACATTCTATCAAACACCATCACAATAGCGTATGCGCTGACAACTTCCTTGCCCATCCTGCCCAAGATCATTGACATGACGCTGGCTGCAAGTCCAAGCAATGTGTCGCTGATGATCGCAGGCAGCCCCAGCCTGCGGAACTCCTTCAGTAAGGCAGTGCCCGGAAGCTTAAGCAATGCGTTCGGACGGTATTGGACGGTTCGCTCAACCCAGAGCATATACACGATGCATATGGCAAGTTCAACCAGGCGGGCGCAAAGCGTGCCGACTGCTGCACCCATTACGCCCAATTCCGGCATGCCCATTTTACCAAAGATAAATACATAGTTTGCACCGATATTTATCAAAAAGGAGAGACAGGAAGTCAGCAAACCCAACTTGGCGTTTCCGACAGAGCGGATAATGTTTGTAATGACAAGACTCAGTCCATGGGGAAGAAAAACAAAAGCAGTAATGCGAAGATATCTTGCCCCCTCCCGGATTACATCTTCGTCATGGATGAAGATACCCATAATTC
>OQVP01000472.1_pt1 | contig 15687 bp, 12 predicted proteins | sample 1691541 | NCBI WGS metagenome assembly OQVP01 (sample SAMN03418258, study PRJEB22391) | human gut metagenome | biome: human-gut; feature: organic feature; material: feces | host: Homo sapiens | place: Tanzania | collected 2013-01 | reverse complement strand
GAGAATACGCAATATCGTAAACGACCTGAAGCGCGACAAAGTAGACATCTATCATGGTCTTACAGGCGAATTGCCTATGGGCATACATAAGGCTGGAATAAAAAGCGTCGTTGCATGTTGGGTTGCATATTGAGTTGCGATCGTAGGTCGTCGCGTCCAAGGTCGGGGACATACAGACGAAGGGAGTCTGTATGGTCAATAGAACCGAGGTCGTTGAGCAGGGTGCGACAATAGTTGCCAAGTCCTGTGGCGTTGCGTACTGTTCGTTTGGCATCGAAGCCTATGGTGAGATTTGTCATGATTATAGCTATATTTGTGGCAAAATTAGTGTAAGCAGACGGAATGGCAAAACAAAACCACTCTTTTTTTACCTTCTTCTCTCATATATCAAAATGTTTTCGTATATTCGCAGACTGAAAACAATAAGGAGGAGACAAAAACTCTAAGCAAAGAGGAATAGAAATATGCAACAATATGACTATCTGATAGTGGGCTCAGGACTATATGGAGCCACCTATGCTTACAAGCAAAAACAGCAAGGCAAAGCATAGCATCGTAAAACAAAACCGCAGCGTATTTTGATACGTTGCGGTTTTTTTGGTGGGCGCGGGTGGATTACGCGAGCCGCGCTGCTAAAAACAGCCCACTGGGCTGTTTTTGCGCTGTCTTCTGCGACAGCGCCGCAGCTGTTCGAATCCACCCGCTCTATGAGTCTGGCCTTGTTACAAAACAAAAACCTCAGCGTACTTGTATACGTTGAGGCTTTTTGGTGGAGCGAAGCAACCCAAATCCGAACCATTGCCCTCTGGGGCATCTTTGGCGGCGATTTCATCGAAAGTGATGGTTTTTGTGCCGTCTTTGTAGTTGAATGTAATCAAAACTTTTTCATCATAGAGATAAACAGCATTCACGAATGTATTGATAAGCGTTTCCCGGTGGCTTTTCACGTTCGGGTCGAGCTTGCGGAACCGGGTCAGCCAGAACCGAACCTGATTTTCGCTCAACCGTGGCCGAGCGATTTTTTCTTCGGCAATCCGAACCTCAAGCTCTTTCTGCTGGGCTTCCAGCTTTTCCAAACGCGATTTGGTGGAGTTGGTCAGCACACCTGCTTGAATGGCGTTCAGCATATTTTCAATGCCGTTCTCTACCTCGCGCATCTGCTTTTCCAGCAAAGGGAGAGTGGTGTTTTCCTGATCCTGCAACTCCATCACTTCCGCAACGATGGCATCAATCACGGCATCGTCCTGAATCAGCTTCATGGTTTCAGCCACGACCAAATCTTCCAGCCATTCCTTACGGACGGTCTTTTTCTTGCAGGTCTTGAAACGCTTCGCGGTGGCACATTTATAATAATGATGGACAACTTTGTTCCGACCTGTGCCACACTCGCCGAACATCATCGCACCGCACATTCCGCAGAACAACTTGGTGGTGAGCAGGTAATCATCCTCAGCCTTGTGGCGGGCAGGAGCGCGGCTGTTCTTTTTGATTTTCAGCTGCACTTCCTCAAACAAATCTTTATCTACGATGGCCGGGATACTGTCGGGCATCACAATGTCCTTGAAGTGGTTTTCTCCGATGTACCGTTTGTTCGTCAGCAGCGTCTGAACACTGTTGTAGGTAAACTTCTGGTTGCGGTTGGTGGTCACGCCACTATCGTTCAGCCAGTTCATCAGTTCCTTCATGGTCGCACCATCGTTGTACCGCTGAAAGGCTTCCACCACAAAGGGGGCTTTCAGCGGGTCAATTTGAAAGAACTTCTCCTCGTCCACCTTGAAACCAATGGGAATCGTGCCGCCGTTGTACTTGCCCTTCAGAACATTCTCGGTCATGCCACGCACGACCTTTTCAGAAAGTTCGGCGGAATAATACTCGGCCATGCCGGTGAGCATACTCTTGACCATGATACCCGCTGGGCCTTCCGAAATCGGCTCAGTGGCTGATACCAGCTTGACATGGTTCCGCTCCAACTGGTACTCATAGTGTGCTGAATCGTAACGATTCCGGGCAAAGCGGTCAAGTTTCCAGACCAGCACAATGTCAAACAACCGCTTTTCACTGTCCTTGATCATCTGCTGGAAATCCGGGCGGTTGTCGGTTTTAGCGGAAAGGGCACGGTCAATGTAGTGCTTGACCACGGTGATGCCGTTCTTTTCCGCATAGGCAGTGCATTCCCGAATCTGACCTTCGATGGATTCTTCGCGCTGGTTGTCGCTGGAATAGCGGGCGTAGATTACGGCGGTCATGGCAGGCACCTCCATTTATACGTCATTGAACGGCAATACGTTCATCAAAGCAGTAATTCGTATAATGTATATACCACATTTTGAGTGAGAATGCAAGATAAAATTTTATTATTTGCAAATTTTGGGACGCACATGGCTGCGTCCTTTTTTCTATTGGCATTGTCAGTTGCGAAGTGAAATCTACCAGATACGAACTTTCTCTTGCCGTCCTAATTTTACCGTGCTATTTTCATGCAGCTAAATGTGAAAACGATACCACGGAAAGTGAAGGAAACTATGAAGCGGTTAAAACGATTGATCTGTTTGTGTCTGGCAGGCTCCTTTATGGCACTGACCGCATTTGCAGCACCAGCCAACGCAATCCAGACACTCCCCACCCTTGAGCCCTCATCGGATGCAGTTTCCGTTGTGGATGAGATAACAGCGGATGATTGGTTCGATGATTTCAGCACTTCCTTTGAGCAGGAGACTTCCTCCACAGAAAGCAGCTGGGATGATATCTTTGCCGATGACATCTGGTCGGCCGAAGAAATTTTTGAGGATGATTCGGATATTTCGGACGATTGGGAATATGGCACCACAGACTTTGTGGAGTTCGCCGAGGAAACCGACTTGGATGATCTGCTGGATATTGACGAAGAGCAGACCTCACTGGACGAGCTGCTCTCGCAAGCTGAGTCCGATGCGTACGATCTTCTGCCGATTGATTCTGCACCTTCATCGACCATTGGCGGCAGACTGGATGGTGACTACGCCTATATTTCAGATGTAGGATTGGTCAGTGACCCCAGCACCGATTCCGGCTATGCAATCTCCACTGGAACGAGTCCGTGGGATGAAAACAGCACTACACCGGGCAACGATGCCACGGAGAACGACAATATCGTTCGCAGTTTTGACATTGTAAATTATACGACATGGTTCCGCAGCAAAGTCCGGGCAGGTGCTCCTTACAGTGCGTATGAGACCGGAACGCTCTGCTTTGAATTTGTTCTGCCGGGCGATTCATCCACGATTCAGTTTGAAGAAAGCTCAATGGGTTGGCTCACGGCCAAAAAAGAAGCTGCCTACGAAATCACCGCAGGCATCTATGACGGAAAGCCCTGCCAGATCCTGCGGGGCAGTTATTTATGGGAACCTAGTGTAGATAATCCCTCTGCCATTGGCGAAAGCTATCAGGAGCTGAACATTGCCCTTCGTGTGCTGGCCATGCGCAACGGAGAGATCGTGCAGCCGCTGTTCACCTATTGGCTGGAATTCAACGACGTGCCGGATGCTGGAATCGTGACCGGAAGTGACCAGCTTTGCACGGAGCATCTGGAGCCAGAATACAAAACCATCACTCCACCGGTGATCACCGTGACCGCCACACCGCGCTACAACATCCAACTGAAAGCGGCCGATACTCGTGCTTCTTACATCAGCAGTTTTGATTTTTCCACCGGCAATTCCTACGCCATGAATCCGAATGCCGGCGATGTCTACGGACGTATCAGCGTGATCGGCATCACCATCCAGTTGATGGGCAAGGATGCAGAACACGGTCTGCGCGGCTGTGAACTGCCGGATGGCAACGCACTGTCCTTTACGTTGAATCTCTCTGACGAATATCTGGGCAACGATGGGCGTATCCACGATACCACAGACACCTATACTCCGCTGGTATGGAGTCTGGAAGGCAACGATAAAAACGACCACACGAAACATCAGTACGATGGACGTGAAATCACCGGAAAATACAAGCTGGCCGCAGGCGGCGCACCGTTCAATGTGCTGGACGGTTACACTTATTCCAGCTGCGCAGATGGCGGCGCTTGGACAGGCGAACAGTCCGGAAGCACAGTCAATATCACGGTCAGCGACTATAAAATCGACCTGAACCAGCTGCCCTATACGGATGCCAACACCAATGCCAGCCGGGTGGTCTACTATGACCCTGCCACCGTTAAAAACTACTGGGACATCCAGACCGCCTGTTTTTCTGCCGGTGAATTGTGGGTGGTGCAGCCCTTCTTCACCAAAGACGGCAAGTATGTTGTGGATGAATTTGGTACTGGCACGTTCAATCTGACCATTACAGACAGTTATTTGCACATCACCACGGCCAGCGGCCAAACTGCTTGGGATCAGGAAAAAACAACGGATGACCAGCTGGTTCTCCCCTATGAGTTGGAAAAGCCCGGCGATATCGACCATTCTGTGACCTACCAGAAGTACGGCGAGGTCAGCTACGGCAGTGCGTTGACCGATGGCAGCTACGAGGACGGCAAGGACTGGATCGTGGCTGGAGGACAGCTTGGCATTCAGGCCATGCTGAAGCACAACACAGCAGAGGGCATGAACACCGGCACAGCGTACGATGATCTGGTCAAATTCGATGATGCGTTCTTTGAGATTGAAGGCATCCTGCCCGGCAGCAGTGCCGGTCTGGAAAACATGACCCAAACCTTCCTCTATGGCGCAAAACCGGATGGAACCGGATGGGATCATAATGGGCTGAACCCGGGAGATGCTGGCTATGATGACGAAATGATCAACGCCACCGCCGATGACCTGATCTTCTTTACCTCCTTGGAAGCGTTGAAAGCCGCCGGGTATACCTGTGTGGCAGTTCTGTGGGAAGCACGCGGCGTAGCCTCCTCGCAGTCTACCAACTGTTACTTCTCCCTGCAAGGCCATGTTGCGGATACGGCACAGGCAAACTGCGTTTATATGGTAACGCACTCGGCACAGGCATGGAACAAAGCCAATGTGCAGGCCGCTGCCGCCGAATATTTTGGTGTAGATGCTGCGGCATTGACCGATGACCAGTATGCTGAATATATGAAAACCGCCTTTCCCAGCCGGGCGGACGGTAAGCAGCTCTCCTATGAGAAAGACTATCCGGCTGCTTTCTGGGTGAACAATGCAGAGACGGACAGCGGTCTTTCCAGCTATATCAAATCCGAATATGACGCTGACGGTTATACAGGCGGCTCCGCAGGTGTGAGCCACGGTGACTCCTGCCTTGTGGTGCCTTATGTGACTCAAATCACCAAAAAACCAATGCAGACTACCAGCAGCGGTGCGGAGAAGCTCTCCTATGATATGGACGCCAACCAGCGCGTTGCAGATTACGCTCTGCACCTTTCCGTTCTGCGCACCGCTGGCGAATCCAACACCGAGGGTGCACAGATCATCACCGACCTGTACCTTGAAGATACCCTTCCGCAGGGGCTGACTTACATTTCCGGTTCTGCTTACTGGGGCGGAACCTACCAGCAAACTGCAGAAGGCCAGCAGGGAATGATTTTTGGCGGCATTGCCCTAGAGCCGGACATCACGGAAAACGGCGATGGCACCACCACGCTGCGCTGGACACTGAACAATGTGATCGTTACCAACGAAGAAGCAACGGCTTTTGATTCCATCTACTACTCCTGCAAGATCGGCACACCAAAAAACGAAGACACCGATGTCAAAAACAACGACCAGCTTCTGAATCAGGCAATTATCTGGGGCAGTAACGAACAAAAGCGTGATTTTACAGCTGCGAACGGAAATCTGGCAGAAATGAGTATTCAAGTCAGCAAGAACAATGCGGTCAGCTTGTCCAAAACAACTTCCACTCCCTTTGTAGAGAAGGGGGACCCGATCCAATTCACCCTGAGCATCGGGAACAATGCTGCCAATACCATGAATATGATTGCAGTGGACAGCCTGCCCTACAATGGAGATGAAGCAGGTTCTTACTTCAACGGAGAATGCTTGGTTACCAGTCTGACGGTTCAGACACCCGGCTTGCTGGACAAAATCACCCTTTACTACACCACCGCCGAATCCGAACGTGGAAAGACCAGCGCAGATTATGGTTTTGCAGATTTTGAAGACAGTTCTATCTGGAAAACGTTGGATGTAGACTCTGTGACTGGAGAGGTTACTCTGCCAGAGGAAGCTTTTGCACCGGTCATCCTTGCGGCGGTGGGTGCACTGCCCAGCCATCAGACGCTCAAAATCGACCTGACGATGGAACTGCCCTATGGACAGGTCGGCGACAAGGTCATCAACCGCCTTTCCTGCGGCGACCTTGAAACTGGAACGACTGTTGAGGTCACCGGCGAGCCGCCCTACACCGGGCTGCACCTGCCGGGTGGTGCGAAGATGCTGATTTCGGCTCTGCTGCTGGCCCTGCCGTTGGTCGGAACGGAGACCATTCGCCGCAGAAAGCGTGGCAGCCGATGAAACTGCAGTGGACAGAAGACTTGTTCTTTCTCGCCCTGAAATTGGCCTTGATCGGCCTTGTATTGGCCGTCATGCTGCTGTGGGTGTTCGGGGTGGTGCGCTGCACCGACAATGCCATGTCTCCTGCCTGCAAAGACGGCGACCTTGTGCTGTTTGACCGCATGGCAGATGACTATCTGGAGCGGGAACTTGTGGTTCTGGAAGTCAACGGCAAAACCCAGATCCGCCGTATCGTGGCGGTTCCGGGCGACACGGTAGAAGTTACCGAAGAAGGGTTATTCCTCAACGGATACCGCCAGCAGGAAGCCGACATCACCACCGACACCCTGCCCTACGAAGAGGGCATCCGCTACCCGGAGACGCTGAAAGCGGGCGAATATTTTGTGCTGGCCGACCACCGCACCAATGCGGAGGACAGCCGCATCTACGGCCTTGTGACAAAAAAAGAGATCAAAGGTACTGTTATTACTCTTCTGCGCCGCAGAGGGTTTTAACCATACAAAATGATGAAAGAAAAGAGAGGGTAAATAATGAAACTGATGAAGAAAATGATCGCGGCTCTGACCCTGACCGGTCTGCTGGCTGCAAGCCTTGGCCTGTCTGCTTTTGCAGATGATGCCGCCAATGTGGCAACGCTCACTGAGCAGCAGGTCACCAAGCACCTTGTGATGGCCGAAAGTCTGGATGTTCCTGATGCAGAGTTTTCTTTCGCAGTAACTGCTGTCACCGCAGATGCACCGGCTGTGACCATCGGCAGCATTTCTTACAGCAGTGCAGATGACAAGGGAACCCTTTCCACTGAGGGCGTTTACACCGTGGACAAGAATGCTGAGATCACCTTCGGCACCTTTCCCCATGCAGGCACTTATGAGTACACTGTAACGGAAACCACTGGCAGTGCAGAGGGCATCACATACGACAGCACCAGCTACACCATGACAGTCTACGTTGCCAATGGCAGCGATGGTGCTTTGGCGGTTCAGCGCATTATCGTGGAGGCTGACAATGGCAAGCAGTACGAACTTTCCTTCACCAATACCTACTGCAAAAACGGCAGTCTGACCATTACCAAGAACACTGAGGGCGATCTGGCCGATAAGACCAAGGACTTTGCGTTCACCATCACCTTTATCAAGTCCGGCACCGAGAGTGACAGCGTTACCTCTTATACCGGTAAGATCGGCGAAGAGCCCATTGAATGCACTATCGGTCAGGAAACCTCCTTCTACCTGCACGATGGCGAGAGCCTTGTCTTTGATGATCTGCCCGTTGGTACCCGCTATGTCGTCACCGAAGTTGCCGCCGCAGATGGCTACACTCCCAGTGTGAGCGTCATTGAAAATGGTGTTCAGACCGTTACTGACAACACTACCGCCGAGGCAAATGCACTGTCCACTGCCAATAATGGCTCCAGCAATCTGGTGGGCGAGAACGAAAACAGCGTTACCTACACCAATACTTATGGCGATGTGCCTGTCACCGGTCTGGTGCTGAAGAATCTGCCCTTCCTGCTGCTCATCGTTCTGCCCGTGTTGGCTCTGACCCTGCCGATTGCTGCAAAGTCCTGCATGAAGAAGCGGAAGCACTGATGCACCTTGTACTTCAACTGCTGGACACTATTCTGGATGTTCTCATTGCTCTGTTTGTGCTGGTTGCTGCCGGTTTCGGGGCGTATGCTCTGTGGGACAACCAGAACATTTATCAGGGTGCGGATGCCGAGGTCTACGCAGTCTACCGCCCTGCAGAAGAGGAAATCAACGGGGAAAATGGGCTTGCTGCACTGCGCGCTGTGAACCCGGATGTCGTGGCATGGCTTCAAGTCGATGACACCCAGATCAATTACCCTGTTGTGCAGGGCGAGGACAACAACCGGTATGTCAATACCGATGCCGCCGGGGATTACTCCCTCTCCGGCAGCATCTTTCTGGATTACCGCAATGCGTCTGACTTTTCCAGCCCCAACAGCATCCTCTACGGGCATCACATGGCAAAAGGCACCATGTTCGGCCAGCTGGACGACTATGGTGACCGCAGCTTTTTTGATGCACACCGCACCGGCTCGCTCTATTACAATGGCGCATGGCACAGCATCACGTTTTTCGCATTTTTGCAGGCAGATGCGTATAACACCATGCTGTATGACCCCAGCCTGACACAAAGCGGCAGCAGCGAAGCATTCTGCGAGTATCTGCGCAACCATGCACAGTATTTTGAAGAACCTAACCTTTTCCCGGAAGCACGATTTATTACGTTATCCACCTGCCGCTCCAACGGAGCTGCAAATGGCCGCTACCTTCTGGTCGGCATTCTGCACGAAATAAACTGAAACAGCAAAGGACGATTTTTATGAATACCAATCCCATTAAAATGCCCGCTGCTTACGCAGCGATCTCGGAAGAAGAGCTGTGTTATCTTCAGGGCGGTTCTGATAATGACGCATGGACGACCATCCTGAACATCGGCAAAACGTTCAGCTACATTGCCTACATCTTTGCCGGCATGAGTTCCATTATCAACAATGTCAACACCATCAATAATGCGTTCATCAATCTGAACGATATCCTTTCACAGTTCGGGAGCTGATCCGGCTCCGTTTTTTGTAAAGCCATCCTCATAATGATTCCCATATAAAATGACCCAGAGCTATTTGCAAACAAGCTCTGGGTCATCCCTGTTATTGTGGAATTGGGAGCATGATATTCAGTGTAAAGATGTTCTGCTCCACTTTTACAGACATCTGTCCATTGTATTTTTCCGCAATTTCCCGGATACTTCTGGTTCCGTAACCATGTTCCTCTTTTTGGGCTTTGGTCGTGACCGGAAGCCCCTGCTCAAAGTTGAGCGCGTGGTCGCAGTAATTGCGCAGACAAAGCAGTGCAAGGCCTCCCTTGCGGCGGATGTTGACCGAGAGAAAACGCTTTTCCGGTTCCGGGATAGAGGTCAGACATTCCACTGCATTATCCAGTGCATTGCCCAGCAGGATATATAGATCAAACGGATCCATAAAATCCAACGCCGCCCCATCTGCCATGCAAGTCCACTGGATGCTGCGCTGTTCGCAGCTGTTCCATGTTTTGCTCAATAGCGCGTCCAGTGTGTTGTTTCCGGTGTTGATGGAGGTATCGTACCGGGTCACGGCAGTCTGCATTTCCTGCAAAAGCTGCCGGTTCTGCCCGGTTCCGCCCTCCTGCTGTAAGGCTGCGATCATGTGTTTGAGGTCGTGGCATTTATGGCGGATGCTATCCACTGATTCCTGAAACAATACAAATTGCTGGTACTGCTGCTGCCGCAGCTGGCTTTCCATGGCCAGCTCCCGGCGGTAGCGGCTTTGGCGGAAGATCAGGACCTGTGCCACCAGAAGCGAGGCCGACAGCAGGATGTCGTATAGCAGCAGAATGCGGAACAGCTTGGTTTCGGCACCGGTAAAGCCAATGCTTGCCAATGTGCCAAGGGTGCGGCCAATAAACAGCACTGCGATCATATAGCCCAGTGCTGCCCAGCAGCTTTTCGGTTCCTCCCCCTTGACCAGAATGCGTTTTGCAATCAAACGGTAAAACAGCAGACTGTAAAGAATAAGGATCAGAAGTTCCAGCCAGAAATCCTCCGGGATACGGGGCGACCTGCCGCGATGCGCAGACGCCGGGCGAAAAAACACAAAGATGGTATAGGCAAGGTCTTGCGTCAGATAGGCGCAGGCTGCACAGTAAGCGGCGCGCAGCAAACCAATGTCGCAGCAGACCGCAAAGAATGCTGTAACGACCAGAAGATACAGCAGCATCTCTACACCGGAAGCAGCCGCGATGGCGGCCTCTGTCCCCGCAGAAAGCTGCCGTGCCGCAACAGATGCCCAGCTATGAAATGCCGACAGCGGTATTGCACACAAAAGGCAGAAAACTGCGGAGGTGCCCAATCGGACAGAAAAGTTTTTGCGCTTGGGCAGCGGCTTCATAAAGAACGCAGCCACACAAAGGCAGCACTGCAACAGTCCGGGTGTGAAAATATAGGAAAGCATTACAAATTTCCCTCTCCGGCGCAGTACTCCGCAAGCGCCTGCACAAAGTTTTTGTAGTAGGTCCGGCTCATGGGAAGTGCCCGCTCTCCCAGAAAAACACTGCTTCTATCATACCCGGTCACATAATGCAGATTGACAAGGTATGCCTGATGGCACCGTGCAAAGCCGGAATCCGTCAATTCCTGTGCCAGCTTTCCCAGCGATTGGATCCCGGTGGTATAAAGCATCTGTTGTTTCGTGTGGTAGCAAAGAGTGTGATCCTGCACTTCCACGTAGAATATCTGTTCCGGCAACAGTTTGATCTGCCCCTCCCGGCTGCTGATCAGGATCGGTCTGCGCTGCCGGGATGCCAAGATTTCGCAAACCTGATCCAGCTTTGCGGCAAACGCATAATACTGAACCGGCTTCAGCACATAATCCAGCGCACGGACAGAGTAGCCCTCAATCGCATACTGGGTCAGAGCTGTGATGAAAATGATAAGTACATCTGGGTCAGCCTTCCGAATCTGCCGTGCGGTGTCCATGCCGTTCAAAAGCGGCATTTCAATGTCCAGCAGGATCAAATCCCATACCGGGTGGTAGTCGGCAACAAACTCCATTCCATCCTTAAAACGAGAATATCGGACTTGTACGGAATGCTCTGCTTCATAGCGTTCCAGATACGCTTGCAAAACAGCACTGTTTTCGTCCTGATCCTCTATGATGGCAACACGCATGAAACCCCTCGCTTCCCCTGAATAATATCTATTATAGCATAATACCGCAAAATTGTGAATCGCAGAGCAAAAGACCAACAGGTTCTCTGCGGCATAAAGAAGCTGATCTTTGAAAGGAGCGTTTTCTATGGCATTTTCAGACTCTTATGCGTGGGCCGGCACTGCGCTTTTGTTGTTGGAACTATTCCATTTTGGTATGCAGCGCAAATTGTATGATCAGCGTACCCGGCTGTTTATACTGTTGATCTGTACCTCTCTGCTCATCTGCATCAGCAGCATCGGGCTGACCAGACGGATTCTGGCGGGCTGCGTAGCAGAGCCTCTGGCGCAAGTTATGGCTGCTGTTACTTATTTTGCACAACTTGTCATGCCCTATCTGTTGTTCCGCATGAACTTTCAATTTGCACGAAAGTCCTCACATTTTAGCATCCGGCTTGCTGCTGCACTTTTTGCGGGAAGCAGTCTGGCCGCACTCAGCAACCCGTGGACCGGAATCATTTCCTACCCCGGACAGGATGGTCTGCTTCATGTTGGAAAAGGGTATCCCTTTTTTGTTTGGGGACTCATCGCTTTCTATCTGGCAGACGTCTGGAGTCTGGCTCTGTTACGAGGGGATGTAAAGCAACGCCATCGCATTGCGCTTACGGAAGTGTACCTTGTTTTGATCGGCGGAATGCTGATCCAGAATGTTTTCCGTATCCGGCTTGTCGTTGGCTTTGCTGCCGCTCTTGCCATGGCAGTCTTATATGTTACCGTCCAAAGCCCCTACGCTTATATCGATTTCACCACCCATGTGTTCAATGCGGACTATTTCAACTACTGGATCTGGGAACGCTTCTCTGTTGGAAAGCCAACCTTTCTCCTTGTGGTCAGGCTCAGTGCCTTGGAGCGCATCCGTACCATCTACGGAACGGACGCAGAACTCAGCCAGCAGATAGCAAAAAAGCTCTGGGAGATCTCAGAAGGGCATCAGGTGTTCCGTGTCCGTCACGGCAAATACGCCGTATTCAGTGATACAGCCGAGGAACACCAGCAGGTCCTTCAGCGGGTGACGGAATTGTTCTCACGAGAGATCGAGCTGCCCGGTCGTACCCTGTACTGTCCGGCCGTGTTGGTCGATATAGAACACACGGAAACCGTCTGTCATGGCAGCATCCCAGAGATGATGTGCTATGTTCGATTCCTTTTAAGCCAAGCCTCCAATCAAAACACCCTGCAGATTGTCCATGATACGCAGCAGCAACGGGATCGGTTCCGTTATGAGCAAACGATCCAGCAGTATCTGAATCAGGCCATTGAGCAGGATCTTTTTGAAGTCTGGTATCAGCCCATCTGGTCGGTTTCCGAGCAGAAGTTTGTGGGGCTGGAGGCATTGAGCCGTTTGTATCATCCAAAACTCGGTTGGATCAACCCAGAGTTGTTTATCCGACTGGCCGTTAAAAATGGACAGATCTTCACACTGATGCCGCAGCAGCTGCACAAGGTCTGCCGTTTTTTGCAGGAACATCCTACAGAACTGAACGACATCCGGGACGTAAAGATCAATCTTTCCCCTGCAGAGCTCACAAAGAAAGGCTACTGCGCACAGTTGATCGATATCATTCGCTCCTATGGTCTTTCGCCAGAAAAATTCCAGTTCGAAGTGACCGAAAGCGATGCCACTGAATACACAACAGAACTGCAGCGTTGCATTCAGGTTCTACAGAAAGCCGGGGTCCGGCTTTGTCTGGATGATTTTGGTTCTGGTTATGCAAACTTGAGTAGGATCCTTCGTTTGCCATTCCATGTTATTAAAATGGACCGTTCGCTGCTTCAGGGCATCTGCGAAAGTAAGAAATCCGCTGCTATTTATCACAGTGTAGTCGATACGCTGCGCAATATTGGCTATCAGATCATTTCCGAAGGCGTTGAAACTGCGCAGGAAGCGGAGCTGCTTCCCGTGGTGGGAGATTATGTGAATTTCCTGTATAATCCCATGGGAGACTCCGTGATCTTGTCAGTATGTGAAAGAACCAGCTTTTTAAAACGGCCGGATCAGGCCAAGACCGGCGTGGAGCAGTATATGGTTGCCAATGCAGACTATACCTTTATTGTAACCTCCCTGAACGGGGACTACAGCTATAACCGGATCGCAAGATATGTAAGCGTGGTGCTGCAGGGAAATTCCATACCGGTGGTGATCCTGACAAAAGCAGATCTTTGCAGCCGGAGGGAAAGATATGTGGCAGAGGCAGAGAGTATTTCAGACCGGGTAAGGGTCCATGCGGTTTCTGCCCTGTATGAGCCCATAGGGGAGGAGCTTTCAGAATATATGAAGCCTGGCAGCACGATCTGCCTGATGGGCTCTTCAGGAGCAGGAAAGACCGGTGAGATCCGGGAGGAAGACTCCAAGGGCCGCCACACCACAACCTACAGGCAGCTCATACAGCTTCAAAACGGTGTCACGATCATTGATACCCCGGGGATGCGTGAAATCGGCATGTCCAATGTGGAGGAAGGGATTGAAGATACCTTTTCCGATATTGTGGCGCTGGAGGCCTGCTGCAAATTTGGAAACTGCAGGCATGAAACAGAGCCCGGCTGTGCGGTCAAGAGAGCCATTGCAAATGGAGAGCTTTCGGAGGAGAGACTTGCCCTTTACCAAAGCCTTGGCAGCGAAAACCAACGAAATTATGCCAAGAAAAAGCAGATCTCGAAATGGATCAGACAGCAGAACAAGTTTTATTCTAAAAGAAGTTGAGGTTGTGGGGGAAAGCAGGACAGAGTAGGATGTAAATTAGGAAAGAAATGGAAGTTTGTTTAAATTTTAGAAGGAGATGGAGGTTTATATGAAAAGAAGATATGTTATTGCTCAGTAGTCTGAGCTTAAATAAAAAAGAATCGTAAGCTCAGATGAATCCTAAAGGAAATAAATTAGGAGGATCAAAATGAGCTATTTACGAGCAGAAGAAATTCTGCCCAGAGAATTAATTGAAACGATTCAGCAGTATGTCAGTGGAAAATCCATCTACATTCCAAGTAAGGAAAAACAGGGCTGGGGAAGTCAGACCGACACCAGAAAAAAACTGGGCATCAGAAACCGGGAGATTTATGAAAAATATTTAAACGGTGTGCCCGCAATCAGTCTTGCAGAAGAATACTTTTTATCCGATAAGAGCGTTCAGAGAATTATTCGCAGCGAAAGGGCTTCTGATCAGAAAGATCAGACGAGATCTGATGAACGATAGCGGTATCAGGGTATTCAGACGCTGCGGAGGCTGTGGGAAAAAACAGGAATTTGTAAACAGCGGCAGGTTCAGGGTCAATGCAAACGGAAACCGCATTGATGTGTGGCTGATCTACCGTTGTGCAAAATGTAAGCATTCCTGGAACCTTACCATTTATGAGAGAAAGAAGCCGGGGAAGATCCCGGCAGAGGAATACGAGCTGTTTTTGGAGAATGACGAAGAGCTTGCTCTCAAATATGGAAATGATATGGGATTTTTAAAGAGAAATAATGCTGAATTCAAGTGACACATCTGCGGATGTTCATGGTTTCCTTTTTAAAAGGAATGTGATAGAACAGCTTTGATTAGATTGAACTAACCAAAGCTGTTTTTGTTAGGAAGCAAATCCATATGAAAGCAAACCTTTAAGGGGGATGAGGAGGAAGGATGAACTCTGGAGAAGTGAAGTTTAATACCATCGGGATTGACTGTGCATGGATCCATATCGGATGTCTGTGAACCTTTTTAGGCTTGCTGTTTATGAGTAAAGGAAGGAGCTCTGGTGAAAATGATGAATAAGAAGAAATGGATAAAGTTTTTGGTGTATGGAATGATCGGCGCGGTTCTGACGATGATCGGCGACTGCCTGCTTCTGGGAGTGGATACCCGGGAGGCTGTGGGGTCTTTAGGGCAGTACATTGTATCCGCACAAAAGGTCTCCTATACTAGGATCGGCCTGGCAGGATCCTTTGGGTATGTGGGAATTCCCTTAACAGCCTTTGGATTTTATGTACTGTACCTGATGCTGGAAAAGAAGGACAGCATGCTTGCAAGATTGTACAGGGCGTCTGTATACGGCTACATAGCCCTAGGGGGAGCCATTCATATTATCTGCTGCTATCTGCTGGCCTGGATGATCTGTATCAAGAGGGTGGGGAAGGATAAGGCATGAGCAGCCTGGCGGAAGAGGAAGCCTGTCTGCCTGCCACACGATCTCAGTGGTGTTATTGCCGCAGCGAATCGACATATATGGAATATCATCCTCTGAGAACATACTGGGAAAAAATACACAGAAAAGCAGGGAAATGTTTCAGCTTAAGCTGATGCCCACTGATAAGGGGAAAACCGGTAGCTTTCCGGACAAATCAGCCAGGTGGCCGATGGCGATTATCATTTGAGTGCAGATGCCTTTGCAACTGAGGCAACATCCAATTTAGAATTTTCTCCCCCAGCAGGCAGGCTGCTATTACAAACCAAAAATGAATCTGAATTAGGAATACGAGCCA
>OQVP01000469.1_pt1 | contig 15734 bp, 7 predicted proteins | sample 1691541 | NCBI WGS metagenome assembly OQVP01 (sample SAMN03418258, study PRJEB22391) | human gut metagenome | biome: human-gut; feature: organic feature; material: feces | host: Homo sapiens | place: Tanzania | collected 2013-01 | reverse complement strand
CGGGATTTTTTCAATCATTACTAAATTATCACAGGGACAACTTGTATATCATTTCTTATTGTATTTACCAAAATGCACAAAATAGAATAAAGAGGACGATTGCCTTTTGGCAGTATAGCAAATTTTAGCGAACTTTGCAGCCGAAATGAAAGAATCAAAAAAAGACATATTATTAGCAAAGATTAGAAACGGCTCACCTGTAACGCGCACACAGCAGCTCCACCTCGCTGCCCTATTGAGTGTGCCTGCCATTATGGTGCAACTCTCATCTATAATTATGCAATATATCGACGCATCGATGGTGGGACAATTAGGTGCCAACGATTCTGCTTCGATTGGCTTGGTGGCAGCGTCGCTGTGGCTTTTCAGCGGCATCTGTAATGCTGCCACAGCAGGCTTCAGCGTGCAGGTAGCGCACTTGATTGGTGCGAAAAAGAACAAGGAGGCGAAAGACGTGTTTCGCCAATCTATTACCTGTATTCTCATTTTCTCTGCCACTCTTTCAGCCATTGGCATGGCAATTAGCGGTCATTTGCCTGTATGGCTAAGAGGTTCTGAGGAAATCCGTGAGAGCGCAAGCACCTACTTTCTGCTTTTCAGTGCGTGTATTCCACTTCTTGCGCTTGAAATGCTTGCGGCAAGTATGCTACGCTGTACAGGTAATATCAAAATACCGAGTTTGCTCAACATTCTGATGTGTGTACTCGACATGATATTCAATTACCTGTTCATCTTCCCCACTCACGATGTCACGCTGTTTGGAATGGTGATTACGATTCCTGGTGCGGGATTGAGGGTGCAAGGAGCAGCCATCGGTACCATCATTGCGGTGACCATCACTTCGGCTTGCATGATGTATTACGCTTGCTTCAAGTCGAAAGATTTGCAGATCAACACCGTAAAAGGTTCGTTCAAGCCCACACGCCTTTGCATCAACAAAGCGTTGAGAATCGGTTGCCCGATGGGATTGCAGCACTTGTTTATGTGCTCGGCACAAATCTTTATCACAGCGATTGTAGCGCCACTGGGAAGCATTCCGCTTGCTGCCAACTCGTTTGCGGTGACGGCAGAGAGTATTTGCTACATGCCTGGTTATGGTATTGCCGACGCTGCCACCACACTCGTTGGTCAAAGCATCGGTGCATCACGCAGAAAGTTGGCGAAGCAGTTTGCCACCATCACCGTTACGATGGGCGGCATCATCATGGGCATTATGGGCGTGCTCCTTTATGTGTTCGCATCGCTGATGATGGGCATACTCACGCCTGTGCCTGAAATCATTGCACAGGGTGCCGCTGCATTACGGATTGAGGCTTTCGCAGAACCGTTCTTCGCCATTGCTATCGTGTCATACGGCGTGTTTGTGGGCGCTGGCGACACACTTATCCCATGCGGCATAAATTTAGCAAGCATGTGGGGTGTGAGAATCACCCTCTCGGCAATACTTGCGCCAACTATGGGACTGCAAGGCGTGTGGACAGCCATGTGCATCGAACTCATATTCAGAGGCGTGATGTACTTGATTCGACTGCGTTCGGGAAGGTGGATAAAAATTAAGGAAGCACAACCAGCCACATAAACACTAAAATATTCACATCATTTCAGCCTAACGTCAAGAATAGCGAGAGCATTGGAGCTGAATGGGCAAGGAAATGTGAAATAGTTTTAGTAACTTTGTAAGAAGCAATTATTTATAACACTCAACCATACAAATTAGCATGGCAACTGTTGACGACAAAAAAATTATTTTCTCGATGGTGGGTCTGAACAAGACTATCAAGCAGACCAACAAAACCATCCTCAAAAACATTTATCTATCATTTTTCTATGGTGCGAAAATCGGCATCATCGGTTTGAATGGTGCTGGTAAATCCACATTGCTCAAAATTATTGCCGGCATCGACAACGATTACCAGGGCGACGTGGTTTGGGCACCAGGCTACAGCGTGGGCTATCTGCCACAGGACCCACCACTTGACGACAACAAGACCGTACTTGAGCTCGTGAAAGAGGGCGTTCAAGAGGTGGTCGATGCACTGGAGGAATATGAGGAAATCAACAAGAAGTTTGGACTTCCAGAATATTACGAAAACGAGGACAAGATGAACGAGCTTTTCGCCCGTCAGACTGAGGTGCAAGGCATTCTCGACTCTACCGACGCTTGGAACCTTGAAACTCGCCTCAACCGTGCTATGGCAGCGCTCAATCTGCCACCAGCCGACCAAAAGGCTGAGCACCTGTCGGGTGGCGAACGCCGCCGTGTGGCTTTGTGCCGCCTGCTGCTCAAAAAACCCGATGTGCTGCTGCTCGACGAACCTACCAACCACCTCGACGCTGAGAGCATCGACTGGCTGGAGCAACACCTCAACCAATACGAGGGCACTGTGATTGCCGTAACCCACGACCGCTATTTCTTGGACGATGTGGCTGGCTGGATTCTTGAACTTGACCGTGGCGAGGGTATTCCATGGAAGGGCAATTACTCATCATGGCTCGACCAGAAGTCGAAGCGCATGGCTCAAGAGGAAAAGGCAGCAAGCAAGCGCCGCAAAACGCTTGAGCGAGAGTTGGAATGGGTGCGCATGGCTCCAAAGGCACGTCAAGCCAAGGGTAAAGCGCGTCTGAACTCCTACGACCGACTTCTCAACGAAGACCAAAAGGAGAAAGAGCAACACCTTGAAATCTTCATTCCAAACGGTCCACGCTTGGGCAACAATGTGATTGAAGCGCAGGGCATCTCTAAATCGTTTGGCGAAAAGGTGCTTTACAAGGACCTCACTTTCACGCTGCCACCTGCTGGCATTATCGGTGTGATTGGCCCTAACGGTGTGGGTAAAACCACCCTGTTCCGCTTGATTATGGGACTGGAAACGCCAGACTCTGGTACTTTCTCTGTGGGCGAGACTGTGAAATTGGCTTACGTTGACCAACAACACAAGGACATCGACCCAACCAAGAGCGTTTACGAAGTGGTGAGCCAAGGCAACGAACTGATGCGCATGGGTGGCCGTGAAATCAATGCGCGTGCCTACCTCAGCCGCTTCAATTTCGCCGGCGCCGACCAAGAGAAGAAGTGCGGCGTGCTTTCAGGTGGTGAGCGCAACCGCTTGCAACTGGCGCTTGCGCTGAAGCAAGAGGGCAACGTGCTGCTGCTCGACGAACCAACCAACGACATCGACGTGAACACGCTCCGTGCGCTTGAGGAAGGTTTGGAAGCGTTTGCAGGCTGTGCTGTGGTGATTAGCCACGACCGCTGGTTCCTCGACCGTATTTGCACCCATATCCTTGCATTTGAAGGCGATGGCAACGTGTTCTTCTTCGATGGCAACTATTCTGATTATGAAGTGAATAAAGCAAAACGCCTCGGTATTGAAGAACCAAAGCGAATCCGCTATCGCAAATTCGACGAGCAGTAATTCCGCTTCTGCACAAGCAAGCGAACAAAATATAAGGCTGTGCCACATCATGAGTGGCACAGCCTTATTTATTTGATGTAATTTGGGTTACTTGATTTTCATACCCAGATTTTTCATCATGAATGCGTAATAATCAGCGGCTTCATCGATGATTTTTGAGATAGGTTTGCCACTGCCGTGACCAGCCTTGCTGTCGATGCGAATGAGTTTTGGCTGGTCGCCAGTGTTGGCAGCCTGAAGAGTGGCGGCATACTTAAACGAGTGGGCTGGCACCACACGGTCGTCGTGGTCGCCTGTGGTCACGAGGATTGCAGGATATTTGGTGCCATCGTTCTTGATGTTGTGGAGTGGTGAATATGCACGCAAATATTCAAACATTTCCTTGCTGTCGTCGCTACGGCCGTAGTCGGGAGCCCAGTTCCAACCCACGGTGAACAGGTGATAGCGAAGCATGTCCATCACGCCAACCTGAGCGATAACTGCACGGAAGAGGTCGGGACGCTGGTTGGTGACCGCACCCATCAGCAAACCGCCGTTTGAGCCACCTTGAATAGCGAGTTTTTCGCTTGAGGTGTACTTGTTGGCGATGAGATATTCAGCTGCTGCGATAAAGTCGTCGAACACGTTCTGCTTCTTCATCTTGGTGCCGTCGCGGTGCCATTTGTCGCCATATTCTGCACCACCACGAATGTTTGCCACCACATACACGCCTCCATTTTCAAGGAAAGGAATGCGGTTCACGTTGAACGATGGCGTGAGGCTGATGTTGAAGCCACCGTAAGCGTAAAGCAATGTAGGGTTCTTGCCATTGAGTTTCATGCCCTTCTTGTGGGTGATGAACATAGGCACGCGTGTGCCATCTTTGCTGGTGTAGAACACCTGTTCGGTGATGTAGCGATCGCTGTCGAACTTCACGTTGGGCTTCCAGAAGAGTTTCGACTTGCCTGTAGCCATATCATAAGAATAGATAGAGCCGGGAGTGGTGTAGCTGGTGAAGTTGTAAAACACCTCGTCGGTGTCCTCCGATGAGCTAAAACCAGCGGTGCCGATGCCAGGAAGCAGAATTTCGCCCAAATTCTTGCCTTGCATGTCGAGCAGATAAGCGTGGCTTGCGGCATCTTTCTCATAATTCACGATAAAGTGATTTTTGCCTGCCATTTGGAGCGATTTGAGCATTGCGTCGCCCTCGGCAATAAACTCACGGCCTTTGCCCACGCCCAGATTGTCGATGTCAAACACAAGCACCTTTGCCATAGGGGCATTCTCGTTAGTGTAAATATAAATATGCTTATCATCGTTGCCCACAGGGCTGAAATTGTAGTCGTAGGAGTTGTTGAGACGAATGAAGCGAGGGTTTTCGCTCTTAGTGTCTTTCACCAACAGCACATTGCCATCGCCACCGCTCTGATACATATACACAAAGCGCTCATCTTCGCTCACATAAGCCATGTGGAACATCAAAGGTTCCTCAAAACTACGGAACACGAGTTCGTCTTGCGACTGTGGAGTGCCGAGTTTGTGGTAATACACCTTCTGATACTCGTTTTTGCTCGAAAGTTCGCTCTTTGGCGCATCGTAGGCACTGTAATAGAAGCCGTCGCCCTGCCATGAGGCATTGGTGAACTTCGCCCACACGATATGGTCGTCGAGCATTTTTCCCTCCTTCATATCCTTCACATATATCTCATTCCAGTCGCTACCGCTGCGCGAAATGGTGTAAGCCATATAGCGGCCATCTTTCGAAAAGTCCACCGACTTCAGCGCCACAGTGCCATCGTCAGAGAGTTTGTTTGGGTCGAGCACTTCACGAGGCGTGCCATCGAGCGAGTCCATTTCATACAGCACGCTCTGATTCTGCAAGCCATTGTTCTTATAGAAGAAATAATTACCGTGATGCTTGAAAGGAATGCCCATCTTCTCATAGTTTTGGAGTTTCATCATCTTCTCCTTCAAGGCATTGCGGAAAGGAATCTTCGAGATGTAGTCTTGGGTCACCTTATTTTCGGCTTCCACCCAAGCGGCGGTTTCGGCAGAATTGTCGTCCTCCAGCCAGCGGTAAGGGTCAGCCACCTTCACGCCAAAATACTCATCTACTTGGTTCACAGTCTTGGTTTTAGGATAAGCAATCGGTGATTGCGCAAAACCTTGAGCAGCAATAGCAGCCATCGTCAATAATAAAAGTTTCTGTTTCATATTTATCAGTATTAATTTTCTGCACTAAGTTACCAATTTTTCCCCACATATCCCGAAAATCCCACACGAAATTCTGTGCCTCACACAGATCCCGCGGATCTCACGGTTTTTGCTTTAGTGGGTGGAAAATCTCACAGAGGTTCTCCGCTCCTTTACTCCAAGGGCTCACACAGATTCAACGAGATTCAACAAAACAGTTATTCGTGCGATTCGTGAATTTCGTGGTTAAAAAACTGCCACAAATTAGCACAAATTTTCACAAATTATTTTTGAAATCTGTGTGAGTTTTGGAAATCGGAGTACTCGGAGCACTCGGAGTACTCCGACATGCCCCACGACCTATCTGCCAACCTCCGTGAGATTTAACACCATCAAAAGAAAAATTCAGTGAGATCTGTGGAATCTGTGTGAGGCATACCCAGCACAAAAAAGGGGCTTGGATTTAAAAAAATCCAAGCCCACACAGGAAAACATTCTAAATATTATCGCTGGTTTCGCTCATCACTGGGCTACTCGCAGCATTAACAATTAACAAAATGCTATAGTTACTTTACAATCTTCTTTGATGACTTAGTGCCGTCGGTGTAAGTGGTCACTACCACATTCACACCTTCGAATGGACTGTCAGACGACACGCCAAGCAGGTTGTAGTAGGTCACACCAGCCACGGTCTTTTCAGCGTCAACATCTTCCACACCGGTAGTGATTGTTGGGTCCTGAACGATAGTGTGGCTCACCTTGGTGATGTAGTAGTTAGAGTTGCTGAGTTCGTTAACCGAAGTCACGTCACCGTTCACCAAGTAGATTTCCACAGTCACCACGCCGCTGAAGGTCTCTGCCATCTCACAGATGCCAGCGAAGGAGATGTCAGAATCCACCTTATACCATGCGCCATAACCACCATTTGCACCAGGACCTCCTACGATGCTTCGGCGAGCTGTTGTTTTAGGTTTTTGGTTAGTGCCTACTTCGTAGTTCTTCATACCCACAGCCTTTGGATAGAATTCACCACCGCTGTAAGCATACCAGTTCACAACGCCTAAGCAACCGTTAAATGCAGAAGTGATATTGCCATAGAGAGCTTGGTTAGCGCCATTCACCACATAGTAGTTTGGCAGATAAGCATCGTCCTTCTTCACACGGATAATTGCATTGAGATACTTGGCAGCACGTGAGTCAGGAACCAAAGTAACGAATGCGTCAAGACCGTAGTTGAGGGCTTGTGGGTAGGTCAAGCCTCCCTTAGCGGCATTACCTGTACCACCAATGTGCGTATTGTCTTGCTTTTCAGCAGCAGGAATCACGAGGTCTTTTGCGTGCTGAGTACCACCTACAGCGCCCTGAATTCTTTCCACATGATCAGTATCTGTGTTTGGAGTCCAGTATGAGTGATGGCTTTCATATTTGCCACGAGCCAAGCCATTGTTGTATTGAGTGTTGACACGGGTTGAGAAACCAGCCTCCACTTCGTAAACAGCATAAATCACAAGACCAACACCATCCACGTCGTTGTGGTTGTCATCCAAATCTGCAACAGAAGGAACTGTGAAAGTGATTTGGTGCTGCATACCTGACACCTCATTGTAATTGTCAGGGAGTTTTTGACTCAATTTCACTTGCTCGTTGTCTGCTCCATTCATTTTATACTTATAGTAGAATCCCTTAAATGTGAATGGATAGAGTGCAGGAGCATTGATTCTCACTTCTTGACCAACGCCCACGGTCAACCATACGTCAGAACCCACGGTGTTGCCTTGTGTAGAAAGTTCGGTTTTTGATGCACCACTGGTTGGCAAACCAATCACCTTAATTTTTCTTACTGGGTTGGCGAAAGTGTAGATTTTAACATCTTTGTTCGAAACCACAGCTGAATTGGCATCCGACACGCAGTAAGCACTCACACGCAAATACCAGCCCTTCTTCATATGAGCAGGGTCGTCGGTGTAGCCCATGGCTTCATACACTTCCTTCCAAGTGAATGATGCTGATTCAGTTTGGAAGCTTTTAAGATTCACTTGCTTTTGGAGCACACCTTCAGCATTGAAGAATTCAAAGTCGTAGAGGGTGTTCACCTTGGCAGTTTCCACATCATAGATGTCGGGATAGTTCACATAGTTTTGATGTGAAATAGTGATTGTTGGGCGGTGGCGGTCTGCTGTTTCGTAAGAATCGTAAGTTGAAGAATTTGGTTCAATCACAGGAGCATCAATCTTCACAGGATCAGGTTGTTCTGCACCGTCAACGATATCGCCGATACGAAGGTTGATGTAGTATTGACCCATCACCCAGTCGCCCCAGTGACGACCGTAAGTGGAAGATACTTGATCTTTATGACGAATAGCATAAGGATAAGCCTCCATCAGCACAGCGATGGTACCATCTTCTTGCATGGAGAGCGAGCTGTATTGCGCGGCTTCGTCCATAGCGCCAATACCAGTTTTTGCAGCACCTCCACTTGTATAATCAAATGGGTCGAAAAGGTTGAGGCTTCGAGTCCAGTTCAAGCCACCTGAAGTGGACAATTTGGTGTAGTAAGCCGAAAGGCTTGTACGGCAGTTATCACTGCCATATACCATATCCTTGGGCACAGTGTGGAGAATATACTGAGTACCGTCTTTCGCTGCATACTTGATAAGGTCGCCATTACATGGATTGGTCAAGTTCATTCCACTTTGCGAAATCATTGTGGCTGTGGCTTGGGTAGCAGAAGTGAATGTCAAGCGGTAGAACAAGCGTTTGCCTGATGCATCTGAGCGTGCAGAAAGAATGTATTGGTCTGTTGCCACCTGTACGAATTGCACTTCATCTAAGTAGTTAGAAGTGTTTTCAAGATAATCCTTGGCTGATGAATATCCAGTCTTAATTTTTACTCGTGTCCATTCATTCTTATCAGGATTGTAAGTCAAGCAGTAAATGCGTTGATGACTGGCAGAAGAACCTGAGAGATAGTTTGGAGAGGTGCTTGTGCGCAATCCCACCAAAGCTTTACCTTTGAGATAACCATCGTTGGCCACGCAAATGTTACCTGGAGAGATATTACCACGAAGACCACCAAAGAGGCTTTGATCCATTGTGTATTCTGAGCTCCAGCTCTTGCCGTTGTCGCGGCTCACCTTCCATACCACATCAGTAGCAGGGTCGTTACGTGTGCCAGAGAGGCCGAAGCCGTGGATAGCGGTAGCCATCACAGTACCGTTAGCGAACGAGGCAACAGCAGCGTCGCCATAACCCTTCCAGTATTTGCAGTCTTCACCACTTTGCGAACCTTGGAAAATCACCACATAATCGCTCCATGTCTTACCATTGTCCGATGAGCGGCGCGAAACCACGTCGATACTGTTGGTCACATCGTGGATGTGCATTTTGCGGGCATCGCTCAATGCCACAAGCGTACCGTCGGAAGCACGGGTGATAGCAGGAATACGATAGTACATTGAATACTCTTCTGAAGATTTAAACTTTTCATACTTTGGAGCATAGAGCAACTTGAAATTAGGCACAAGCACACGGCCACCACCTTCACCAGAGTAGTTGTTAACGGTATTGATGGCATTATTCGACACCTTGTCAATCACACCACCCACACGAGTGTAGTTGGCTTTTGCGCCACCAATCAATGGCAAATTCTTCAAGCCACCAATTTCTTCAGCGCTTCTCACGTTGGCCACAAGGTAAATCACATATTCGCCTGCAGGGAGCTTCAGGTTGCTGGTGAAAGTGGTCACTTCGCCAGCAGCTGGCACTTCATGAGTAGTTCCGAGGAAAAGGGCACCGCAGTTCTTTTCAGGGTTGCGGTAGTCGAAAATGTGAGCGAAGGTATTTTCAAACGTTGCATAACTGCCATCAGGAGTGTAGTCCTGATCAGTGTCGCGCATACGTGCATACACGCTGATTGCGCTGAGGTAGCCAGTGTGGCCAAACAAGCGGTAAGTGAGGGTTGGAACATCGTCGGCACTTACACTTACGCAAGCCATAGCCAGCACTTGATTCTTGTTCCCCAAGCCGATATAGCCCACTTCTTGGTAGCCGGCATTAGTTCGCCAAGCCTTCAGCTGATTGTGAACAGTAGCAGCACCGTCGCCAGTTGAACCAGAAGTTTCTTGAGTTACTTCATAGAAGTTCCATCTTGAAGTGTCGTAGTATGATGAAGTTGTTACAGTCATTTTGCTATTTGAAAAAGCCAAATAGCCTGTTGTAGATGTGCCCAACCAAGTGGTAGCGTTGACATACAACTGAGTATAATTCGACTCTGACTTAACAGCGAAGTAATTAGGAGCCGTGCTCCACTTGAAAGAGAATTTTGAATTGCCAGAACTGTAAGAAACCTGTGGACCATAAGAAGCACTGTTGACGAGAGCCACGGTAGTACCTGTCTTCTTTACAGTGAAAACATAAGCTGCCTGATCGGCATCGGTAACAGCTTTTTCGGTTTTGGAGACTTCACCATTGTTGTAGCCTACCAATTTACTTGCGCCAATATTGTACATCACAACTTTAGCACCATTTGCAAGATTGGCCAAATCAGCGGGTGTGTCCGAAACTTTGTAAGTCGCGGCATTGGCGCTGAAGCCAAACAGCAACGTCAGTAACGCAAGAAGAAACCAGGTTCTCCTTGTCAATTTTTTGAGTTTTTTAAAATAGCTCATAGCATTTTGAATGTTAATCTCACTTTCCCATAGTGAGAGTATTAAAAATATTAGTTAATAAAAAAGTTTTCCTTTTAACCTATGCTATTCACAATTAACGCTTTCCTGTAGCGATTAAGATGCTGGTTAATTCACACTTAATCAAATGAAGGTTAGGTGAATACTATATAAAGTGCAAATTTAACGATAAATTTCCGATTTCCTCAAACTTCCCCCAACCCCACACGCTTTTTAATATCATTTAACAACTAATTTCTCTATGTCAAGCCTCACACAGATCCCACTGTTTTTTTGGGGCTCACACAAATCTCACTCTAAGTTTTTGCATTAGTGAGTGGGGAATCTCACAGAATTTTTCCGCACCTTTGCTCCAAGGGTTCACACAGATTCAACGAGATTCAACAAAAAAGTAATTCAACAGAGAATTAGTAATCGTCGTATTCATCCATGTTTTTGAAAGATTAATTGGTTTTAGAAAAAATGAGGGCGGGTTTTTAGGAAAGCCGCCCTCGGTAGTTGTTTGTTATGGGATAATTGGGTTATTTTTTTGTTGTTTTTTTTGTGGTTTTCTTTGCTGGTGCCTTTTTGGTTGGTGCTTTTTTGGTTGGCTTTTCTTCCGCTGCTGGTTTATCTACTGGGAAATCGCCGGTGGTGTCCTTCACAATGTTGTTGCGGAGCATTTCCACCTCGCGGTTGAGTTGGCTGATTTCGTTAGATTGGTTGCGGATGGTGAGCAACAATGCGTTCAATTCCTCATTGTCGATTGACTCTGGGTATTGCTCTTGCACACGAATCATGAAATCGCTGAGCACATTCATATAGTTGGTGAATGCGGTGTAAGGCGAGTCATAGGGGCTGTAGTGCGAGTGCACTGAGCCGTCTTCGTTGTGCTTGGTGCTCATATAGAAGAAGTGGTCGCTTGCCTGGAGGTAGTACCAGTCTTGCTTGATGCGGCGGTCTTGGCAAAGGCGCACACGCTCACCGATGGAGTAGAGTTTCTTCACAGCCTCCTGCTGGAGAGTGTTGCCAAGCCATGCGCTGGTGTCGCGCGCCTCATCCGCCCAAGAAATTGGGTGCATCACTGGCATTTCGCCCACCGATTTCATTTTTGAAATCACTTCGCTTGGAGTGAAAAACTCGATGCCCCTTTCGGCAGCAAAGCGAGGCAGTGCCTTCATAAACTCGAAGATGCCGCTTTCGCGTGGTTGCATTTCGCCGAAGGTCTCGTAGTTCATAAAGAGGTTGACGAGTTGTTCTTCTTCAGGAAGTGATGCAATCCAGTCGATATACTTGTCGGCTGTGAGCGGATACGATGCCCAATCGGGGTTGCTGAAGCGGAACGAAATGTCGTCGCTCAATTTAGAGTTCTTCAACAGCAACTTCAACTTTGGAGCCACAGGTGAAGAATAAACGTAGTTAGGCGACTTCCAACCCAAAATGTGTTTTGCGCCTTCAGTAATCACGCCCTTGAAGCCCATATTCTGAACCATAGCGGAGATGTCGTCGTCGTAGATAAGCTCGGTGTTGCGGAACACCACTGGGTGCTTGCCAAAGAGTTGGAAAATCTTCTTGTCGTGGTCCTTCACCTGTGCCACAAACTCATCGGGATCTTCAAGCGAAGCGAGCGAGTGGGCGTAGGTTTCGCTGAGAAATTCCACGCAGCCGGTGTCAGCCAATTCCTTCATCGACTCGATAAACTCTGGCACATAGATTTCGAGTTGCTCAAGAGCGGTGCCGCTGATTGAGAATGCCACTTTGAATTTCTTGCCATACTGCTTAATCATATCAAGGAGCATTGCATTAGCTGGCAAATATGAGCGCTGTGCAATGCGGGTGATAATTTCATCGTTGGCAAAATCATCGTAATAGTAATGGTCGTTACCAATGTCGAAGAATCGATAATTCTTCAAGCGAAATGGCTGGTGTATCTGGAAATAAAAACAAATTGCTTTCATTGCTTTATTTTTTAGTTGTTGATTTTATTCGTTTAAGATTGTTTTATCGGTTGATGAGACTCTTGTAAATGTCGATGACTTTGGCACCTGCCTTTTCCCACACAATCTGCTTCACTTCCTCAAGTCCCTTTTCGCGCAGTTCCTTATACATGGCAGGATACTTGATGATAGAATAGATGGCGTCGGCTATGGCGTTGGTGTCCCAATAGTCAACTTTAATCACATTATTAAGAATTTCGGCACAGCCGCTCTGCTTGGAGATAATGGACGGTACGCCCATCTGCATGGCTTCGAGTGGAGAAATACCGAAAGGCTCACTGACCGATGGCATGATATACACATCGCTGGCTTTGAGCATCTCGTACACCTCCTTGCCTCTCAGGAAGCCTGCGAAGTGGAAACGGTCGGCGATGCCACGACGCGCTGCCAAACGAATCATCTTCTCCATCATGTCGCCACCGCCAGCCATCACAAACTGCACGCCACGCACCTTGCTCAGCACCTGTGCGGCTGCTTCCACAAAGTATTCGGGCCCCTTCTGCATGGTGATGCGGCCGAGGAAAGTGACCACCTTATCGTGCTTTGGCGGCACGGTAACGTTGAGCAATTCCTCGCTCAGCGGCTCCACTGCATTGTGCACAGTGGTCACCTTGTCGGGTGAAATGCCGTATTTCTCAATCACGGTGCGGCGAGTAAGGTTGCTCACGGTGATAATGTGGTCGGCATTGTTCATGCCGTCTTTCTCAATATTGAACACTGTGGGATTGACATTGCCACGGCTTCGGTCGAAGTCGGTGGCATGAACGTGAATCACCAATGGCTTGCCTGTGACCTGCTTGGCGTGAATGCCGGCAGGATAGGTGAGCCAGTCGTGAGAGTGGATAATATCGCATGGAATGGTGCGTGCAATCACACCAGCCACAATCGAATAATTGTTGATTTCCTCAACGAGGTTGTCGGGGTAACGACCGGAGAACTCGATGCAGCCCAGGTCGTTGGTGTTCATATAATTGAAATCACTGTAGATGTGATTTCTCAAATCAAAATAAGTCTGAGGGTCCATCACATTGCCGATACGGCTTTGCACATATTCGCTGCTCACGTCGCGCCATGCGATAGGCGTGGTGTTGGCGCCAATGATTCGTGCAAATCCCTTCTCTTCGTCGCCCCAAGGCTTGGGTATAACGAATGTGATGTCCATGTCGCCGCAATCGTACATACCTTTCGTAAGACCGTAGCTTGCGGTTCCGAGACCACCGAGAATATGAGGGGGAAATTCCCAACCAAACATTAAAGCTTTCATATCGTCAGGTTAATATCAATTTACGGTTAAACATCAAGATTTTTCAACAAACGCAACACGCGGAGAATCTCGCCCACATTGGCAGCGAAGCTCACTGCGCCACGGCCAATGAATGGCGGGTTGCCGTCGTAAAGTTCCGACAGGGTGCCGATAGCGCCTTGCGACATTTCGTCCTCAAAGCCAATCATCATGCGATTCACGAACGAGAGGCCGCCAATGCCAAACACCTTCACATAGGCGTGGCAGTAGAAGCCCATGAGCCAAGGACGAGCCGACCCAGAATAATACGCCTTTTCGCGCTGCTCTGGATTGCCCACATACCAAGGATTATAGCCGTAGCTGTTAGGGCTCAATGTGCGCAGTCCCTTAGGGGTGAGCAACTCGCGGGTGATGAAGTCGAGAATGCGCTTGCGCTGGCGACGGTCGAGCGGCGTGTGGTCAACACCCACTGCAATCACCATATTTGGACGAACGCTCAAATCGGTGTATGAGCCGTTCACATAGTCGTAGAGATAACCATAGTCATTAAGGAACGTGGGGGCGAAAGACTCGGCGTAAGCGTCGCTAATCTTCTGCCAGCGTTCCACACGGCTCTGCATCTGCTTGTCGTCGGCATACATCTGAAGCAGGAACATGAGCGCGTTATACCACAGCGCGTTGAATTCCACCAGATAGCCTGTGCGAGGAATGAGCGGAGTGCCATCGGGGCGCGCAGAATCCATCCACGACATAGGCTGGCGTGTGCCATCGGTGCGCACCAAGCCGTTGTCGTCGACTTGCAGATTCGGGTGCTTGCCATCGATAATAAAGTCGATGAGCTGTGCCACCAGTTCGCCATAACGCTCGCGTGCTGTAGGCACATCGGTATCGTGTGAATAGCGCTGAATAGCCCAAGCAGCCCACAGTGGCACATCGGGAAGGTCGATGCCCTGCAAATGCTTGTCGGGCTCACCAGTTTCCATCCAGCGAGTGAAAGCCTCTTTGGCGGTGTCCATAATAGCCTCGAAGTCGGGGCGGTGGTGATTGGAGAGCGTGCAGCCTGGGAGAGCGATAAACTCATCGCGCGCACGCACCTTGAACCATGGATAGCCTGCAAGCATATAATGCCCGTCGGCGTTGGTCATATAAAATTGCTTTGCACTGTTTTTAAGGCAGTTGTAGAAGCTGGTGCGAGGTGTGCGGGTTTTAATCTCATCTTCATACATCTTGGTGAGCTGACGAGTGTTCACTTCGCTCACGCCAGCCGAGAAGATGATGGTGTCGCCCTTCTTCATGTCCACCTCAAAGTAGCCAGGCACATACAGGTCCTCGGTGTAAGGAATGCCTCGCTCCTGATCCTTGATATACTCGATGCCTTTATACCAGTGAGGGTCGAACACAAACTTAGGCTTGTGGTTCACCTGCATAAAGAGTTCAGGATAACCCTCGTACATGCATGTGGAAATGCCGTTCGACACTTCCTTGTAATCGCGACTTGCCACTTGGTTTTCAACGCAAAGGTCGTTGGCATTGCGGAACGCTAAGAATGGACGGAACTGGAGCGTGGTCTTAGAGTGAGCATCTACCAGGGTGTAGCGGATAAGGATACGATTCTCGTTGGTGATAAAGATTTTCTCACGCTTCAGAATCACGCCACCTACACGAAACGTGTGAGTAGGCACACGTTCGCAATCGTACTCTCTGATGTACTTGTGACCATTAGGACTGTACACGCCACCGGAATACCTGTGCAAGCCAAGGTTGAAAGGCGCACCGTGCTGAATCACCGTTTCATCAAGCGACGACAAGAGCACATGGCTATTGTCGTCAATTTCAGGAACAGGAATCACAAGAAGTCCGTGCTGCTTTCTTGTATTGGCTCCCACAATGGTAGTGCAGTGGTATGCACCAGATTGATTCGTGCGCAGCACCTCCAAGCGGAGCGACTGCTCAAGATTAATCAAAAGATTCTTATCAAATTTAAGATAACTCATGATAAGCGGTATTATGGGATATTTTTAGTTAATAATTTCCGTTGTTTGGTGTCGTTACGAATTTACATTTTTTTTGCAACTCTCGCAAATAAAATCGGCTCTAATTCTCCAAATCGGCAAATAATATGGTGAATTTTCGGAAAACGCATTTTCACAGCCGAAAATGGTTCAGTGGATAAATGCTGGGAGCACAGAAACAAAAACATAAAAAACAGCCTTTTAGCGATGCCAGTGCTTCGCACCTGTCG